>Ga0209727_1002366_pt1 | contig 13363 bp, 13 predicted proteins | sample RifGroC1_FD_183995 | JGI IMG/M metagenome (GOLD analysis project Ga0209727, IMG submission 183995) | Groundwater microbial communities from Rifle, Colorado, USA - Groundwater C1 (SPAdes) (version 2) | ecosystem: Environmental > Aquatic > Deep subsurface > Groundwater | place: Rifle, Colorado...
GCTGATCCTCCATACTTTAAACCTGGCATTTATCAAGCGCCGGCTGGAACTGGGTCTTGGCAGGCTCCCCACTTTTAATAAAGCTCCGGGTTGGCAAAGCGGCATTGTCCACAATTTCACCTGGCCGACAATGGAAAAGCTGGTCTCTGACTCCGGCTTCACCATCACTGCCCGCAGCTGCAGCGGCCTGCTGCCGGACCTGCGCCTCTTTTTGCCCAGCCTCCTGTGCGGGGACATTATCCTTAAGGCTATAAAGAAATGATTTCCAAGGTGGCGTTTTTTCACAATATTATCTCTCCGCACAATAATCCACTGTTCCGGGAATTGGCTCGACGCCGGAGCCTGCAGATCAGATTCTTTTTCCTCTCACCCAGCGACCCGAACCGGCCCTGGAAAGAGGTAGGGGATCTGGGTTTCGATTACCAGATTCTTCCGGGCTGGCGCTTCACGCTTTCCGGAAAAGACTCTTTTTCGTTCTATTTCAATCCCTCGGTGTTTAGGTTACTGAATTCATATGAACCCGATACCGTCGTTATCTCCGGCTGGGACCACCCCACCTACTGGCTGGCGGCTTATTGGGCCCGCCGTCATCATAAGCGTCTCGTTCTCTGGTCAGGCAGCACAGCTTATGAATCCAGCTGGCGGCGCACTCTTACCCTCCCGTTTGTTCGCGGGCTTTTCCGCCTGGTTGACTGCTTCGTGGCTTACGGTTCCCGTTCCCGTGATTATCTGATTTCCCTTGGTGCACCACGGAACAAAATTTCTATTTCATACAATACCACAGACCTTATCCTTTATTCCCGTGCCGTTTCGCTTCGCCGCGCCCGTCAGTCTGCCCTCAAAAAGTCGTTTGGTCTGTCGGGAAAAAAAGTCCTCCTATTGGCACGCTGTCTGCCCGACAGACGGATCTGGGTCTGCTGGTCGTGGGCAACGGTCCCTTAGAGCCGGCCGTTCGCAATTTTATTGCCGAACACCCCTTATCTTCAAGCGTTAAATTGTTTCCCTATCCGGGTGAGAAGGGGATCATTAAATATTTTGCCGCTTCGGACCTGTTTATCCTGCCTTCAAGCGAAGAGGTCTGGGGTTTGGTGGTCAACCAGGCTTTAGCCGCAGGTCTGCCGGTCATTGCCACCCGGCAAGCCGGTTCCACTCCGGATCTGATCAGGCACGGCATCAACGGTTTGGTGATCCCTGATAACTCTTCCGGATCTATCACAAATGGTTTGAGTCAGATTCTCACACAGGATCTACAAAAAATGGGTACAGCAGCCACAAAATCCGTCCGTACTTTCTCGCCTTCTATCTCCGCTGCAGAATTCTCCAAGTCTTTCAATTAATTCCCAAACGATTTTTTAACAGTTCTACCAAATTCGCTTCCGGGTTTAATTTCCTTCTAGCTTTGATTTCCTCTTCAACTTCCCTGCCAAATGTAATTTCAATTTCCTGCTGGGTCCGGTTTCCATATTCCGTTTTTCGTTCAGTTCTAAGTGCTTCATATGGCCATTCCTGGGTTCTTTGCTCGACGCTGACTATTCTGTCTCCCGATACCATGTCATCTGCCAGAAAAACTATCCTGGCTAAAAAGTTTTCCTCTCCGGCAAATTTCCCCTCGTTGTACTCGACCATTGCCGCCTGTTTCGTTGCTCTCGCCAGCGGCATGATTTCAGGAAATGTCTCGGTCCACCTGGCACTAACCGCTTCTTCCGCTTCCACCCGGTCGCTAAATTTGCCCGACTTTCTGCCTTCGATTTCTTCTCTTTTACCTATTTCATGTCCCCAGCCTCCCAATTCCAGCTTGTTTAAACGCTCTTCTTCCAGTCCTGCCAATTCTCCTAAAACACGGGCCACCTTTGCTACTCGCTGTGCGTGCTCGGATACATTTCTCCACTCACCCCTCAAACCAGCTTCTCCCAGCATAGTCCTGATAATATTGAATTTTTCAGTGGTAAAACTGTTGACTTCCACCATGTATGTGTAAATATTAGCATGTGAAGCCCTTTTTTTCCATAATTACCTGCACCAGGAATAATGCTGATTTTATTCAACAGAATATCGATTCGCTCTCCCTCCAGACTTACCGCAATTTCGAGCACATATTTATCGACGGCAAGTCCACTGATGCTTCGCTTGAAAAAATCAAACAATACCGCCGCAAGTTTCCCCGTCAGGTCCGGCTCTTTTCCCAGACTCCCAGGGGGATTTCCGCGGCCATGAACGAAGGAATCAGCCATGCACGAGGTCAATATCTTTTACATTTGCATGCCGACGACAGCCTACACGACTTGGATGTCTTGAAGGACACTTCAGCATTTCTTTCGGATCACCGGAGTCTGGCATGGATTTACGGACAAATATCGGTGGTTGAGGAGGACGGAAAAGAAGTCGGAATATTTCCCAAACGGAAAATTCTTCAAACCGCCAGCCCTTTACTGCTAAAATATTTCAATTTCATACCTCATCAGGCGGTATTCATTAAAAAATCAGTTTTCAGCCAGTATGGGGAATTTGATGAATCGCTTTCGTCACAGATGGATTATGATTTATGGCTTCGCATTGCAGATCATACCAGATGGCAATACTTGCCTCGCGTTGTAGGCAATTTCATGATTCGAGCCACTTCCCAGTCCTCGTCAGTTCTAAATAGACGACTAAACCGAAAGCTGCAATTGACTGTCCAGCGTCGTTATCTCCCCTGGTATCAATTCCCGTTGGCCTGGACTTGTGCCCTGTTGGTCGATCTAGTCAACACCACTTACCGCAAATAATTATTAAAAGTTAAAAAGAATATCCCAAACCCGGAATAATTTTTCCATTCACCTGATGTAAAATACATACTTGTGACCTCATCTTCCGTCACCGTAATTCGTCCCCGAAAGTTATTATCGCTCGATTTAAAAGAAATCTGGGCATATCGTGAGTTGTTTTATATCTTTGCCTGGCGGGATATCAAAGTCAGATATAAGCAAACTATCCTCGGAGTAGCCTGGGTAGTGTTTCAGCCGGTAGTCAGCACTTTTATTTTTACGATTCTTTTCGGCCGTCTGGCAGACATTCCCTCCGGAAACTTACCATATTCTCTTTTTGTGATGATTGGGCTGATATTCTGGAATTTTTTCTCCAATTCTTTAAATTCTGCCAGCAATAGTCTCGTTAATAACGAACACATCATTAAAAAGGTTTATTTTCCCAAAATCATCCTGCCCTTTTCGTCAATCCTTACGGGTTTGGTAGATCTTGGTGTGAGTCTGCTTTTATTAATGGGTTATACCCTATTTATAGGATACACACCTCACTTCGCTTTTTGGTTAATTCTGCCGCTGGCCATCATTTTTACTACCTTCTGCGCTTTTGGTATTGGTCTCTTTTTTTGTGCTCTGAATGTCAAATACCGAGACGTACGTTATATCCTTCCCTTCTTTTTTCAGACCTTAATGTTTCTCACACCAGTTATCTATTCACTGGAAATTATTTCTGGACGCAATTCAGTACTTATGGCCCTCAACCCCATGACCTCAGTGATAGAGCTGAATCGCCATTGTTTTTCCGGTTTATGTTATATTAATTTTAATCTGGCACTCATATCCATATTGGCTTCAACTTTTTACTTTGTTGTTGGTTATTGGTACTTCAAACGCACGGAGTACCTGTTTGCTGACATCGTCTAAATAGAAAAAAATTCCCATGAAAAAAACACTGGAAACAACTCAAATTAAGTTTTGGAAAAGTAAATTCGGTGATGAATATCTTTCCCGGCACGAAATTGATTTTGACGATATGTACAGAAATACTTGGGGGATTTCCCGCACCGAATTAAATTTAAAATTTCTTTCCCGCCTAAATCGTGACTCTCGGATATTGGAAGTCGGATGTAGTTCAGGAAAGCAATTGGAATTATTAAGAAAAATCGGTTTTAAAAACCTTTGGGGAATCGACATCAATGCCACAGCCCTAACCCAGGCCAAGCAAATACCCGATACTAATATCGTTTATGGTTCAGTGTTGGATATTCCTTTTAAAGATGGATATTTTGACATAGTCTTTACTTCTTGCGTTTTGATTCATATTCATCCCCATGATTTACCCCACGCAATCGATGAAATTTACCATGTATCGCGCCGCTATATATGGGGATTTGAATACTACTCTCCATCGTGCACCCCTTTGAAATATCGGGGCTATAATCAAAAACTTTGGAAAAACGATTTCGCCAGCCTCTTTTTAGCCCGCTTTCCTCAATTAAAGCTTATTAAAACACAACCGATAAAATACTTGATCGATGACAATATCGACAAGATGTATATGTTAAAGAAAAACGCATCATGATGGAAAAACATACCCTGGCTATAATCACTGCTCGGGGTGGCAGTAAAAGAATTCCCAGGAAAAATATAAAAATGTTTTTGGGAAAACCGATTATAGCTTATCCCATTCAGGCTGCCCTGGAGTCAGAAGTTTTTGACGAGGTGATGGTCTCAACTGAGGATAAGGAAATTGCAGCTATAGGCAAGAAATTCGGGGCAAAAGTTCCCTTTTATCGTTCTCAGAAAAACGCCGACGATCATGCCACCACCGCCGATGTTATCGATGAGGTCATAAAAACATACCAAAAAAGAGGCAGCACGTTTAAATATGCCTGTTGCATTTATCCCACAGCCCCCTTTATTACTCCGCAAAAGCTGCGTGCCGGACTGGAATTGCTGATTAGTTCCGGAGCCGATTCAGTCGTACCGATAGTTTGTTTTAGCTACCCTCCTCAACGGGGCGTCAGGATAAAGAACAACAAAATCCGTATGTTGCATCCTAAATACATCAACACACATTCTCAAAACCTTGAGCCTGTATATCATGATTGTGCCCAATATTATTTTCTAAACACAACCAGTTTTAAGAAACAAAGACAATATTATATGAAAAATACTCTGCCCGTAGTTACTCCCGAAACGGAGGTCCAGGATATTGACCATCTCGAAGACTGGCTGATTGCAGAAATAAAATATAAATATTTAAAAGACCAGGGGAGACTTTAATTATACGAAACGGATATTCAAAGTACTCATCGTCGGGGCGGGTAACATTGGCGCAATCTACGATGAGCCTGGCAGTAAATTTTATCTATCCCATGCTCACGCCTTTTCAGACCATCCGGGTTTTGAACTGATGGGATTTGTAGATACCAGTCCATCCCGGTTACAAAGAGCTTGCCGGACATGGGGAGGGACGGCCTATAAGTCCTTATCGATAGCTTTCCGAGAACCAAAGCCGGATGTGGTCGTGGTTGCTACTCCCGATAACACTCATTATCCTGTCTTAAATCAAATTACGGGACACCAGTTCAAATTGGTAATCATGGAGAAACCTCTGTCTGTCGATTTTAAACAAGCCCGTGCAATCCGCAGGTGGGCCAAGCGCCGCTGCATTCCCTTGTTAGTAAATTATAACCGGCGCTTTGTTCCTGAATTTCGTCGATTAGCTGAAATCATTCACCAGGAAGAGTACGGTCGCTTTCTGACTGGTACTACCCACTATGGTAAAGGCTTGCTGCATAACGGGTCCCACTTTATTGATTTACTCATCTGGTTTTTTGGTCGCATCAAACCTCATCGTAAGTTTTTCCTCTTCAAAGATTACAGTCCTAACGACCCCAGTATTGCCGGGGAGTTGCTGGTGAAAAACCGCCCCTTATTCTTTTTGCCTGTCCACTCGCGGCTGGCAACAATTTTTGAGATAGACCTTTTCTTTAGCAGAGGCCGCATCAGCATTCTCAATTCCGGGGAAACAGTCAGGGAGTACCGAGTACTTCCCCATCGGATTTTTCGCACAATCCACACTTTTCAGACCTCCCGCAGCTACAAAACGTCGCTTTTTCAATCGCAATATCATATGGCCGATACTGCATACAAATATTTGTTGGGAAAAGCGGAATTGCCTATTAATATTGATGAGGCAGTAGAAAATATCGGAATTTGTGAAAAAATTACCCATATGGATTTTTACAAATAATATAATCAATACTATGCCGCAGCTCGCTATTAACGGAGGGCGAAAAATCCGTTACCGGAAGTTTCCCGCCCATAGCAACATTAATATTCAGGAAATAAATGCTGTCACCTCGGTTATAAAACGAGGTGTCCTGTCTCGATTTCTGGGTACATGGCACCCTGATTTCTACGGCGGCCCTCAGGTCCGGGCTTTCGAAAGAGATTGGGCCCGTTCCTTCAAAGTCAAACACGCCATCGCCGTCAACTCCGCTACTTCCGGTCTTTATTGCGCGGTCGGGGCAGTTGGTACCAGCCCCGGAGATGAAATTATCGTTTCCCCTTACACCATGTCTGCCTCTGCCACTGCACCCCTAATATATTCAGCCATTCCAGTGTTTGCAGACATCGAAAAAAAATACTTTTGTCTCGATCCCGAATCGATTGAAAAAAAAATCACTAAATTCACTAAAGGAATTATTATTGTGGATTTATTTGGCCAAATTCACAATGTAGAGGCTATTCGCCGCCTGGCTCGTAAGTATAAACTCTGGGTTATTGAAGACTGTGCCCAGGCGCCCGGTGCCGCTTACAAAGGCTCATTTGCCGGCACCTTCGGCGATATAGGAGTCTTCTCATTAAATTACCACAAACATATTCACACTGGGGAAGGGGGTGTAGTGGTGACAGACAATGACAGGTTAGCCGAAAAGATCCGACTTATCAGAAATCATGCAGAGGCCGTGTTGGAAAAGAAGAAAACTGATTCATTGGTCAATATGGTTGGCTTTAATTATCGCATGACCGAACTTGAAGCCGCAATCGGGCGAGTACAATTAAAAAAGCTTAAAAGTCTTCTATCCATCCGGCAAAAAAACGTCGCATATTTGATTTCGCAGCTAAGAGACATACCCTTTCTTACACCGACTCCTATTCGGCCGGGTGCGTCTCATATTTATTACCTTCTCCCTTTTTTGTTCGACACAGCCCGGTCAGACGGAATAACTCCCCAAAAGTTTGTTGATGCCGTAAAAGCCGAATTACCTCCCATCGCCAACCGGGAGTCGGAAGGGGTGAAGATCAGTTATGGCTACGTTAGCCCACTTTACCTTTTACCGATGTATCAAAAGAGAATTGCCTTCGGTAATTCCGGCTATCCCTGGTCGTCCCCGGCCTACAAAGGTGTGGTAGACTACTCCCGGGGCATTTGTCCCAATGTTGAAAAAATAAATAACATGATAATATTGTTAGATCTGATGAAACCCCCGTTTTCCAAAGCAGATTTAGACGACGTCGCCGCTGCATTTTTCAAAGTATGGCAATACAGGGCCGAAATAAAATAAAGGAATACCGCGATAATCTCAGTTACAAGAAATACATTGAGGATACTTTAAAATCTGACAGGAAAAAGTTTTGCCCGTTTCGCCTCGAACGGCAAATGGAAACGCTGTTTAAAGTTATTTCTCCAAATCTGAAACAAAAAAACCAGCGAATTTTAGAGGTAGGATGCGGTTATGGTCGACTAATTCATTTTTTAAACGAATATTTTCCAAATCAGGAATATTGGGGAATAGACTATATCCCTAAACTTATTTCTCAGGCAAAAGCAAATTTTAATGACCGGTCGAATGTTCATTTTGAGGTTTTAAACGCCATGAATTTGTCCAAAAAATATCACCGGCACTTTGACATTACTATTCTCTACAAAACTCTCTCCTGGTTGCCGTATTATGAAAGGATGATCGTAGAAATGGCCAAAGCTACCCGTAAAAAAATATTTCTCACCTCCCTATTTTACGACGGTGACATTGACTTCTTAACTCAAGTCATACCCCAGGCCGGCAGTACCGGCAATCAGGGAATTTTTATGAATACCTACTCCCTCCCGAAGTTTACCAAATTTTGCAAAAAAGTCGGTATTAATAAAGTCTCCTCTAGGGATCTTCATATAGACATCGACCTAAAACTCTCCAAAGATCCCAATATTCTTCAAACACATACCCTTAAAGCAGCCAAAGGACCCAGATTGGAGGTTACGGGTGTAGTTTTGCTGAATTGGAAGCTTATCGAATTGACTGTTGCCTGAGGACTTCTATGTTTCAAAGTCAGTCCATTAAAATCGAGGGCTTGTCAAAAAAATATCATTACGGTAGCCGATCCAGCTATTTGTCGCTTAGGGATACGCTGACGGGAATATTTGACAAATCAGCTTCCCATCACCCGGAATCTGAATTTTGGGCAGTCAAAAATGTCAGCTTTTCAGTATCTGCCGGAGAGGCCATGGGGTTAATTGGAGCCAATGGTGCTGGTAAGAGTACTTTGTTGAAAATACTGAGCCGGATTACTCCCCCCACTTCCGGTCAGGCTGTACTCCGGGGTAGGGTGGCAAGCTTGCTTGAAGTCGGAACCGGCTTTCATCAAGAACTTACCGGTCGGGAAAATGTTTATTTAAATGGTGCAATTTTAGGTATGAACCGAAGGGAAATTGATGACCATTTTGAAGAAATTGTAAGATTTGCCGATACAAAAGACTTTCTGGATACTCCTATCAAACATTACTCTTCTGGCATGCGCGTTCGACTGGCCTTTGCAGTTGCTGCCCATTTAAATGCGGAAATCTTGTTTATCGATGAAGTCTTATCAGTGGGGGATGCCGAGTTTCAACAAAAATGCATTCGAAAGATGAATGACATTACTACCAACACCAACAAAACTATTATCTATGTCAGTCATAATCTGAGCAGCGTCAGCAAACTCTGCCGTCGCTCTGTACTATTAGATAAAGGCCAGATTGTTATTATTGATCAAACGCAAAAAGTTATTGAAACTTATCTGGCCCGACAGGAATCTCAGTCTAGAATCGAAAACAAACTTAAATTTACTAATAATACTAACAAGCAGGCACAAATACTTGAAACTGCAGTTCTCAATCACCGTAATCGTCCTAGCCTCAGACTTGACATGGCTAAGCCCTTCTTTATTAAAATATCCGTAAGAACCGCTTTAAGTCACACAGGGATATTTTTAGGCATCACCAGCGACCTCTATGATAAATACATTTTTCAGAGTTTTCTGGGGGACGGTTCTGGTAAACAGCGATATTTAAAGCAGGGATACTCCCAGGTTTTAATCAAAATTAATCCGATACTAAATGAGGGCATATATTCCTTTAAAATATCTTTAGTAAACCGGGGTAAGGGGATAGACACAATTGACAGGAGAATTGTATTTCGGGTTCAAAATCTATCTGGATTGCCGTATAAATCGTTATCCCAAAACAGTAAAGGTGCGTTAGTTCTCGTTCATCCGGAATGGCACATAGCTTCATGAATGCCTGGTTTTTTATCGATCACCCCCAACAAGTCTTATATGCAATGGGGGTAAAAAATATTATCGATCCCCTTTTTAGTTCAATTAATTTAGTTGTTTCCCGTCATGGTTACTGGAATGACCCAACCCTCAAACTTTTTTCCCGTAATTTTGACTCGTGGCTGGTTCTAAACAAACCCCAACGCCCAAAATTTCTAAACCGGGAACATATTTTTATAAAATTTGTCATACCCCTGCTAAAGAATAAGTCGATTTTGCAAGGATTGCCGATTAAGCTCACCGACGTAATTTTCTGCTTCAGTGGAGCATATTCTTATGTAGAGAATATGGCCATCTCTCTTTTTCCCGGGTCGAAAAAAATTTTAATAAAAATAAAGGAAGATATTTCTGTTAACCATCAAATCTCTGCCTTCAATGTAGTAATTAACTTGCTTGAGTATTTGATCGGACTTCATCCGACGGTTTCAATGCCGCCGGGAGAAAAATTTCCGCGGTTTACTGCATATAAACAAGACCTTTCATCAATTTTCCAGCACGTGGGTTTTTTTGAAAACATATCACAAAAAATTCCCCCGTATGTTAAAGATAGTTTATACTTCCCCCAGTTTTCTATTCCCAGATCAAATAAACATCAGAATAAAAAAATTGTAGTCCTGTTCGGTCAAGTTCAGCCTGGCTACGAGGCAACCAATCCCATAAATATTATTACGGCCAACAAAATTATTTCCTATCTGCGTCACTTTTACGGTGGCAAATTTCAACTCGTTTATAAACCTCATCCTTTAGAGCAAAAAAAGTTTTGCAAATTAAACCTCACTGGATTTCATGTAGATCACACCCCGGCTGAGGCATTTTTTCAGCGGGAGTTAAATAGGCTTCACACTACTTTTTCATTTTGTTCATCCGTTTCTGCCATGGCATTCAATTTAGGCCTTCCCAGTTATACATTTTACCCCCTGATTAAACTACCCCGGAATGTAAAAAAAACTTATCAATTAGCTTTTTCCGGATTGCCAAAGAGGCTTTTCATTACTACTCTAGACTCCCCGCCGCCTAGTTATTCAATCGAAAAATATATTTCACGGGCTCGTCAGTACAATTACATTTATCTAACCCAAGCCATCGCCAATTAATGGATCTCCAGCGTATTCTAAATATCCTGCCAGGTACTTGGATCGGACCTCTAAAGTTAGTCAAAATGCGTTTTTTGAGAGCAGTTAACCCTCCAACTTTTCCTCGGACTGAAAAAATTCATATACATCTTGGATGCGGTGCTCAAAACGATCCGGGCTTTATAAACGTGGACCTGATTCCCTACCCGCATGTCCACTTTCTTCACTCAGTGGAAAAACTGCCTTTTTTCAGCACGAATCATGCCGATTTGATTTATGCCAGTCATGTCCTCGAACACATCAGTCACCAACGGACATCAGATGTTCTAAAGGAATGGGCAAGAGTGCTCAAACCCGGAGGAATTCTCCGGCTGTCCGTACCGGATTTTAACCGGCTGTTATTTGTTTATCGTAAAGAAAAAAGGGACTTGAATTCGATAATTAATCCCCTCCTGGGGAAGCAGAATTATAAGTACAATTTTCACGCCGCTGTTTTTACTGAAAAATATCTCACCGCCTTGTTAACATCGGCAGGATTTACCGGTATAAAAACCTGGTCAACCGGAAATATTCCGGGATTTGCTTTCAATGACTGGGCCGGTCTTAAATTGTCTCGTTCCTCAGGTAAACACTTCATCAGTCTCAATCTGGAAGCTCGCAAAGTATGAGAATTGCCCTGGTTTCGTTTTCACACCACCATACAATTTTTTTGGAACATCTTTGCCACTTGTTTTCTGAGCCTGGGTTTTATTTGGAAGTGTTCGGAACTCGGGAGCAATATGAGAATATGTTGTACGAGAAGAAGAAGTATTTCAAAAAAATTAAATGGCATTTTTATGATGAGTTAACTTCGGACATGTATCCTGGTCTAAGGAACAGGTTAAATGATTTTGATCTCATTTTTATTCCGACTCTGCGGGCTCATCTGGAATTTTTCGCTCAAGGTGGATTCCGGCCGCCATTGCTCTTGTGTATTCACAACATTAATTATTGGTTCGACTCCCACAAACCTGCTGCGTGGTCAGATTGGTTTGTTTTTCCAAGGGGTACCAAAAACCGGAAAAAATTAAAATCTCAAATACTAAATCGGGTTTCTATTGTTAATCTTTTTAATCCATCAATGGATAGTTTCCTGCCTGCCGGCCATAAATTCATCATCACCCATTTGCCTTTTTCGTATTATATCCCTACAAAGTTGCCCCACCTGCTCAAGACCGCCCCCGCATCTCCGGTTAAAATCGTAGTACCCGGTCAGATAGTGGACAACCGTAAGGACTATGGACCTATTCTGCAGGCCTTCAAACTGGCCGGAAAATCATTTTCCTGTCCCTATGAACTGCATTTTTTGGGCAGATTTAATTGTTCCTGGCAAACCAAGGATCGCCTGTTACGTCAGGCCCGGAAATTAAACTCACCGAATTTACGTCTGGTTTTTTACCAGGATAAATTATCGCTCAGTGGAATATTAGCCGACCCTATCTATGATCGGGTGATGTCATCAGCCTCCTGCCTTCTATCAGCTCAAAACAACCGGGGATTAAAATTATTTAAAGGCAGCCGCGAATATTTTGGTGAGACTGCCGCCTCCGGCTTATCCTTCGAAGCACTTCGATTTGTCAAACCGGCAGTATTTGGTCCGGACCATGAGTGTCTCACTGCTCTCGAACCGGCTGCTATCCGTTATGTTAACATCGAAGATCTGGCCGAAAAGCTGCTTCAATTCCAGGATGATAAATATACGGCCGCACAGATAAGACGGATTGCTGCGGTATCGATCGACTTTACCCGGCCGCGAATAATAACGCGGTTTCGTTCTCAATTAAGGACGATATAATTGGCCTTATGAAGTTTTCAGCGTGCCCCCTTTGTCTGTATAAACTGGTTGCAGATGGGAATAAGTTAACTTGTGTAGGATGCCGTCAATGGTTTCCGGTCCGAATGGGTATCCCTGTTTTTGCCCGAAATTCAGATTATAAATTCAGCGATTTTATAAATCGCCGGACATCCATTTTACGGGAAATTTCCTCCGCCCGGAATTTAAACCAATTGTTTTCTATCCCAGTAAATAAAGACCTAAGTTTTATCAGGTTTAATAAAAATATTGCTTCTCCCTCCCGTGCGGCTTTTAAATATTTATTACCCCTGTCTGCCGGCACGCGGGTTTTAGATATCGGCTGTGGATACGGCAGCATCACTGCCGAAATTGCTCCCTCGGTCAGGCAGGTAGTTGCCATGGATATGGACATGGATAGGCTGCAGTTTACCCGTAAGCGAACCGTTCTTTCGGGTATAAAAAACGTAGATTTTATCTTAGGCACTGATTATCCCCATCTGCCGTTTGCTGATTCCGTATTCGACATTATTATCATCAACGGTGTTTTGGAGTGGGTGCCGCGAGCCGGGGGTTCCGGTTCTCCTGAATCCGCCCAACGGCTCTTTTTAAAAGAGATTCGTCGTGTTCTGAAATCGGACGGAACCGTATATATCGGCATCGAAAACCGTACGGGTTACAAATATTTTTTAGGTTCGCCCGATGATCATTCCCATCTGCTGTTCGGCTCTCTTCTTCCCCGGTTCGTGGCAGATGCTTATTCCAGATTGCTTCACCGTACCCCTTATTTGACTTGGACGTATACCCTTTCCGGATATTACCGGCTGTTGGGGGAATCGGGATTTAATGGTTATTCCTTATTCTTTCCCTCACCAAATTATAAATATCCGGAGCGTTTTTTCTCACGGGAATTGGTCCACAGACATCCGTATCGGCCCGGACAATCCCTGGTCCAATCTCTGATAAATGACATCAGAAACAAATTTTTTACTGCAGATTTTCTTCGCTTGTTTTCTCCCAGCTTTTCTTTAATTATCGGAGGCATAAATAAACCCAGTTTCTTGCACCAAATCATCTCCCGGCATTTTTCCATATATAAATTAGAAAGCTTTCAG
>Ga0209727_1002367_pt1 | contig 13362 bp, 16 predicted proteins | sample RifGroC1_FD_183995 | JGI IMG/M metagenome (GOLD analysis project Ga0209727, IMG submission 183995) | Groundwater microbial communities from Rifle, Colorado, USA - Groundwater C1 (SPAdes) (version 2) | ecosystem: Environmental > Aquatic > Deep subsurface > Groundwater | place: Rifle, Colorado...
CAAGGTCCTCTTCAATCTGTCTGACGCCCAGACCTCGGCCCTCCGGTCACGGCTCACCGATATGGCGACGACCGTGGACCGCATCCGCACGGCGGCGGGGCAGTAACATGGCTGGCCTATCTGCGCTTGGTTTTAGTCAGGGCGTCTTCGGTCGTCATGCCGGAGGTCAGTCGCTCTCGGAGCGAGGCGTGGAGCATTCCGATGTCGCGCGCCCAGACGGTGAGCGGCTTCCGAACGCCGTTCAGTTCAAGCATTCGGGTGTTCCTCTTGTGCGCGGCTTGCTCAGTGTAGGTTGCCCAGCGGCAATTCTCTGGCGAGTACGGGCCGTCGTTGTCAATGCGATCAATGCTGTGGGTGGGCGAGGGCCGCGCTCCCATGTCTCGCAGGAACGCTGGAAAGTCGTGCCGCCACGCCGCACAGACGGTAATGCCGCGGCCGCCGTAGTCCGCGAAGGCTTTGTAAGCCTGGCGGTAGCATCGCTGGTTGATGCCCGCCCAGATCCGCGGTGTAGGCCCCGCCGTGCTTCGTGTGGGCGCTCCGAGCGAGTTCGCGCCGAAGGCATCCGCAGCTCCGCGTGTTGCCAGACACAAGTTTCTTTGTCGAGATGGAGACAGTTCGGCCACATGCACATCGACACCACCAGCGCGTCCTACCCCACGTCTTGGGCGCTGGCTGCATGATGGTCAGGCGCTCGAATACCCGTCCGCTCAGATCGGTCTTCTCTGCCATGGGTCCATTCTATCATTTCCGGCAATTCCCAGGGGGGCGAAGTAGGTGCCGACCTATTACGTTCGCTCGACGGATGGCAACGACGCTGACAGCGGCCTGACGTGGGCGCTTGCCAAAGCCACCATCGTCGGTGCAGCGGCGGTAATGGCCGCTGGCGAGCGATGCTGGATCAGCCAGGCCCATGCTGAGACGCAGGCCGCGGGCATGACAATCACCAGCCCCGGCACTGCGGCCGCTCCGTGTGAATTTCTCTGTGGCAACGACGCAGCGGAGCCGCCGACTGCGCTGGCGACGACAGCCACCATCGCCACGAGCGGTGCCAACACCATCTCTCTTGTCGGGTACGCCTATACCTACGGGGTGACATTCCTGCCCGGGAGTACGACGAACGCTGCCGATTTTCGCATTGTGATAAGTGAGTTAGATCAGTGGGTACTCGACACTTGTGGCGTGACGCTCGATGCGGGATCGTCGTCGCGGATGCGCATCGGACATGGCAGTGGTGCTGTAGCCTTGCCAGGTCTGATATGCCTCAACTGTACCGTCGTGTTTGGCAATACGTCACAAGGCATCGTCACTCGTGGTGCTGTGGCGAGGTTTCAGGGAGGCAGTATCGCCCTGACTGGCACGGTGCCCACCACGCTGTTCTTACGCTCCGCAGGCCCTCCCAATCTTCTCAAGGTCAGGGGCGTCAACCTCAGTGCGTTCGGCTCAGGCACGGCCCTGGTTAACGTAGGAGATGCAGCCCCCGGGCTTGCGACCATTGAACACTGTCGATTGGGCTCTGGTGTGGCGCTGGTCACTGGCACGCCCCCCAGCCCGAATGGCTACGTCGTGCAGATGGACAACTGCGACTCCGCCGACACGAACTACCGCATGCAGCGCCACCAGTACGAAGGTAACTCCTACTCCGAAACCACGCTGATCCGCACTGGTGGAGCATCCGACGGGACCACCGGGCTCAGCCACAAGCACGTTAGCAGCGCCAACAGCAAGTTCTACGCGCCGCTGTACGGTCCCGAGATGGTCGTGTGGAATGATGCCGTGGGCGCGAGCCAGACGGTGACGTGCGAGATCCTTCACGACAGCCTGACGGCGCTCACGGACGCCGAGGTGTGGCTGGAGACCGAGTATCTCGGAACGACCGGGTTCCCCCTGAGCCTCTTCGCCAGCGATCGGGCGGCCAGCATCATCGCCGCGCCCGCCAATCAGGCCGCCAGCAGCGAGACGTGGACGACGACGGGGATGACCAACCCCAATAAGCAGAAGCTCGTGACGACGCAGACGCCTCAGGAGAAGGGCTACTATCGGTGCCGCGTGGCGGTGGCGAAAGCGAGCTACACCGTGTACGCCGACCCGAAGCTAGCCGTGGCGTAGATGGCGACTGAGCGGCTCGTCCCCGGCGGTGCCTACGTCAACGAGACGGCGACGGCGCAGCGACTCGTACCAGGTGGGGCGTACATTAATGAGACGGTGGCGGCAGGGGTTACTGATATCTTCGCCTCTGATTCGTTGCGAGTTGGCTTCTCGGAATATGGCAACCTGCGTCCGGAACTCTCCATCACGGAGGCCACCCGCATCGGTCTCGCGGAGACATTCAATAACTCCGCGGAACTTGAGCCCTCGGATTCTCTACGCGCTGGCTTGCAGGACGCGGTCGATTTGCTTGTCTCGCTGGACATCTCAGACACCCTCCCCGTCCATCTCTCGGAGACCGGCGATACCGTTGTGGTCCTCGATATCTCCGACACCGCTAGGATCGGCCTCGGTGATGTGGCGGATCTCCTCGTGCGACTTGATCCCTCTGACTCGCTGCGAGTCGCGCTGACCGAGGCGGGCTTCTTCGCTAACACGCTCGATGCGACCGATGCGATACGGGCGGGGTTGACGGAGGCGGCCGATCTGCTGGCAAATCTGGACACGTCCGATTCTCTTCGCATTGGGTTCTCAGAGAGCGCTGACCTGCGCGCCCTCCTGGACGTGACCGATGTGATCGCGGCGCGGATCTCCGAGAGCGGCGATGTCACCGTGATGATTGATGCGTCAGACACGGCGCATCTTGGGCTCAGCGAGACCGCTGACATCCTCGCCTCTCTCGATGTCTCTGACTCGCTGCATGCGAGCTTACAGGAGGCTGCGGATCTGCTCGTCTCTCTCGATATCTCCGACTCGTTCCGCGCGGGTCTCGTCGATCAGGTCGTCGTCATCGTCGTTACCGAAGATGTCATTGATGTGTTTGTCTCTGATTCTCTCCGCATGGGGATGCAAGAGGCGGCCTTCTTCGACAATCAGGCCGACGTGACCGACACGCTCCGCGCCGGACTCTCCGATGCGGCGGCCGTTCTCGTGCTGCTGGACGTGTCGGATCTCCTTCCAGTCGGTCTCGCCGAGACGGCAGAGGTTGTCGTGCTCATCAGTGCGACGGATACGGTCCGGGTTGGCTTGCAGGATGCGGGATATCCCTACATCAGCATCGACGCCACGGATGCCCTCCGAGTGGCCGTGAGCGAACAGGATCATGAGACTGTTGAGGCATGGCTGACCGAGACGCTGGCACTCGGGCTCGCCGACGCGCTCGACCTGCTGGTCTCACTCGACATCACCGAGTCAGCCCGCGTCGCCATCTTGGATGTGGGCGCGGTTGTTGATATCACGAGCGGGGGATTCGGCGATGTGCTCGAGGCGCTCGTCGAAATCTTGGCGCGTCGGTCAGCGGTCTCTCTCGTCTCTGAGCGGTCGGTGGAATTCCTCGGCACTCGACTCACGGAGAAACTCTGACATGGCCGACTCAGTTGAGGTGGTCGAAGGCTGGACGGGGCGCCTGGACTTTCAACTGCAAATGTGCTCTACGTCCGTCAATCTCGGCGCGACGGACATCGTCTCGGCGTGGCTCTACGACCGCACGTTGACAGTGGTTACGACTTCCACGGGGACGATCACGGAAGTGACGGCCAGTTGCGGGCATGTCGCCTTCAGCGTCTGCACTTCGTGCCAGTTCAAGGCCACGCTGAGCCCCTACTCTCTTCGGTTCCACATCAAGGACACAAACAGCAAGGTGGTCTTCTTCCCGAATGCGGAAGCCATCCTCATCAAGGTCCGGAGCGCATAGCAATGCTGCGGGAACTGCGAGTGTTCTGCCGGCAGCGGGTCCAGGTGGCGCTCAGGACCGGCGTGGATGGATTCGGGCGCGAGACCTATGGGAATGACGTGGAGTATGCTGCGCGGGTCGTGGGCAAGAACCAGCTCGTGCGGGACTCCCGCGGGGAGCAGGTCGTGTCCACCCGGATGGTCTACTTTGCCCTCACGCCCGAAATCGGCGTCCACGATCGCCTGACGCTCTCGACAGGGGATGCCCGGTCCACGGAAAACGGCGCCAGGCGCCCGGCCATCATGAGCGTCGGGGTGTCCCCGGACGACCTCGGGGGCGAGGCGCTGGTGGCGTATCTGGCCTGAACTTTCCCCGGAGGCCCATGGCTCCGAGGCCGGAAGTCCATACTAAGCGAAGGGATAGGGAGAGGAGATACGGGGTGGCGGAGCAGACCACAGTCGTCGGTGGAGAGGCCCTCAGGGACGCGCTGAGGCGCGCGGGCGCGCTCGGCGTCCAGGCGCTTGCCCGGGGCCTCCGGCGTGAGGCTGAGGCGATCATGACCGACTCGAAAGCGAACTACGTGCCGACGGACATGGGCATCCTGAAGGGGAGTGGATTCGTGCAGCCAGTGCAGGTGACAGCGAGCAATGTAAGTGTGACGCTCGGCTATGGGGGGGCCGCCAAAGTTTACGCCCTCTATGTCCATGAGGGAATTGGTCCTGCCGTGGGGCGCCCCGCATTCATGCCACCCGTGTCGGCACTCCTGCCATGGGTCAAGCGCCACGGCCTCCCCGAAGAGGCGGCCTTCCCGATCGCCCGTGCCATCGGCCTGCGAGGGCTCGCCCCGACAAAGTACCTCGAACGCCCATTGCTCGCGGCCGTGCGGGGCATGGATGGGCGACTTGCCACAGGCGTCAGGAATACCATCGCCAAGGACGCGTCCGGCAAGGGCGGGACGCCGAAGTGATCCTCGACGATTTCGCCGATTGCCTTTCATCCGCTGGCCACGGCGTCACCGGGACAGACCTCTTCAAGTCCATGTTGCCATCTCGCCCCGACGCGCTGATCGGCTTGATCCACTACGGCGGGCTCGAGCCCGTGCGCGGTATGGCGGGCTCGGCGGGACAAGCCCTCGCGCAGATCGAGCGCATCCAGGTGATCGTGCGCAACCCGCATTACGAGGACGCGGCGAAGCTCGCGCAGGATGTATGGTTCACGCTGGACGGGGCCTCGCGGGCGATCAACGGCGTGCAGTATCAATGGATCTCGGCATTGCAGTCGCCATTCTTCCTGGGGCGTGACGAAAATAATCGGTCGCTTGTGGTCTGCAACTTCGAATGTGTTAGAGACACGGCCACGTCATCCTGATGATGCGAGCACAACTCATGGCTATTCGGGCGCAGGCGGTGGCAACGGTGGCAACAGTGGATGCGATCCTTCGTGCGCTTGATGATGAGCCCGCGGCCCGCGCCGTCGCGTCGGGGTGCATCCATCCGACTGAGCAGCGAATTCCGGCTGGACGGATGGGCGCACCGGGCGCCTGGACCTGCGGCGTCTGCGGAGAGGAAGGAGGAATCTCGTGAGCGTGGTCTTCAAGGACGCGATGCTCTTGATCGCCGGCTACAACCATAGCGGGCAGTTGAATCAGGTGAGCGTGGATCTGGAGGCGGAATCCCTCGACGCGACGGTGTTCGGGAATGCGAGCCGCGTGAAGCGTGGCGGGCTGACGATGGGACGAGTCACCGCCAGCGGGTTCTGGCAGGCGGGGTCAGCGAGCGCCGTTGACCAGACGATGTTCGAGACCGTGGCGGTTTCCGATGTGGTTGTCTGCGCCTTCCCGGAGACGATCACGGAGGGGGCGACAAGCACGGGGTCCGGCTACATGCTCAAGGCGGAGATCGTGCGCTATAACTTCGGCGGGGCGGTGGGCGTGCTCACGCCGTTTTCCATCGAGGCCGTGGGCCGCGGAGTCCAGTCATGATCGTCCGGGCGATTGCCCTCAAGGATGCGACGAGTACGGGGACGGCATGCTCGTGTACCGGCCCTGGAGCCTGCACCATCGTGAACTTGGGCGGGCGGGCCTGCGATGTCCCGATCTATGCCGCGCTCCAACTCCTCAGTTGCACGGCGGGCGGGCTCAAGGCATGGATTCAGGGCAATTCGTCCAGCGGCTACACGGCGCTCAACACGGGCACGGATCTCGTCGCCTTCACGTCGCGCGCCTGCCGGGATTCGCAATGGGCGAAGCTCGTGTGGAACTGTGCTTCAGCGACCTCGACGGAGCGGAGGTGGTACCGCGTCGCATGGCAGCAGACCTGCGCGCAAACAAATAATTGGCTGGCGGCGATGTCGGTAGGCGAGAACTAGAGAGTGCTGGTGTTAACCACGCCGTTGACTGTGTTTTGCAATAGCGTGCAATCGTCGGTGCTCACTGTCCGTCAGCAGTTGGAGATTTGCGAATCTGTTGTCAGTTTTGTTCCCATTGATGTGATGGACCACCTCATCGTGTCCGGGTTGATGGCCAGTGTTCTCGAACCAGACGAGTCTGTGTTCCAACACGTAGCCATTCCGGTAGGCCAATGGGTGCTGTGGCAGAGAGATCGCGACGTATCCTTGATGTGTGATGACTCGACCGCCCTTCCAAAAACCATTCTTCGGCCCCCTGGACTCGCGGGTCCGCATATGATGCCCGCGACCATATGTCGGCGTGTCCGGCATCTTCGTCTTCAGCGGCAGACCGCATCCGCAGGCGCAGGAGACCGTCACGCTGGGGCGAGGGTCACGCCGATTGTGGCCGTGAACGTAGCGCATCGGCTGTCCGATCACATGGTCACGGCGATCAGACTTCGGAGCGATGGGGGCCGGTTGCCCACATCCACACATGCAGAATCCAGACGGATTCGGCAAGTCAGACGGGGCAACGTGCTTCCGAGGCGGCGCCATGAGTGGGTTCATGATACCGCGAAGACAGTCATAACACAAGGAGGGAATCGCTGATGCCGACCATCGTGTGGAAAAATGCTTACTGCTTGATAAACAACGTGGATCTCAGCGCCAGCATCTCGAGCCTTTCGCTCCAGGCAGAGGCCGAGAGTCTGGACGAGACGGCCATGGGCGACGCGACGCGTAAGCGTCGTGGGGGACTCAAGTCCCAGGGGATGGACATCACGTTCCACCAGAAATTCACCTGCGTGGACGCGACGCTCTTCGGCATTGTGGGCTGCCAGAGCTGCATCGAGCTCCGGCCGTGCAGCACGAACGTCGGGGACGCCAACCCGCGCTTTCAGGGGACATGGCATCTGCCGCGCTACTCGCCGATGTCGGGCGCGGTCGGCTCGCTCCTGGACGCGACGGTCACGTTCGAGCCGGCCGGCGATCTGAGCCGTTCAGTGACGGCAACGTAGTTCACCGATTTCCGACAGGAGGGCTCCGGGATGACCAGTGGAGTCGAGTTCACGCTCGACAAGCCGCGGCGCATCAAGTTCACGCTCGCCGAGTTGAAGGCGCTGGAGCAGCGGCTCGGCAAGCCGATGGGGGACATCGTGGCGGACATGACGCGGCTGTCCGTCAACACGATGCAGCAGGTGCTCTTCGCGGGCTTGCACGCTGATGATAGGCGCTTGCGCTTCGAGGACCTGGAGCGCCTGCTGATTGACTTCGTGGAGGGCGGCAAGGGCACGCTGAACGATGTGCTCTACGTCCTGAACGAGGCGCTCATGGATTCGGGGTACTTCGGGCGGGCAGCGGGGGACAAGGAGGCGCACGACTAGCCCTCGCCGTCGGTCATGCCGAGGCTGAGCATCTCGCCTACGAGGTGCTGGGCCTCCGCCCGTGGGAGCTGGCGCGACTCACCCCGGCGGAACTCATGGCGCTGGCCGCGGGGCAACAGCGTCGCGATGAGCGGAGGAAATGGGAACTGGCATGGGCCGTGGCGCACTTGGTCGCCGCGACGGGCATGGTCAAGCGCCCCCCGCAGGTCGTGGAACTCATGGTGCAGCTCGTGGGTGAGGAGCGTATGGCGCAGTTGGTTATAGAGGAGTTGACACACCGGGGGAAGGGGTAGCCCGTGGCCGGCGGCATCTCCATCGGCGAGCTGGTTGCCAAGCTCCGCGCCGATACGGCGGAGTGGGAGCGCGGCCTCAAGCAGGGCGAGCGCAGCGCGCAGCAGTTTAGCTCAAACGTCGCCAGCACACTCCGCACGGGCATCGGCACGGCCATTGGCTTCATCACGGCGAAACTCGCGCAGTCCTCCGCGCAGTGGGGCCGCGAGATCGGCAAGCTCGGGCTCGAAGCCAAGGTCCAAGAGTCTGCCTTCGAGAATCTCGCCCGAGCGGCCGGTGTCTCCTCAGAGCGTTTGGTCGCCAATCTCCAGGCCGCGGCCGGCGAAGTGCTCAACGTCTCGAATGCCATGGGCGCGGCCTCGCGGTCCCTGACGCAAGGGTTTTCCGAGACGCAGATCGTCCGCGTCATGGAAGCTGCTCGCCAACTCTCTAAGATTGCCGGGCAAGATGTGGTCGAGGCGTTCAACTCCATCTCGCTCGCCATCTCAACCGGATTCACGCGGACGCTGAAGTCCAGTTACGGCATCATCATCGACGCCGAACAAGCGGTCAAGGACTTCGCGGCTGCGAACGGCCGCGCGGCGGAAGATGTCACGGAGATGGGCCGAGCGCAGGCCATTCTCGCCGCCTTCCTCGCCAAGAGCGAGCAGGCCGTCAAGACGCTCGCGACGGCGCATCGGACTGAATCGGAGGAAGTCCAGCGACTCGGCGCGAATTACAAACAGCTCAAGGAAGATCTCGGAAAGCTCATCGACTATGGGGAGTTGGCCCGATCTGGGAATGCGTTCCTTGAGGTGCTCCGCAAGCTTGCTGAACAATTTACCATATTCCAGACGCTCCTCCGCACGAATCTTGAAGGCATGCGTTCCTTCTTAGCCAGCTTTCAGCCTCTGCTCACGCTGGCCGGCACCTTGATACTCGGTTTCACCGGAGTAGTCTCAGTCGCGCTCAATGAACTCCTCGTTCCCATTCGCGCGGTCGCTACTGGGCTCGGCGCGATCCTTGAGTTGGATTTTAAGGGTGCCGCAGGACGTATCAAGGCCGCGGTCAGTGAGCAAATCGAACTGGCGAGAGAGAGCCGAAAAGCCCTCATTGATTTCGCCGCGACGCAATTAGGCATAGAGGCACCCGGAGATTCTGAGGCGCGCCGCGAAGCGACCCGCAATGCGAGCCTCGCAGCCCAGACGAGAACGCCGACTGCTGGCGGGCAGAATGCCTTCGCGGCCGAGTTGTTCCGGGCAGCGGTGACAGACCCGAAGCAGATCGAGAAGCAGATCGCGGCATTCAGGCAACTACAAGAGCAACTCGCGGCGATGGCGCTCTCTCCGGTGGATCAGAAGTTCGAGGAGCTGCGTGCTCGATTGGCCGCGACAACAAAGGAACTCGGCCCGTTCCGTGAGGCCGGCGAAGCCGTCGCGGAGACGATCCTCCGGCTCGCGCGCGCGGCCGAGCCGCTCGATGCGAAACTCAGTGCCCTTGTCGAGGACGTGAAGCGGCTTGAGCAACGCCTTGGTCTCGCCTCTGAGGCGCTCGATCCGCTCGATCTGAAGCTCGGCGGATTCGGGACTGAGGTGGAAGAACTCGGCTCCTCGCTCAATGCGAATGCGGATCTCTTCAATACGTGGGGCATCCGAGCGGCTGAGGCCGGCGATGTATTGAGCAAGCTTGCCATCACGACAGGATTCCTTGAGACGAAACTGGAGAAGCTGCGAGCAGAGGAGCCGCTCGACCCTGCCGTCGTGCAGAAGATCCGTGACGCGGCCGTTGAGTTACAGGCGCTCACGCTTGAGGCGACCGGTGGGGCTGAAGCCGCAGCTCAACTGCGTGTCGCCTGGGAATTGTTCGGGCAAACGCTCGACGAGTTGACGCCGAAGCAGCGCGCACAAGTTGCCCAACTGATGGCGATTCGGGAGGAAAGCCGCCGGTTCACCGAAGTCCGCACGATGTATCTGGACATTTTCAACGCGGTCGGCGGAGCCTTCGAGAAGCTGGCGACGGGGATCATCCAGGGCACGCAGACGGTCAAGCAGGCCTTCAAAAATCTCGGCCAGTACATCATCGTGGAGTTCGCCCAGCGCGTGATCCGGCAGGCGCTCTCGCCGCTCATCAACTCGCTGGCCACGCTGGCGACCGGGCTCACGATGCAGTCCTTCGGCGGCGGGGGCGGCGGATTAGGGACGGCAGTTGCATCGGGGGCAATCCAGCTCGCAGTCGATCAATCAACCGGAAACCTCGTCGCGGTCCAAGGGGGAGGTGGCGGGGCGGGCTCGTTCCTTGGCGCGGCCCAGAACATGTCGATGGGGGCGAGTCTCGCCGCCTCGTTCCCGGGGATTGCGAACACGTTCACCAACTACGCGGCCGGCGGGCTGAACGCCGTTCTGCTTGGGATGCCCGCGGGCGCCTCCTTCGGCACCGGGGCGATCGAGCTCGGTGCCGGCATCGGTGCGTTCCCCGGAACGGCGACCTCTGGGACTGTCGGCTTGATGGGGCAGGGCGGTGCCATGACGGGGTTAGCGACGGCCCTTGCCGGGCTGGGCGCAGTGGTCGGGGCGGTCACGCTCACCATGGGCATCTTGGATGGGAGCATCACGGTGCTCTCGGGAGCCATGCAGGGGGCCGCAATCGGCGCTGGGGTCGGGACGCTCATCTCTCCGGGCATCGGGACGATCATCGGCGGGCTCATCGGGGCGCTCGGAGGCGGTCTCCTCGGCGGCCTGTTCGGCGGCGAGCCGGAGCTGACGCACGCGCAGCGGGAGGCCCTAGAGACGAACCGGCTCCTCGGCGCGGCCGGCTCCGCCCAGCAGGACATCATGGGGGCGCGGACCTACCAGCAACTCTACGAGCGGCTCGGCACCTACAGCACCGGATATGTCGGCGGGACCAGCGGCGTCGCCATGTCGCCGTACATCACGGATGTCCCCGGCGGACTCTCGCAGGAAGTGTTCCGGAGTATGGTCGGGCAGGGGCAGATCCGCCTCCCGACAGGCTTCGCGAACATCGAAGACTTCATGGCGTCGAACATGTGGACCGGGGCCGGCGGGGGCTGGGGACCGAACGCGGCCCTGCCCGTCTTCACAGGCGCCCAGAATGTGACCTACCCGACGATCACGTATGAGGGGTTCCGTGAGATCGCGCGGCAGCACCCGGACTGGCTCCAGTTCAATGTGCAAGGTGGGGTCGCTCCGGGGAATCTGGCCGGCGCGAATGCCGCGATGGCGGAATCGACGCAGGCACTCATGGAGCAGCTCAACGAGGTACAGAACAAGATCGATGAGATTGTCGCGGATCTGTTCCGGGAGATCACTGAGCTGACCGATGCGACGGACCCGGCCGAGGACGCCATTGCGGCTTTCCGCGAGGGCCTCGACAAGATCACGACGGCGGCGCAGAAGAACATCGACGAGCAGCGGATTGCGATGCTCGACTTGACGGACCCGAAGGCGATCCTCGAACAGACGGCGAAAATCCGCGACCTCATCCGTCAACGATATGAGGGCGAGATCGACCTGATCCGCAATTTCACCACCAACATCCAGCAGGCGGCCGAGGGCTGGCGGACAATCGGCGACGCCCTTCGCGCGCAGGTGGACGAGATGCGCCTCGGCCCATTCGGCCCGACGAACCCGTCGCTGGCCCTCACCCAGACGACCACGGCGTTCGATAGGGCGCTCGCGGCCTTCCGCGAAGATCAGTCGCTTGAGACAGCGGATGCCGTGGCCCGCGCCATTGATCCGCTCCTGACGGCCGCCTCGGCGATGTACGCCCGCCCTTCGACGGAGTTCCGCAGCATCTTCGATGCGACGGCATCAGCGCTGGAGGAAGTCGCGGGATACGCGGATGAGCAGGCCACGACGCTGGAGGGAGTCATCGCCGAGGTGCTCGGCGAGGGCAACACGATCGAGCAATTGACGGCAGATAACACAGCCGCGATGCGCGTGGAATTGGTCGCTCTGCGGGAAGATGTCCTCCACATGCTTGGGGAGATTGGGTATGGCGACGAGGCGGCCATCTCCTCGTTGACGCAGTCGCTGATTGACGCCAATACGCCGGCCGCCGTCGCGGTGGCGCAACAGTTGTCGGAAGCGCAGCGGCAGACGGTCCTGCTGGCCATCATCGCGTCGAACACCGCAGTGATCACCCCGGCGCCGGCCGCGACCATGCTGGATACACCATGGGGGCGCGTGAGCCCCGAGCAGGCACAGGCGCTGTACGGATCCTATGGTCCTGTCTCGACCTACCAGTCCGGCACCGACTATGTCCCGCGAACTGGCCTCGCCCTGCTCCATGAGGGCGAGCGCGTCATTCCGGCCGGTGAGGATGGCGCGGTCACGCTCAGCATCGGCACCATCAACATCTCTGGGGCGGCGAACCCGCGCGAGATGGCCGATGAGTTCATCGAGATCCTCGAGCGTCGATTGCGGGAGCCCGGGCGACTCCGGACCGCAGTCCGCACTGTCGCCAGGAGTGTCTGATGGCGGTCCTCCGGCTCTCCTTCACGAATCTCGCCGAGGCGACCAGCGCCCTGGCCTCCGGCACCGGCCAAGCGTGCGACTACTGCTCGACCGAGGCGCAGCAGCCGCAGCGGCCCTTCCGGCCCTGGCGCACGTTGACGACGACGACGACGCAGGAGTGGATGCTCGACCTCGGCAGCTCGCAGACGGCCGATGTGATCGCCCTCGTCAATGCCGGGTTCACGTCGGCGACGATCCAGGGTGCCTCATCCTCTGGCCTCTTCGCGGCGGCGCCATACAGCGAAGCGGTCGTGCTGACGTGCTGTCCGTTCAATTGGCGTTATCAGCATACACACCTGAGCACCGGATTTGGCTATCGCTGGCTCCGCGTCAAGCTCGACGCCACGACGAGTACGGCGCTGACCGGCCCGGCCGCGGGATCAACCTATTTCTCGCTCGGTGGCGTGTGGGTCGGGGCGCTGACCTCGGCGCCGAACCATCTCCGCATCGGTCTCCGTGCGCGCACCGTCCTCCCGAAACGGGATGTCGGGCCGTCACACGGCGCATGGATGCAGCGGCTCAAGCAGGGTAAGCCGCGGGCGCGCCTCGAAGGCATCATCTCCGCGAGCGCCGATGCCGCGACGCCCGGCCTGAGCGATGAGTTGCGCACGTGGCAGGGACTCCTCGGGCAGGCGTGGTCCGGAGATTATTTCTTCGCTTTCATGGCTCTTGGCGATCCTTCCCAAGGGTATGTCGTGCGATGGCTCGACGATCCGGAATGGGTGTTCACGGGGCGAACAGCGGAGACGCAAATTGTGTTGGATGAAGTGGTTGGGCCTTAGATTATGAACTGGACGCCAGATATGCGACAGCGACAAGCCGAACGCCTTCGTCGATTCTGGGCTGATCCACAACTAGGTGCGGAACGACGCACACATTTAGTTATCCGGAATAAAAGCCCGGAGAATATCGCGAAAGTGTCTGCTGCGCTGAAGGGATACGGCCTCGGGCGCACGCTCTCACCAATCACAAT
>Ga0209727_1002378_pt1 | contig 13326 bp, 16 predicted proteins | sample RifGroC1_FD_183995 | JGI IMG/M metagenome (GOLD analysis project Ga0209727, IMG submission 183995) | Groundwater microbial communities from Rifle, Colorado, USA - Groundwater C1 (SPAdes) (version 2) | ecosystem: Environmental > Aquatic > Deep subsurface > Groundwater | place: Rifle, Colorado...
CTTGGACATGAAACGCGAATTCTTGAATCGTTAAGTTTGTTTGATATCAGACGATATTGGCAATAGCTGACAGTTTGATGAACGTAAGAAGAATCTGCACGCCGAAGCCGGTGCCGCCATATGGGGAAAGTGTCATATCTTTTTCTGCAAACGCGGGGCCGGCAATATCAAGATGAGCCCACGGAACACCCTTTGGCGCAAACTCTTTCAAGAATAATGCAGCGTCAATTGCTCCACCAGGACGCGTCTTTGAAACGTTTCGGACATCAGCAATTTCGCTTTTCAATTGTTCTTGGTATTCCGAAGCAATCGGCATTCTCCACAACTTTTCACCAACATGCGCTGCATTTTCCAATAAACGACTGGCAAGCGCTTCGTCATCAGTAAATAATCCCGCAATATCTTCACCCAAAGCCACTACACAGGCACCGGTTAAGGTTGCGATGTCAATAATCACATCTGATTTAATAAATTTTTCTGCATACGATAGTGCATCAGCAAGCACGACGCGTCCTTCTGCATCAGTATTAACTATTTCGATTGTTTTCCCGTTCATGGCACGTACGACATCCCCTGGTTTTATCGATCCACCTCCTGGCATGTTTTCAGTTGCCGCAATAAGACCAATAACATTGACGTGTGGCTTTAATTTTCCAAGTGCCTCAAACACTCCCAAAATCGTTGCTGCTCCCGCCATATCACATTTCATGATCTCAAGCCCTGATTGAGGTTTCAGTGATAATCCTCCGGAATCATACGTAATACCTTTACCAACGAGCGTTATTGTTTTTTCACCACCGCCATAATACGTAAGTTTGATAAACCTCGGTTCTTCATGTGATCCTTGAGCAATCGCCAATAGTCCGTTCATTCCCAATTTTTGCATTTCTTTCTTACCGAAAACTTCAGCTCCAAACTTTTTCGCGACATTAGCTAAATAGACCGGCGTTGTGACTGAGGGCGGTTCATTGACTAAATCACGGGCGAAACATGTTGCTTCCGTTGCAATGACGCCATCAATAATTTGCTTTTGGCTTATGTCTTTCCCGACAAACGTCACTTTCTCTATTTCATGTTCTTCTTTTTGTGTTTCTTTATTTTTGTGGATTAAAAAGCTATACGAACCAAGACCTAACCCAACAACAGCGTTGTACACATCATTCGTTGGAATAACGAGAGACGCAACATTACTGGATTTTGCACGCCTTGCTATCGATGCATAAACATATTGCCAATCATGCGCATTTAATTTTTTTTCTTTTCCCAGTCCCACAACAAACACTTTTTTATATGACAACTTCCCTTGTGTTTGAATGAGAAAAACCTCTCCTAGCTTTCCCTTAAATCCGTCGTCCTTTATATGAAATTTTTTGATATATTCCGGTTCTTTCTCTCCCTCGCGTACAAACACCACCGCCGCATCAGCAGAAAGTGAAGTTATATTTTTTGTAGTCGTATAAAATTTCATGCGCCTTTCATTATTAACTTACCAGCGGCATCAGGGAAACCTCGTACAAATTCAACAACTGGTGTTGGATCAGTGCTTGGAAATTTAAGATCTCCGCTTCCTCCCCCATGAATAACAATCTGATCGTCCAAAACAACACTAAATCCGCCAGCTACTTGTATGTCTTCTCGCGCCCGGCCACTTGATTCGAGAATAGCTTTGTGTCCTTCTGCAGAATGTTCACTAATGATCAAAGTATCTCCAAAAAATAAATATTTTCCAATATCGCCTTTTTTCCCAATTTCTCTATACATCTCAACACTTTTACTCATATAATATTAACCTCTTAGCGGGTATTATAGCACTAGAAGATAAAATATGTTTTTGGTGCCAAAGGAGGGACTTCCTCCTTCGCCTACGGCTTCGGACGGACGCAGCGAACCCTCACTTGTGCCAGGAGCGGGATTTGGACCCGCATGACTTGTTATAGTCATAGCTTTTTGAGAGCTACGTGTATACCAATTCCACCACCCTGGCAAGCTAGCTTCATTGTACCATAGCTATACACTGGAAAACAGATAATTATTCGGATAATTGAGGTTTACTTGAAGAAGAAACAAATAATTCTATTATTGGTTTAGCATGAACACTTTTCCATAAACTCTCCTGGATAATTGGAACCTCACCACCATTATCAACAACTAATACTTTTCGTGTACAATTTCCAGAATCACCATATTCACACGGCTCATCACATATACACTTCGTACCAACAGTCCAATCTGGAGCACCATCGGAACAATTTAATCGTTCCCCAGTGATTTGCACCCAATCTTGCGGATGAACACTAACAACAGCTTCTAACACTTCACATGACACTTTCATAATTGTATTATGGAGAAGGTTCGGCTTGTTTGTGCTCTACGCCGTAGAAACGGATGCGGTCGCCGCGAAATACCATGTCTATTTCGCCTAAGGGGCCATTTCGATGCTTTGCAATACGTAACTTTGTCGGAATCTGTTCACCCCACTGCGTCATATCCGCCTCTTCGCGATAAAGAAACATGACAACGTCTGCATCCTGTTCGATTGATCCAGATTCTCGCAAATCGGACAACTCCGGTACCCTCGTTCCCCGCGACTCGACAGCTCTCGAAAGCTGTGAACACGCAAGAACCGGCACATTGAGTTCACGCGCGAGATTTTTCAAACTTTGCGAAATAACAGATACTTCCTGAACACGATTATCATATCGTCTCCCAGAATCAGCAAGCTGCAAATAGTCAACAATAATCAGTTTCACTCCGTATTCCATTTGTAATCTGCGTGCTTTGGTGCGCATTTCCAAAATGGAAAGACCCGGCGTATCATCAATAAAAAGAGGCGCCTCAGCCAGTTGTCCCATGGCATCAGAGAGTTTCGTAAAATCATCATCAGAGAGTTTCCCAGTTTTCAATTTCCATGCATCGATATCTGCTTGCGCAACAAGAAGTCTGTCCACGAGCTCTTCTTTACTCATTTCAAGAGAAAATATTCCCACCGGTACTTTGTCATGAACCGACACATATTGGGCGATATTTAAAATCATTGCTGTTTTCCCCGTTCCCGGACGGGCTGCTAAGATAATAAGGTTTGCATCCTGCATACCGGCAAGTTTCATATCCAAATCATGAAATCCGGTTGCGACTCCGCGCAACCCACCAGCCCTTTTATGCAGTTCATCAAGCCGGTCAAAGGAGGCAGCAAGGGCGTCTTTGATGGGAATAAAATCCCGTTTCATCGCGTGCTGGGATATCGCAAAAATCTGCTGCTCTGCACTATCAAGAATGGACTGCACTTCTCCTGATTCTTTAAACGCAAGTGCATTTATTTCAGCAGCAGCTGAAATCAAAAGACGTTTTGTATAATATTCTTTGATAATATGACCATACTGTTCAGCATTGGCCGCCGTTGGAACAACATTGACCAGTTCATTGATGCGCGAAGCTCCTCCGGCATTTGTCAGCGTTCCTAATTTTTTAAGTTCATTCACCACTGTCACAACATCAATCGGATCATGCCGTTCATACAAATTCATCATGGCACTATACACATGTCCATTTGCTTCTGTATAGAAATGTTCAGAGCGGAGAAATTCAACAACATCAATCATGGCATCCCGATCGATTAAAACCGCGCCAAGAACTGACTCTTCCGCACTATCATCGTGCGGAGGCACTTTTGGATTTTGCATACGATTACTCTAACACGATAATTTGTTTTTGTTCCGGAAGTTTAGCCTTCGAAATGGTTAATTTCGGTTGGGCAGTGATTGTTTCTTGTCCCATTTCTTTCAAAAATGCTGAAACGGGAGAAAAATCAAATTTAAGTCCGGGCCTGTCATAATGCATGGGGATAACAATAGAAGGTTCGATTTCCGCCACAAGTTTCCCCGCCATGGCGGGGTCGATCGTATACGTTCCACCAACGGGAATCATGAGAATGTCCACTCCATCAAGTTCATCTATCTCAGTAGATGTGAGCATCCTCCCTAAATCTCCCAGATGTACAATGCTCAAATCTTCCATCTCAATCCGGTAGATCGTATTTATTTCTTTTATCCCGTTTCCATGATCTGATGGGATACCCACAATACCAACGCCTTTAATTTCATACTCACCGGGACCAGATACAACAAACGGATTTCCTTCTATTTGGCTTATTGCATTATGGTCTTCGTGATTATGAGAAACCGTGACGATATCAGCTTCTACATGTTTCGGAAATTTAAGTCCCGTAAACGCGCTATCATACGGATCAGTAACAAGAGTTGCCGTTTTCCCTTTTATTTTAAATGACGATTGACCAAACGAAGTAATGTCCATAGTTTACACAGTACCATATGGTTACTGTGCTTGCAATTTATACCACGTTTGCGTTATGCTTAGCAACACCAAAAAATCGTATGAATAAAGATGCATTCTTCGCGACTCTTATCGGACTTGGCATAGGATTACTCCTCACTGGTATTATCCTTGTCGGACCGAATCTCATGAAATCATTGCCAAAAATAACGATGCCAAAAATAACTATTTTACAAAAAAAACCGACTCCTCTTCCTACCGAAATTCCCAAAGTATCCCACACAGTAACAATCGATAGTCCTCTTCCGGATGCAATTGAAACAACCACGTCAGTTCTTGTATCAGGAACAACTTCTAAAGAATCAAAAGTAGTTATTTCCGGAATAGTTGATGATGTTGTCGTCTTGACTAATGGAGATGGAAAATTTGCCGGAAAAATAACGCTCATTGAAGGAAAAAATGATATTCTCGTAACCAGTTATCACACAGACACAAGCGCAACACAAAAACTAACAGTTTACTATACATCTGAAGATTGGTAAACACGTATGAAACAACGAATTATTATTCACATTGTTCTTATTATTTTCCTACTCAGTATCGGCATGCAACTTAAAGCCCAAGCAACGGAAAGCGCAACGCCTACCGCATCTGATAAAGCAAAACAAATCGATGGTCTGAAAGAACGTCTCGCTACAAAAGTCGCTGAACTCAAACAATCGCAAAGACAAGCAATTTACGGAACAATTAAATCCATCAGTGTCTCGACATTCACTGTTGAAACAACAATAAAAGATCTCAAAATCGAACTCACCGATGATATAAAAATCTTCCAAAAAATAAAAGGAGTCCGCACAGAACTGAAAATTGAAAATCTGGAAAAGGGAGATATTGTCACGGTGTTTGGCGAATATGATGCGACACTGGAGCTTCTCAAAGCAAAAGTTGTGATCATCCAATCAACAGATCCTCTTCGTATCGCTGGAAAAATTACTGAAGTAAATAAAGTTGATTACGCCATTACCATCAACTCCGCTGATGCAAAAACATACATCATTGATTTTGAAACATCAACAAAAACATCCATATGGAATGGTAAAGAGCTGGAAAAAGGCGGATTTTCAAAACTCCTTGTGGGCGACACAATCCATGTAACTGGAACCGCTGTAGCCAAAAAAGAAAACAGGGTAAGCGCCGTACGAATTACCAATCTAGGTGGCGGTACTTCCCCTTCACCAACCCTTACACCAACACCAATAACCAAAATCACACCAACAGCAAGTCCGACAACCAAACCGTAACGACTCATGTATGGACGTATCACCTGATTATCCGACAGAGGAAATGAGAAACCTTTACAAAGCTATTCTAACCTTAAAAACTCCTGATGAAGCAGCACGATTTTTTCGCGATCTTCTGACAGAAACGGAAATCAAAGAGTTTTCGAATCGTTGGAAGATGGTACAAATGATTGCTCATGGCATTCCCTATCTCGATATCGCTCAGAAGCTCGGCGTATCTACAACAACAGTTAATCGCTGCGCGAAATGGCTTCACAACGGCATGGGCGGCTATAAATTGGCCCTTGACAGACAAAAATAATCATGTTAGTATACTAACACGTACTATGAGATACATATTGACTTCTAGCATTTTTCTTCGAACCGAGACATCGGTTTCTTCTCGTTCCCTTCATCATCATACCCGCTAACACTCGCGGGTTGATTTGTTGAGAATCTTCTAATTTTTAACATTCTTTCTCACCAGCTCTATCCGCAAGAGTTGTTCTTGTGGAATTTTGGTGACTATCGTCTAACGGCAAGACAATCGGTTGTGATCCGATCAATACGAGTTCAATTCTCGTTAGTCACCCTCGTATTAAACCAATATCCAAAGGAGGATATATGAGCCCAGATATACAAAAAAATAAAGAACAAGTAAAGGAGGTATCTATGATGTACCCATATAGTATTGTCCGCCCAGGCGGAAACGATACGTGTCTCATTGAGACAACCGTGAATCTATCTGATCAAGACCGAAAACTGTTTAACGACAGAATAATGGGGTCGTACCCCAATGTGGAACAAGTTGGATTCATTTCATTGAGTAGTCCGGTGCGACGATTAACCATGGCAGGTAGTGAATTTTGCGGAAACGCAACACGCAGTACCGCGTATCAAGCGTTGAACGGAAGGCCGGGAGAAATTCTAATATCAGTTTCTGGTATCTCAACCTTACTAAAAGCAGGGGTGACGGGAACAAGAGAAGCATTCGCTCAAATGCCAATTATCCAAGACCCATCCCGTATAAAAAGGGATGGTAATAATTTTATTGTTCCTCTTGAGGGGATCGTCCAATATATAGATTTCGACCAAAAAAAACTCGAAGGAAGAACTCCTGATGAAATAAAGCGCATGGCTAAAGCACAAATGGAAAAAAAAGGATTACTTAATAATCCAGCGGTTGGTATTATGTACGCCAGAGAAACCGAAAAAGGATGGACTATCATACCGATAGTATGGGTGAAAAGCATTGATACGTTATTTTATGAAACTGCATGCGGCAGTGGAACTGTTGCTCTGGCTCAAGCTCTTGCGTTTAGAAACAAACAATCAATTACCGATCTTTCAGTCATCCAACCTACAGGATCAGCCATCAAAGCATCTGTCACATTTGATGGAAACGTATTTGGGTATTCCCAAATTAGCGGACCCATTGAACAGTTATCCATAGGGATGATTGAAAAAAATGGTCCTTTAATTGATATAACTCAAATAAAAACAGAAAAAAATCTAGAACAGAGTTTTGTTAAAGGTCTTATACCTTTATATCAACAAACATTTGCAACAGCTCCCTACTTTGAAAAATTTTCTGACGAAGAAGTACGATCGTTCATGAGGCAATATCAACAGGAAGGACTCCTCTATCTTGCTTTGTCAAAGAATAGAGTTATCGGATTTGGTGCAATGCTCCCTTTAGCAAAAGCACTGCCTGAAGAAATTGTTACTAGATTGAAAAACACAGGACTAAATATAAATGACACGTGGTATAGCGCGGATCTTGGAGTTAACCAGAAATTCCGCAATAAAGGCATTGGCACAAATCTAGTAAAAGTTCGTCTGGATGCAGTCAAAGGAAAAACGGTAGTAATGCGAACAAGTATTGATAATAAAAATTCACAATCAATCTACCGATCGCTAGGATTTCAACAAATTCCAAATCTTATTCAAACAGTTGATGGACGAAGACAAGATGGAAGCATACAACCGGATACACGAATCTTTTTTGTAAAAAAAATAGTATGAATAAAAAACAAACTACCACTCTGGTCAAATATTCTGACCTATTACCGATACCCGTTATGGAAAATAACGAACCATTTGTCCAGTTGGATAACGTGGGTATCAAAAAAAGAAAAATACTGGTACGGAAAACGGTTGCGATAAAACTGCAAAAAGCGGCCAGAGCATTAAAAGCACTATGCCCAACATGGGAGTTGTATGTTGTATGTGGATATCGTTCGTTAGAAATTCAGACGAAAAAGTTTCAAAAAACACTTGTTCGTACTATACGAAATGGATTTATCCCTAATTCAATTGATCTTTACGAACGTGTACATGAACAAATTGCCGTCCCTACTGTTGCCGGTCACCCAACAGGAGGAGCTATAGACGTATATATAATAGATACCAAAACAAAAAAGTCCCTAGATTTCGGTTCAAAAATATATGACTATACAACAAAACTGTATCCTACATTTGCACAAAGGGTATCAAAAAAAGCACGGCTAAACCGTATGCTCTTACGAAGGACGATGATGAAAACAGGATTTGCTCCTTATGACGGCGAATGGTGGCATTTTTCATATGGCGATCGTGAATGGGCATATTATTACAATAAAAAATACGCCATATATAAACAGACATCCTTAAAGGAGTTTAAAGGAATGTAAAGGATGATAAAAGTACTTGATTTCATATGCACGTGCGTTGAAAATTAAGTAGATACGGACATCGCTTGTGTAATGATAGTATTTCTTGATACCATAAACATATGACTAACCAAATACAAAATTTAAAAGGATTTCGGGATTTTTTGCCCGTCGAAGCAGCAAAACGAAAATGGCTGAGGGATAAACTCGCCTCAATTTGTGAACAGTGGGGATTTGCTCCACTTGAAACCCCTACTCTCGAACCTCTTGACTTATTTACGGGTCAAATCGGAGAAGATGAAAAATTATTTTTCAAATTCAAAGATCAAGGAGATCGCGATGTGGCACTTCGGTATGATCAAACAGTTCCAACGTGCCGCGTGATTGCGCAATATCAAAATACATTAACGTTTCCATTCAAACGATATCAAATCCAACCAGCATTTCGAGCAGAAAAACCGCAAAAAGGAAGGTATCGGGAGTTTACGCAGGTTGATGCGGATATTTTTGGCATTAAAACACCTGATGCTGACGCGGAAACAATAGCACTATCACTAGATATTTATAAGCAACTCGGGTTCAAACGCGCACTAGTACGTATCAATACTCGAGTACTATTTAAAGATATGCCCTACGAAGCAATTACCTCTATCGACAAAATAAAAAAAATCGGTGATGACGGTGTCATCCGCGAAATGGAATCCAAAGGGATCGAACTTTCCAAGGCAAAAGAATATTTATCATATGTTAAAAACCTAAAACCCAATGAGGACATAATTTTTATTTTGAAATATCTCAAAGATTACGGATTTCCCGAAGACTGGTACGAATTTGACCCAACGATCGCCCGCTCATTCTCCTACTCCATGGGTCCGATTTGGGAAGTGGAAATTCCTGAAGCCGGTTACGGAATGTCTGTCCTTGGCGGTGAACGATATGACGGATTATTGGAAAAATTTGCTGGTCGCGATATCGGGGGAACAGGATTCGGCTTGGGATTTGACCGGACATTGGAAGCTGCTGAAATTATGAAATTAATTCCGATACTTTCCGTTGCAGGGCAAGTACTCGTAACTATTTTTTCCGAAGACCTGCGAGGAGAGTCCTTGCAGGTTGCAAGCGCATTGAGAAAAAAAACTGTTGCCGTTGACGTTTATCCAACAATTGATAAACTTGAAAAACAATTAAAGTATGCGGATAAAAAGGAAATTCCCTATGTCATCATACAGGGGCCGGATGAAGTAGCAAAAAATGTTGTACAACTGAAAGATATGAAAAATAGAACGAGTGAAACAATGACGATTGAAGAAGCAATAAAGAAATTAAAATCATGACGCCTGTCCAACGAGGGGTATTTGCTCTTATTATTGCCAACATCATTTGGGGATTTGCCTCCCCTATTTTTAAATGGAGTTTGACCAATATCACTCCGTTTACTCTGGCATTCCTTAGGTTTTTCATCGCCTCAATTATCTTTGGGCTAATGTTACGGAAAAAACTCGCACTCCCTATCCATGATAAAGACGACCTGAAGCTTCTCATTATCCACGCTCTGACAGGCATCACCGGGAACATCACTTTCTTCTTCTTGGGTCTTCAGCTCACACTCGCCATGAACGTCCCAGTCATTGCATCCTCTCAACCAATCATGATTTTTCTCTTTGCCTACCTATTCCTTAAGGAAAAATTCAAATTCAACAAGGTGCTCGGCATGCTCATCGGAACAATTGGTATTATTACGATTGTTCTCGAACCTATCTACTACAACGGACTCGACGGCAATGCTTTTGGAAACTTTCTTATTGTGTTGGCAACGATAAGCGGTGTCATCGGTATGCTGACCGGAAGAACACTTTTCCAAAAATATGATCCTCTTGTTCTTACGTTCTGGGCATTTGTCATAAGTGCCATATCATTTTTGCCTCCGGCGATTCTTGAATACATACAGAACCCAACTCTATTTTCAACACTCGATGTTCGAGGCATTTCCGGTATCATTTTCGGATCAGTATTTTCCAGTGCCATGGCCTACGGCCTTTTTTCTTATGGATTATCAAAAATTCAAGCATCAGAAGCCTCACTTTTCATCTACATCGATCCGATTGCCGGGTCCATCCTCTCCTACTTCATGCTCCACGAACCGATCACGATCCCGTTTTTAATCGGTGCATTGTTCATATTTACCGGTATTTTTATCGCCGAACACCGTATCCACTACCACCCACTGGGCAAACTCCGGAAAATAGTGTAAAATACCCTCATGAAAGCTGCGATCCATCCAGTTTGGTACGAAGACGCCAAAGTATCGTGTGCCTGCGGCAACACGTTTACAGTCGGCGCAAGCAAGCCTGAAATAAAAATTGATATCTGTTCCAAATGCCATCCGTTTTTTACTGGTGAAATGAAGTTTGTCGATACCATGGGTCGTGTCGAACGATTCCAAAAAAAGCAGGCTGCAGCAAAAGTAACTTCCGCTGTTTTAGCTGATAAGAGAAAGAAAAAGAAAGAACATGAAGAACAACTTCGCAATCCCAAGTCGCTACGTGAGATGTTAATGGGAGCAAAATAAGTTCCTAGTTCATAGTTGTTCGTTCATAGATATGAATCCAAATATCGTAACATTAGAATTCCGTGCTGGTCCTGGCGGAGATGAAGCGCATATCTGGTCCATGGATCTCATGCGCATGTACACACGGTATGCAAGTATCTTAGGTTGGAAAACAGAGCAAGTAGCCGATAACGCAATTCGTATAAAAGGTGAAGGCGCATTTACCAAACTACAATATGAAGCAGGCACCCACCGCGTCCAACGGGTACCAACCACAGAACGACAAGGAAGAATCCATACGTCTACTGCAACCGTTGCAGCCCTACCAGAAGTGCCAGAGGTAGATATAGAAGTTCATCCTGAAGACATCACATGGGAATTCTACCGGGCAGGGGGAAAAGGCGGGCAAAACGTCAATAAAGTAAGCTCTGCTGTCAGGCTTCGTCATATACCAACCGGACTGGTCGTCACCTGCCAATCAGAACGCGATCAATTTCAAAATAGACAAGTTGCTCTCTCACTTCTTCGGGCAAAACTTTGGGAGAAACGGGAAATGGAGCAATCGCAAGCGCTCTCTGAGCAACGTTCAATCATCGGCCGCGGCATGCGCGCTGAAAAAATCAGAACCTATAACTTTCCCCAAGACCGCGTTACCGATCATCGCATCAACAAATCATTCCACAATCTTGACGCTATCATGGACGGGAAACTACAGAAAGTTACCGAAGCGCTACAAGAATTATTGAAGTAAAAACTCGATTGCTTTTGCAAGCTGCGCGTCCTGAGTAGCCTCAAACGTTTCCATTTTCACTTCAACATCAGGAGTAATTCCTTTCTTATGAATCCAATCACCATTGGGAAGAAGCCATTTGCCTGTCGTGATATGCACTCCTGCCCCGCCTTTTAATTCCTGCGGTGATTGAACAGAACCTTTACCAAACGATGTTTCCCCTACAACTTTCACCCGTTTGTAATCTTTTAAGGCACCAGCCACAATTTCCGCTGCGGATGCACTGCCTTTGTTGATGAGAACCACCATGGGAATAGTTGTTAATTGTCCTTTCCGATTAACAGATAATGTTTCTTTCGTCCCATCACTGTTGGTTTGCGTCACAACTGTCCCGCTTTTAACAAACTCGCTTGCGATAAACACCGCTCCATCAAGATACCCACCCGGATTATTGCGAAGATCAAATACCAAACCTTCAACCCCGCTTTTTTCAGCTTCAACAACACTCGCCACTGCTTTGAGCCACTCTTCATTCGTCCTGTCCCCAAACCGGGAAAGTGCTATATACGCAATGCGTTTATTTGATCCGAGTATTTTTGATATTTCCGTTACACCGCTGATTTCTTTTATATCCTTTGGTTGTTTTACCCAACTCTCAACAGACGGAACAACGATATCATCTCGTGTTATCGTAATATCTGTTGGTTTCTCTGCTTTATCATGAAGAATAGATAAAATAACCTTAGTGCCTTTTGGACCTCGTATCTTTGATACTGCCTGTGTCAGCGTCCACCCGACTGTATCTTCGTCATTAACTTTTAAAATCCAATCCATTGGTTTTAAACCTGCTTTCTCAGCTGGAGATCCTTTGAGCGGAGTTTGAATAATAATTTTCCCATCCTTTAACCCGAGTTGTGCGCCGATCCCCTGAAACGAACCGCCGATATCATCCTTGAATTCTTTGTTATCTTTGGGATTCAAAAAAACAGTATAGGGATCATCCAAAGCATTCACCATGCCTGATATTGCTCCCCACACGAGCTTTTGCGTATCAATGGACGACCGGTCAATATAAAACGTATGAACCCTCTGCCACACATCCCAAAACAAGGAAAAATCAACTCGGATGGAAGAGGGGGCTTCAAGGCCTGCAACCGTGGCCGGCTGTTGAACAATTGTGGTTGCGTGTTTTTCTCCGAATCGATACCCAATCCCCCCAATGAGAATAACAACACCAATAACAAGAAGAATGTTTCGAATTTTAGTAAATGGCAGGGTCTTCATGGCTAGTTATGCTCTCACAATAAACGGCATGAGCCCGATATACCGAGCATGTTTTATCTCTGTCGTCACCATGCGTTGATGTGTACTACAGAGTCCGGTTCTGGCTTTGGATAAAATCTTTCCGCGTTCACTTGTGTATTTATCCAAAGAAGATCCATCCTTGTAATCAGGTATTGTGTTTGCCGCACAGAATGGACAATTTTTTGCAACTGGTTTAAATTTAAATACTTTTCTTTGAAAACCCATATAGTTCTCCTTTAAAATGGAATGTCATCAGGATTTACTTGTTCATCAACTTTTGCTGGACTTGATTCTACAGGTGCTTCAACAACAGGTGCTTCTTCCCCGCCTGCCGGCGAGGCAGGTTTTTTCGTCTCAACCACTGTTTCGGGTGTTGGCAAAACTTCGCCCACTGGCCTCTTAGAATCAAGTATGATCATATCCTCGATGACAACTTCTGTCGTGTAATGCTGTGTTCCATCCTGTCCTTGCCATTGATTGGTCCTGAGCCGTCCTTCGACGTATATTTTTCTTCCTTTAATA
>Ga0209727_1002382_pt1 | contig 13315 bp, 14 predicted proteins | sample RifGroC1_FD_183995 | JGI IMG/M metagenome (GOLD analysis project Ga0209727, IMG submission 183995) | Groundwater microbial communities from Rifle, Colorado, USA - Groundwater C1 (SPAdes) (version 2) | ecosystem: Environmental > Aquatic > Deep subsurface > Groundwater | place: Rifle, Colorado...
GAAGAATTTGAGATTATGCTTGCAATTGTTCCCACCATTGTATCTTTTATCTGGTCTTTTGTATTAATTATTACAAATCCATTTCCTTTTATTTTCTCAATTTCAGAAACATAATTCAATCCTGTAATCAGACTTTGTTTGTATTTTATGTGGGTTAATTCAGCACTTCTTTTTGCAGAAGGAATTTCAAGACAATACTGAACAGCCAGTTCTGGCTTTCCTGAACGAGAGCAGGCATTGATAATTGCACTCAAATCCCTTGCATCTTCCAGTTTATTAAACATTTTTATTAAAAAAATATCCCCTATTAAATCCTTATTTTTTATCTTGGGATTTCTAAGAAGAATAGCTGTTGTTAATTTTTCCATTTCCTCTTTATCTAATTCAATCAGGCTTTTGTATTTCCCTTTTTCAGGAGTCAATCCAGCTTCTCTTAATAATTCAAGAACTCCCTTGAAGTTTCCTGTTACCTCTGGTATATAAGGATTAGAAGAATATTCCAGAACCCTATTTACTGGCCTGGTTGAAGGATAAATAAGCAAGCCTCTTTTTTTCTGGATACTGCTTTCTTCAAGAATGCCATGATTCAAAAAACCTATTTCTTTTTCAAGAGAATCCCCTATCATCCCCAATACTGCGAGTTTTGCAAGTTCTTTAGTGTCTTTTTCTATTTCTTTACAGAATAAGTAAGTTAATCCTGAACCGCTTATTTTTTGTTTATTACTTAATTGGGGGTTAATCATCTTTACGTTTTTAGGCATGATTGCGGAATTTATTTCATGATGATCTATTATAAAAACATCCTCCAAATCTGAGTTTTTAATATGAGAAAGACTCCCTGAAGCAAGATCAAGAAAGAGAATTAGTTTGTCTTTTGGAAGTTTCTTTATAAATTGTTCATTTAAACTTTTTACAATAGTCAGAGAAAATTTTTTATCCATTTTTTTCAGGGTTTTAATCATTATGCTGGCTGAAGTTATTCCGTCTGTATCAAAATGGCTGATTATTTTAATTTCTTTTTTTTCTGCTATCTCTAGGAACTTTTCTGCTATTTCTTTAATTTCTCTTTCTAAGGTTTCTTCCCCTTTTTTCATTTTTAATTTAAGAATTTAATTATTCTGTTTTAAGATATCTTTTTACTTTCCTAATTCCTGAAAAGACCCTGCTTCTTTCTCTTTTTGCTTTTTTATCCTGTAAATTTTTTTGTGAATGCACCTCAATTCTGGCCAATTTTTTCTCTAAATTTGCCAGTTCAGGATTTATGTACCTTTTTCCAAGTATTTGGGATATTTTTCCGGAATACTCTTTTGGATGTATTCCCTGTTTTTTAAGCTGTTCTCCTATTTTTTCTGCTGTTAAACCTTTGTTTGAGAGCTCCAAAACCTTTTTCTCATATTCTTCCTGACTTAATTTTTTTGGATTTTCGTCTGATTTTTTTGACATTCTAATAGTTCGTAAAAGAGTTTTTTAAAGCTTGTTGTTTTCTTAAAAGTGCCTAATGTTTTGAAATATCCTTTGATAAGTTATTTAAACTAATATATATTTTAGAGTATATGAGTAAGACTTTTGGGATTTTCTCTTTAAAAGGAGGGGTTGGAAAAACAACAGTTGTTATTTCTCTTGGTTCTGCAATTGCTGGTTTTGGAAAAAAAGTTCTTTTAGTTGATGGAAATTTATCTGCCCCTAATCTTGGAATTTCCTTTGATATAGCGAATCCGGAGTTTTCTTTTCAGGATGTTCTTGAGAGAAAAGCAAATCCTTCTCAGGCTGTTTCTAATCTCACTAATATGGATATTCTTCCTGCTTCAATTTTCAGCACTTTAAATGCAAATCCAATGCAAATGAAAGAAAAAATAAGGCATTTGAAAAGAAGTTATGATTTTATTTTAATTGATTCTGCCCCTTCTTTAAATGAAGAGGCTCTTGGGGCAATGCTTGCTTCAGATGAGATTCTTGTTGTCACAACCCCAGATCATCCGACATTGAGCTCTACATTGAAATCAGTTAAATTTGCAAAGCAAAGAGGAATACCTATTTCTGGCTTGATTTTAAATAAAGTTTATAATAAAAATTTTGAAATTCCAATTATAGATATTGAAAGAATAATTGATGTTCCTGTAATGGCTGTTATTCCTCATGATATTAATATTTTGAAAGCCCTGTCACAATTCACTTCTTCTGTGGATTTTAAACCACATTCAGAAGCAAGTGAAGAATATAAAAAACTTGCAGCAACTTTAATTGGGGAGAAATATTCTCCTATTAGACTGAGAAATCTGCTTGGATGGATTTCTCCAAAAAAACAGGACATAAACAGAACTATTTTCTATGACAGGATCTTTAGATAATTCTTTCAAAAGCCTTATAAATTATTCAAAAGTTGTTTTCTTATATATTCACAAGCCCACTTGCATCAAGGGCGATTGGGTTAACTCGTGAACATTGCTCAGCCCTATAGTTCAGTGGTCAAGAATGTGGCCCTTTGGTGTTATTTTGATAATGAAGAGAGGCCAAGACCCAGGTTCGAATCCTGGTAGGGCTATTTTCAATAAATTTATATATATCTGGAAATTCTATTTTATATGGCAACTAAAGAAAAAGAAGTTCCTATTGGAATTGTTTCTAATTACTTTGATCATGTAGGTGTTGCTGCAATTAAATTGAAAACAGGCCTGAAAAAAGGGGATAAAATAAGAATTATCGGAGGAGACCTGGATTTTGAGCAAACTATTGAGAGCATGCAAATACATCATAAAGTAGTTTTAGAAGCAAAGAAAGGCGATGAAATAGGAATTAAATTAAAACAAAGTGTAAGAAAAGGATACAGAGTTTTTAAGAAATAATTATTCTTTAATTCATTTTTTGAACTAATTTACTAAGATCTGATGTAACTTTTATATCTTTTAGTTTGTATTTTTTATTTAGGCTTTTATTTATCATTTCAAGAGCAGCTTGTTCGATAGTTATTATCTTTTTTCCATTAAAAATTTTATTTGAAGTTGGACAGTAATTATAAAAGGGATAAGCCATACCGCTATTATCCTCAGGAGTAAAAACTCCTACATATTGAAATTCTAAATACTCTTCTGGATGTTCTGGACATTTTAAATGTGGAATTAGTGGCATTATTATTTTGGGGATTGTTATATTTTTAAAGATTCTTATGTTTGTATTATCTTTTATTTCTTACTCATCCATCCCTTTGTTCTAGAAATCCAGACTAAAAATGCTCCTGAGAGAATCATTAAACCTAAAATAAATAAATATGCATCTGGATGCTCTTCAAGAGGAATTTTAACATTCATTCCAAAAAATCCAGTGATTACTGTAAGGGGCATCATTATTGCCATAAGAATTGTAAGGACTTTCATTGTTTCATTTAATCTATTAGAAGTTATGGATTGATAGGCATTTCTCATACCGTTTATTCTTCCAAGCATTCCTTTTAGTGATTCAGTTGTTTTAAAAGCATGGTCATAAATATCCCTAAAATAAGGAAGCAAATCATTTTCAAGATAATTATCTGTTGGTTTGGTTAAGCTCAAGCATAAATCAGTAAGTGATTCCATTAACTGCCTCGTTTCAAGAATTGTAAGTTCTTTTTCAAAGAGTTCTTCAAGCACTTCTTTTTCAGGATTTCTTATGAAATTTTTTTCTAATTCTTTAAATTCCTCAAACATATTTGCTTTTATCTGCGTGCATTTATCCATTTCCTTGTCAAGTATGTAATGCATAATATATCCTTTTCCTTTTTTCATCAGGCTTTCCAGTTTTTTTTGATTATTAAGGAGATAATCTATGTTTTCATTTTTTTCAGAATTAGAAGTGATGAGATAATTTTCCCCAAATACAAAGGAAAGATTGTAGGTTTTTATTCCAAGAACTTCTAATCTTTTTATTCCGTGAAAGATAATGGTGGTATTTTCCTCAAATTCCTCGTATTTTATTCTTGTCTGATTTGAAAGAATATCTTCTGTTGTTGTAGGATGAATTTCAAAAATCTTTTTTATTGATTTTATTTCATTAGTATTTGAGTTTTCCAGGGCAATCCAGTAGGTTGTTTTTGAATTTTTCTTTAATTCCTCTGGCTTTATTTCTTCTAATTTGTTTTTTGTGTATGAAAAAATTTTAATCATGAAAGGATTATCTTTTTGGATTATTTAAATATTTTTAATATGTTTGCAGGAGAGGAATTGTTTTAAAGAGAAATGTTTCTTTTTCCTTATGGGATCCCAATTATCCATATGGTCTAAAGAAGAAATTGATGTATTTGCTCCAAGAATGAAAACTAAAAGAGAGTTGCATAAAGAATATTCTGAAAGAAAGTTACTAGAAAGGGTTGTTTTATCTGAGGAAGAGGCTAATAAATATGAGCTTCCTTTAACCAAGGAGGAGCTAATTAATACAATTAATTACCATAATCAAGTTTGTGAAAATATCTTTCTTAATAGCAAACAGGGGATGATTGACAGGATATTTTATCATGTAACTATTTTTAATCTTGGAATTCCCCAGATGCTTTTAACTTCTCTTTCACAATATTCAAAAAAGAAGCAAGAAGAATTATCTGTTTCTGATTTAATTGTTATGTATAAATCTCTTTGTAATGTTTTAGAGGATCAATCTATTAAGGGAGATAATTTTGAGAAATTTGGAGAAGCTAATAAGATGACTTTTTTTGGATATAAACAATACTTGATTATGGAAGAATATTTTAAAAATATAATTTAATGCCTATATCTTCCCCTATGCTCGACAGCAGTTATTCTTTCAAAGACTTTGTGAGACTCTGAATGACCCAATTCTTTTTCATAAGAGCTTTTAACTTGTTCAAAAAGAGTTTTCCAATTTTGAAAATGCTTTGCTTCTAGTGCTTGTTTTAATAAATGCAAATCAACTGCCATGTCTTCTGTTTTCTTGGATATAAAACCCAATCCAAAATCAATAAAGAAAACTTGAAAATTATTATCACCTCTTTTTTTATTGATTATATGGGGGTTATCTCTGGGATTATCATTATTTATATTATTATCACTATCCTTGCTGTTACAGTTAACTAAAATCATGTTGCTGGTTGTTAAGTCTCCATGAATTATATCTGCTTTATGAAGTTTTGCAACCTCTTCTCCAATTATTTTCATAATCTGCTTTTGTTTTTCAAGAGGAAAATCATTTAAGTGTTCTGAAAGTTTTTTCCCATTAATATAGGGCATTTTTATTTGATAACTACCATCTGGAATAAAAAATGGCTTTGGAGAAGCAATTATTTTATTTGCCTTTTCTAATATCTTTGCTTCTGATTTTGTCCTTGTTTTTCTTATTTTATCATCCAATTCTTTTATACGATAGGATTTTGAAATTCTGTCTTTAATAATAAAATTCTCTTTTTCATTCAGGAATATTTTAGCTTCTGCACCCTGCTGTATTAATTTCATTTTCATAAAAGACTTAATTTATTTGGTATTTTAAAGTTTGTTATATAAATATTTTTATCCAAATCCTTTTATATTGGAATTTTTATTTGTTTATATGAAGCTTAAAAAGATTCTCCTTGCAGGAACACTCTTATTTTCAAGCACTGCATTTTCCCAGAATCTTGATTATGATGTATCAGGCAGATTAGAATTTCCTCTTATAAGGTGACTAAAAGTTGCAGCTGATTTGGATGCGAGCCCTAATGAAATTAGTTTTACTTTTTTTGATAATTCTATGAAATTCCAAAAATTAAATGATTCTACTTATAGAGAAATTGTTAATGAAATGGAATTTTACGAATATTCTATGAAAGATTCCTGCTATACTCTTAAGAGTTACTATTCAACTGGAAAATCAAGAGCAGAAAAAGAGATTTTAGAAAAAAGAGTATTTGATAGAAAGTATCAATCTTTTCCTGATTTACTTGAAGATTTTATTAATAAAAAAACAGGAGATACTTTGAATTTTATTGCTTTGGGAAATCCTTATTCAGCTAGTGTTAAAACTGTGAAGAAAGGAAAACATACTACTTATATTGGAAATCCTGTTGATTTTATTAAAAAGGAAGAGGGAGATAAATTTCATTTTAAATTTCCCATTAGAGTTGAATCTGAAGAAATAAATGGGCAAGATATTCCTTATGAATTTTCAACAGAATGCTTGTATATACCAATTGGATTAAGAATTTCCATTAAAGGTAAATTAAAAAAAGAATGACTGTTTTGATTTATTTTTCTATTTTCTCTTCAAAAAAGAAAATAAGTCCTAAGCTTATTAAAACCCCTAAATCCACTACCAAACAGTATTTGCATACTGCTTTTAATACTATGAACTGGATAAAAAGAAAGTATATTGCAAATGCACTTCCTATCGTCATTCCAAGAGTTATTAATTTTTTTTGATATCTTTTTGATTTTCTTAATTCCAAAATTGTGAGTATTGAAAGGATTGGAAATGCAATAAGTCCAAGATGTGCATTCTTTATTCCAAATATTTTTTCATATTGTGAGGTATTTACGATGTTGCAGCTTTCAGAATTTCCACATGCTTGGCTTAGGGGGACAAAAGAAAGTATTATTGAAGCTATTGTTGCAAGAATCATTAATACCAATATAATTGTGTATTTTGTTTTGTTTTTCATGTTTTTTATAGAAGAAGGGGTTTTAAAAGGGTTTTGGAGAAAGGAGTTTCAAGCCATTTCCTATTAAAAATTAGTTAAGATGTAAACCTCTGAAGGTTGTTATATTAAATAAATTAGGAGATTATAATTGTAATATATGATTTTACTTAGATAACTATTTTATTTTAGATTAGCTTTTTCTAAAACCTCATCATCTTCTTTTTTCCAAACTTCTTCATCATTTTTTGCATTTGCTTTTGGGAAAAGCCCTGAGACACATCCATATTATCCATCCCCCCCTTAAGCATATCCTGAAGCATATCATATTGTTTGAGAAGACTTCTTACATCAGAGTTATTTACTCCTGAGCCTTTTGCAATTCTGGCTATACGCGAGGTTTGTTTTTTAAGTAATTCAGGATTTGCTCTTTCTTCTGGAGTCATTGATTTTAAGATATGCTCCCATTTCTTTATTTTTTCTTCCTGATTTTCAAGCAAGTTCTCTGGTATTTTTGCATTTCCTAATCCAGGGATTAAGTTTTTTATTTTATCAAATCCTCCAATCTGATTCATGGATTTAACCTGTTCAATTACATCTTCCAAACTTAATTTTCCTTCTTCTAATTTTTTCTGGATTTTTCATCTGTTACTGATTTTATTTTTTCAAGAAGTCCATGCAAGTCACCCATTCCAAGCATTCTCGAGAGAAAATGCTCTGGATTGAATTCTTCTATGTCATTTATTTTTTCCCCGTTTGTTATAAAATAAACTCCTGTTTTTGTTTCAGCACAGGCAGTGAGTGCTCCTCCTGCTTTTGCAGTTGAATCCATTCTTGTTATAATTACTCCGGAAATATTAAGTGCTTTTTGGAAATCACTTGCTTGGGATTTTGCTGCCTGCCCAATATCAGCTGGCATTATCAAGATTGTTTCTGTTGGTTTTACTTCTTTTCCAAGAGATTTAATTTCCTGAATTAATTCCTTGTCTAAATTATGCCTTCCTGCTGTATCAATTAAAATCAAATCATAATCCCTGAATTTTTTTTCTTTTTCAAATTTTTTCCAGGTTTTTAGTGCATCTGTTTCTTCAAAATCCACAAAAACATTTAGATTGTTTTTTTCTCCTAATTGCTGTAATTGTTCTTTTGCAGCTGGCCTATGAACATCCAGTCCGACAAGAGCAACTTTTTTTCCTCTTTTTGCATACCAGTTTCCTAATTTAGCAATTGTGGTTGTATTATGGACTATAAATCCTTCTGCTATAAAACTATGATTGTCTTCAACAGTTAAATCATATACAAAATTGCTTGAGTTTTCTATTTTATTTATTTTACTAATTCTTAACCATGAAATATTAGATTCTGCTATCTTTTCCAGAGATTCAAAGAGATTATCTATTTCTAATTGACTTTTATTGATTAATTTAAGCATTTGCCTGCTTTTATCTGTTAATTTTAATTCTTTGTTAGAAAAAGTTATTAGTTCTTCATTTTTTAAAGAGTATATAACTCCATTTAATGCATTATAAGGATAAATTTTATTTAAATCAATATTATCAGAAATATTTTGCAAAATACTCCAGATAAATCCTCTTTTCTTTAGCTTATAATAATTTAATAATTTTCTTAAGTTTTCTTTAGATATAAACCCTTTTTTCTCATAAATGCCATAACTATAAACTGCATTTGATTGTATTTCACCTATTGAAAATCCTAGCTGTAATCTTATAACTTTTAATGTTTTGCCCAGAGGTATCATATCCTGATTTCCACTTCCCTGAAGTATTCCAATTGTTTTATAATTATTAACTGCATCCTGTTTTCTTTTGATTTCATATCCTATTTTATCAGCATAATATTCAGAATATCTTGATTTTATTGATAATCTCCAATAAGGAATCTCATTAATTAACTTTTTTGATATTGTGCATAATATTCCAAATCTTCTTAATAAGATATTTATTTGTTGTATTAAAATTTGGCTTTCTGAAGTTAATTCTATATATCTTTTATTCTTATTTGGATAAGAATCACAATCGAAGTATGCCCTTATAAAAGACCTAATAATTTCATCTTTGGAAATTATTATTTGTTTTGGAACCTCTAATTGTTTTCCTTTTTTTCCTGGTTTTAATCCAAATATTTTGAAAATATTTACAAGTGTCTTTGAATTAAGCCTGATTTGATAAAGACTTTTTGTTCTTTTATCTCTTGTTAATGTGGGGGTGATATTAAAAAGTAATTTTGAGAGAATAATTACCCTATTAATTATTTCCTTGTTCTCATTTGCAATTCCAATATACCTTTTAGAGAGATAGCCATCTCCCAGAACATATCCCAGGAACTCTGAAAATTCTGAAGTAAGAAATAAAGGGATGGTAATTATCTTTTTTTCATCTTTACCTTTTATCTTTAAAAGATTAAAATCCTTTAAATTAATTAATTCTACAGGAATCTTTCCATTTTTAATAGAATGAGTTAAATAAGAATAATTTCTTTTATGTTTCAGATTCTTACATATTTCTTTTAAATTCTTGTCTTTAGGAAGATACTTATTTATTTCTTCTGACATAAGGTACACGTCAAGATTCATTTCTTTAATATCTTCTGATAAATTTATTGTTTTACCTGAAATATCTATTTTTGAAGGGAGAGATACATAATCTTGTTCTGTTAATTCTTCTGCATTTATTTTTATCACTTTTCCATTTCTAAGCACAAAAAAAGGATGTTCTGGAGTTACCCTTATCGAAAAATCATTTCCATTATCAAGATATACTTCAAATAATTCTTTTTTATTTAATTTCCATAAATGAGTTGCTTTTTTGTCCTCAATTTTTTGTGTTTGGGGATTAAATGAAGGTACAAGAATATTTTCATTTTCTATGTTTATTATCTTACCATCTTTAATATTTTCTTCATTTAGTTTTTTAGAATATTTATCATATAAATCCTTTGCTTTAATTATTTCTCCTTTTGAGGTTTGTATTTTAGTTTCTTCATGCACGCATTTTCCTGCACCATATAAACCTAAAAGAAGTATTCTATTTTGTTCTGAAGGAGATAATTTGAGTTGTTTATATTCCCCTAAAATCTTTACAAGTTCATCATGAAGAAGTTTTATAAGATGCTCTTTTTTTTCAATTCCCTTTATTCTTTCATCAAGAGCTGATTTTCTTATTTTATCTGATAATTCCTTGACTAAAGCAATATTAACATCTGCTTCAATAAGAGCTCTTTGCAAATCCCTTATAATTGAGTCAAGAAGATTTTTGTCAAGAAATATGGCATTTGCTATTTTATCTGTTGCTTTTTTCAATACTTGTCCTAGTTTCTCTAACATGAAATATTTAGTAAAGAAGGAGTTAATAAAGTTTGGGTTATGGAAAGATTTAAATACTATAGCAGGTTATATAATCACTATGGTAACGACAATACAAATAAGTGATGAATTATTAGAAAGATTAAAGATTATGAAACTCCATGAAAAAGAAAGTTATGAAAATATTCTTTGGGATTTAATTGAAGATTGTATGGAACTTTCTGAAGAGACCAAAAAGAATATAACTATCTCCGAAAAACAAATAAAAGAAGGAAAAACTATTTCTTTAGAAGAATTGAAAAGAAAAGAAAGATTCTAAAATGTATTCAGTAGAGTTGTCAAAAAAAGCCGAAGAACAACACTCTAAATTGCCTAAAGAAATTAGATTAAGAATTATTAATGTTCTTGAAAGAATAAGAATACGTCCTCATTCTTTTGTTAAAAGGTTGATTGGAAGCCCCTATTATAGATTAAGGATAGGAGATTATAGACTTATTTTGGATATTCAGAATGATAAATTAATAATCTATGTAGTTGAGATTGGGCATAGGAAGAATATTTACAAGTAAGAATTAATCTCCCTTGGAATCTTTTAATCCTCTTTTAAGCCGAGTTTTTCAATAAATTTATTCTTGTCAAAGGGTTCTATTGCATTGTATTCCTGTCCTGTTCCAAGAAAGAGAATGGGTTTTCCTGTAATATATCCAACTGATAAAGCAGTTCCCCCCTTTTCATCAATATCTGCTTTACTAAGAATTATTCCATCTATTCCAATTGCCTGATTAAAGCTTTTTGCCTGTTCAATTGCATCATTTCCTGTTATGCTTTCTCCAAGAAAAATTTTGCTGTCTGGCTTGCATACCCTTGCTATTTTTGAAATCTGCTCCATTAAGTTTTTCTCAGTATACATTCTTCCTGCTGTATCAATCAAAACAACATCAATATAATTTTTTTCAGCATATTTTATTGCATCAAAACCAACTGCTGCTGGATCTGCTCCATATTCATGAGCAATAACCTTTATTTTTAATTTTTCACCATGCTTTTTTAACTGCTCTATTGAAGCTGCTCTGAAAGTATCTCCTGCAGCCAATACAGAGGATAATTTTTTAGTTTTCAGCATCTCTGCAATTTTTGCAATTGTGGTTGTTTTTCCTGTTCCGTTTATCCCGCAGAATAAAATAATATAAGGCTTATTATCTGCTTTTTTTAATCTTATTTTCTCAATTAAGTCAAAAGGTTCTATCAGGATATCCCTTATTATATCTTCAAAAGTAAATTTTATCTGGGATTCTATTTCTTTTTTCAGGAATTCTTTTCCAACTATTTTTTCTTTTAATTGCTCTACTATTTTCTCAGCTACTTCTAATGCAACATTATTTTCAAGAAGGAGCATTTCAAGTTCTTCTGAATAAACCTCAAAATCATCTTCAGAAATTTTAACTTTTGTAATTTTTGAGAAAATCCTTTTGAAAAATCCTTTTTTCTCTTCTTCCTCGTGTTTTATATCTTCAATAATTTTCTCACTAATCCCTCTTTCTTCCTTATCAAATATCTTTTTTTCTGGCTCAAGATATTTATGTTTTTCAATTGATTTCACTTCTTCTTTTAGTTTTTCTAAATCTGGCTGATATCCTTGCATTCCTGCATTAAATTCCAAAGGAACATTTAGCTCTTTGATTTTTTTTGCACTTTTTTTCTTTTTAGGTGCCTTTTTTGCTTTTTCTTTTTTTGAAATTTCCCGGACTTCGTCTACAATTGTCTTTTTGACAAGCCCCTGGGTCCAGTTTTTTAATTTTTCCCTTAGTTTTGAGAACATGTTTTTAAGAGCATATTTGGAGTTATTAAGTTTTTGGGTTGGGATTATTTTTGTGAAATCTTAGTCCTGTTACCACTTTCCTATTGACTAAATTTTTATAAAGAATAAACCTTTTCATTATAACATGAAGGGTGTTTTAGTTATACTTGATGGATTAGGAGATTTGCCACATAAGCTTCTGAATGAAAAAACTCCATTAGAAGCAGCACAAACTCCGAATATGGATTTTTTTGCAGCAAGAGGAGAATTGGGATATATGTATTCTGTTAAACCGGGATTTATCCCTGAATCTGATGAAGCAATTGTTTCTATTTTTGGAAATGATTTAATTTCAAGTTCAAGAGGCCAGCTTGAAGCAAGAGGAAGTGATTTAAAAATGACAAGGGGGGATTTGGCTTTAAGAGCTAATTTCGCGACAATAGATTCTCTTGAATGGGGAAATATTCTTGACAGAAGAGCAGGAAGAACACTTACAACAGAAGAAGCTTTAATTTTGGCAAAAGCAGTTAATAAAATAAAAATGCCATGTGATTTTGTATTTAAGCCAACAATTCAGCACAGAGGGGTTTTAGTTTTCAGAGGGGGATTTTCAGATAATATATCAGGAAATGATTCAACTTATATACAGGGAATGAATTTTCCCATAAACAAAATTTTCAGATGCAAGGCCTTAGATGATGATGAAAATTCCCAGTATACCTCAAATTTAGTGAATGAATTTTTAGAAAGAGCTTATGAAGTTCTTGAAAACCACCCTGTTAATCAGGAAAGAATAAGAAAGGGACTAATGCCTGCAAATTACCTTATGGTCAGGGGAGCAGGAATTGAGCCCCCTAAATTAAAACAATATAAAAACTGGATTTCTGCAAATTATATGCCCCTGGAAATTGGTTTTTCAAATGTTTCTGGAATGAAGAATTTTTCTTTTGAATATCCTCTTCTTAAAGGAGTGGATGCATATGAAAATTTATGGAAGGGTTTGAGAAAAGCCTGCAAATATTCAATGAATATTTTAAAGAAAAATATGAAAAAAGCAGATTATCTTTATATCCATATTAAGGAAGTTGATACTCCTGGACATGACAATAAACCTTTTGAAAAGAAATTAATGCTGGAATATATTGATATTACTCTGTTTAGATACCTGAGAAAAATCGCACCTCAAAATAAAATAAAAATAGTAGTTACAGGAGACCATGCAACTCCATGTAAATTAAAAGGGCATTCTGCTGATCCTGTTCCTGTTTTATTTTATCCTGCAAGAGAGGTTCTTCCCAAGCAGATAAAATTCTGTGAAAAAGAAGGAAGAAAAGGAACTCTTGGAAGAATTATGGGAAAGGAATTACTGGAAAAAGTGGGGTTTGTGAAATAAAATTATTCTGTTCAAACTAGAAAAGTGTTACTTAGTGCAAGGAGTTTATAATCCGAAAATTTAACTAAACAATGCACTAAGTCCTTCAGCTGCAGCTTCGTGTTTTTCTTCTTTTGGTTTTTCTTCATGCTTTTCCTCAGAAGATGCTCCAGGATGTGCAGGAGCAGCAGCAACTAAACTAGCATTAGCCAATTCATTTGCTATATCAAC
>Ga0209727_1002398_pt1 | contig 13225 bp, 17 predicted proteins | sample RifGroC1_FD_183995 | JGI IMG/M metagenome (GOLD analysis project Ga0209727, IMG submission 183995) | Groundwater microbial communities from Rifle, Colorado, USA - Groundwater C1 (SPAdes) (version 2) | ecosystem: Environmental > Aquatic > Deep subsurface > Groundwater | place: Rifle, Colorado...
TAAAGAATATGTTCTAAATCAAGGAAGAAATATTAATCAATTAACTCTTCATGAATTTTCTTGATGCCCCACAGCTTGCTGTGATTGGGAGCTTCACTTTTCATTAAAATTTCTCATCAAATTTAAAAATCAATTTTACTAATTAGAGAAATGACAGAAAAAGAAGACCTCTCAAAAAAAATTGAGGACTCAAAAAAATTCAGCATAAAAGATTCTGTTTCTGTAAACGCGACAGTTGGTTTTGGTGACAACTATATTTCTGCTTACGCAATAGAATTAAATGCAACCCCGCACCATATCGGTCTTCTTACTTCAATTCCAAATCTCATCGCGCCTCTCGCACAACTTTTCACGTCGAGGTTTATGAAAAAATACTCAAGAAAAAAAATTTTCTCTGTTTCAATTTTAATTCAGTCCTTAATATGGATTCCAATAATTTTAACTGCCATGATTTTTTTAAATCAAGAAAAATACGCAATAGAATTTTTAATTTTATTTTATACAATCTACGCATTTTTAGGAAATTTTGCATCTCCTGCTTGGGTCAGTTGGATTGGCGACCTAACAGAACAAAAAGATTCTGGAAAATTTTTCGGCAAAAGAAATAAATTCGGGGGGATTTCTGCATTGATCTCTTTAATTATTGCAGGATTATTATTAGATATTTTTAGAAAATATTCTTCTCAAAAAACTCATTTGATATTTATTGGTTTTTTTATAATTTTTCTTATCGCAATGATCGCGCGACTTATTTCAAGACATTTTGTTTTAAAACAATATGAGCCAGAATTCAAATTCAAAAATGAATCTTATTTTTCTTTAAAAGACTTTATAAAAAATATTCCAAACAGCAATTACGGAAAATTTTCTTTATACATCGCGCTAATTGTCTTGACGTCAAACATCGCAGGCCCGTATTATTCTCTTTATATGTTAAGGGACTTGAATTTTTCTTATATGCAATATATGATCGTAAGCGTCTCCGGAGCTGTCGCGTCGTTTATCTTCGTCGTCAAATGGGGAAAATTCGCAGATGAATTGGGAAATATAAAATTATTAAAAATAACTTCAATGATGATTCCGCTGATTTGTTTTTTATGGCCACTTTATATTTTCATCCCCTCCCCATTTAATTTTTATTTTATTTTATTTGCAAATTTTATTTCAGGATTTGCTTGGGCAGGATTTAATCTTGCAGCAGGAAATTTTGTATTTGACGTCGCTACTCCGCAAAAAAGAGGATTGTGTTCTGCATATTCCAGCATCATGAACGGCGTCGGAGTTGTAATCGGAACAACAATCGGCGCGATTTTAATTTCAAAAAATTTATTCAATTTAATTAATTCAATAATGTTTGTTTCAATAATTTCTGGAATTGCAAGATATCTTATTTCGTTTATGATGATAAACAAAATAAAAGAAGTGAGAGAAACAAAAGAAAAATACCATTGGAAAAAAATTCCGCTTGCATATGAAGTTTTTAATGCAAATATTTATTTGAAAAAAGGAATTGATCTTTTTGTAAAAAGAAAAATTACTTCACATTAAATTTCTCTTTTATATTTTCAATCTCTTCAATAAAAGAATTTGTTTTCTCTTCAAGAATGGGTTTTAAAAGATCGTCTTGCAAAAGCAAAATTTTTTCAAGATAAGAAAAGGATTGTATCAACAACGCGATCTCTTTATTTTCCAAAGAAGTCATTGACAAAATTCTCCAACCTTTTGTTTTTTCTGAAATAGATTCATTAAGAGAAAGAACTTGATAAATTTTATTTTTATCAAAAAGTTCTTCAAAAGAAAAAGAATTCAAAATAGAATTTGTTCTGTTTAAATTAAATTCAGAATAATCTCTTATCACAGAATCAGTTTCTTTTTCAACTCCGAGAGTAAGTTCTTTCAGTCGTATTTTTAAAACATCTGCATCCTTGCCAATCTCGACGATATAACGCCTTAATTCATCGGAAATTTTTTGTATAATTTTCCCTTTTTGTATCACAGAGAGAACATTGTCCATATTGGTAATTTTTCTTAATTCAAATCTTGTCAATCTTTCAACGCTTTTTTCAAAAAGTTCTTTTTGTTTTTCTAAAAAATAAATATACTCGTTTGCTCTCCTCAAAAGTTCGCTGGTTTCTAAAAAAAGATGTTTCAAGGATTTATAATAAAGAGTTATTTCATGTTTTCTTTCTGAAATTGCAATCGTAATTGTTCCGGCTTGTTTCGCAGTTCTTTCAGCAGCTTTGTGCCTTGTTCCAGTTTCATTTGTTTTTATTTTCACATCAGGAATTAAAAGAACATTCGCGTAATTTATTTTTTTCAAGTCGCTGCTTAAAACAATTGCCCCGTCCATTTTCGCAAGTTCAACTAATTTTTGCGGAGTAAATTTTGTATTAAATCTAAATCCTCCGTCGAGAAGAGAAAGTAAATTTTGATTTTCAATAACTATTAAAGCACCTTTTCCAATTTTCAAAACTCCATCGAGCGCGACTCTCAGAGAAGTCCCAGGCGCAATTAATTTCAGAACAGAAAGGAATTCTTCTTTAGTTATTTTATCTTTATGGATATTCTCAAAAATATTTTTTTGAATTTCCTTTTTTTCATCCATGTTGATGAGATTAACATCCAGCTTAAAAATTTATCTGTATAAAAATACAATAATTTAAATATATAAAATCATTTTATCTTCTATGAAAGAAAAAATAAAGGCATATTTGACAGGACAAATAATTTTCAGCAACGATAGCGAAGCGCATTCCTTATGCAAAAAATCTTGGTTCGGAAGTTTTGAAAAAGACAAAATAAATTATTCTTTAACAGAGACCATGTTTTTAGTTGAAAATAAAAAATTAGAAATAATTTCAAACAAAAAAATTTTAAAAGAAAAAGAGTTAATGGAAAAATTAAAAAAAATTGACAAAAGATTTCAGATAAAATATTTTGTTTACAGGGACTTAAGGGAAAAAGGATATATTGTAAAAACTGCCTTGAAATTTGGAGCGGACTTCAGGGTTTATGAAAAGGGGAAAAACCCAGATAAAGTTCACGCAAAATGGATTGTATTTGCAGATTACGAAACAGGAAAATTAAATTGGCAGGAATTCTCAGCAAAAAACAGAATCGCAAATTCTACAAAGAAAAAACTTTTACTTGCAATTGTTGATGAGGAATCAGATGTGAGTTATTATGAAGTTAGCTGGATAAAAGTATAATTGCTAACCAATGTTATTTATAATATCTTTCCTCAATTCATAACAATCCGCCCACATTGAATAAGCACACCAACCTTGAAAAATTTCTTCAAATTTTACTTTTGAAATTTTTCCGGTTTTGTAAATCTCAATTCTTAATCTCATTTTTCTTATATTTCTTTTTCTTAATAATTTAAAATAAAGTAAAAGATAAAATCTTTTCCTATCTATTCAAGGCATAAAAACGCTCAACTAAAAATGTCCTTGAATATAATAAAAAATTCTAAATCCTACAAAATCAACTCCGCGAGAAAGAGAGAAAATTTTTGATTTTTGTTGATTGAGTTCAAGTTTTAAATTTTCAATCAAAAATTTTTCAATTTCTTTTTTCCAAATTTCAAGTTGTAATTTTGATTTGTGCAAAATTATAAAATCGTCTACATAACGAATATAAAATTTTGTTTTTAGTTTATGTTTTACAAAGTAATCTAATTCATTAAGATAAACATTTGCAAAAAACTGCGAAGTTAAATTTCCAAGGGGCATTCCAAGATTTTCTTTTAATTGTCCATTTTTTAGAATTTTTTCAATTAAATTGATTATATTCCCATCGGTAATTCTCTTTTTTACAATCCTTAAGAGAACTTTGTGATTAACTTCTTGAAAACTTCAGAAATACTCCTTATTTCTGATAGTGCTCAGAAATTTGCTAATTTCTGACATAATGTTTGACGTCGCACTTTAAACAAAATGCTTGTGAATGTAAATTACTCGTGACTTTTCTCTGAAATTTTTCAAATCTTTTTATTGCAAATAAACTTCCTTTTCCAATTTGGTTTGCACAAGAATCATAAATAAATTTTTTTTCAAAAATTTTTTCAATTACATTTATCAAAGCATGATGAACAATTCTATCTCTAAATGCTGACTTAGAAATTTTGCGAGTTTTTGGGTCTCGCAAAATAAATGTTTTCAGGAGTTCTGGTTTGTAAGTTTGATTTTTCAGTTCTTTTTGTAATTGTAATAAATTTTTTCTCAAATCTTTTTCAAATTCAATTACATCAAATTTTTTTGTTTTGTGTTTTCTTGCTTTTCTCCAAGCAAGAAAAAGATTTTTTAAATGATAAATTTGAGAATATAAATTAGTATTTTCCATAACTATAAAATCCTGAAGGGCTATTTCGCGAACCCTGTTGCTATTGTTCAGATTCCTGTTGTTGTCATTAAGCTCAGACCTATTGTCAAGCCTGCTGAACCACAGATTCTTGTAGTCAATTTACCAATTCAAAAACTTTTAAGTTTTCACTGAAATTTCTCGCAAGAAATTTCTGTATTTTATGACTTAAAATAAATCTAAATAATGTTCTAGTAAATTGGCGTGTAGCCCTAATCTACTTTGTGGGTAGTCAGGACAAAGAATAATATGAACGATGGTTTAAAAAATTATTGGGACAATCTTCTTGTAAGATCTTTTTCAAGTCCAGAAAATCCCAAATCAGTTAGTGCGTGTTTAATTTGTTCTAAAGTATACCCAGAAAAATTTTGCGAAGCAACGCATTCGGCGTTGCTATCACGTACCCCGCGAACCCTGTAGCTATCGCCCAGATTCATGCCGTCGCCACTAAGCACAGACCTATCGCCGAGCCTGCCGAACCACATTTGCCTTGCAAAAGGTTTATCAGAAATATCTGCTAACCAAATAGGCATTTCTTGAATTTCGTATCTTGAATCTCTTAAAAAGTCTCCATATACTTGAGCATTTTTTCCAAAAACTTTAGCAGTAAATTCATTTTCTCCAAACATATTTGTTGAAATTGGTTTAGAATTAATTTCAACTGCGTCAACCAAACTTTCTTCAACTTGTTCTAAAGTTAAATAAAATTCACTTCTATTTCTATGACCTTGAGTTGCTTTTTCTAGAGTCTTCATTATTGGAGAATTTGGTGTCCAAAATATTCCTTTTTGTGGAACATACAAAATTCCGTCGCTGACATAATTTCCTGAATTACAAACTGGAGAGTTTTCTCCTTCTTGCATTCTTAATTCTGCATTTTCTTCTAAACAAGGAATATGATAACCGGCTTCCTCTAAAAGGTTTTTTGCGACGTCAAAAGGTTTTGTATCTACCATTACAGAAACCAATCCTCTCGGCATTACATCAACAACAATTTTGTTTGTCATAATACTTTTAGAAAAAAGAGGTTTATAAACTTTTCGGTAATGTTGTCTTTTATTAGAAGTAACAATATTCGCACTTCGTGCGAAAAAAATCTTAATACGAGAAAGTCTCGCAAAATAAACTAAGCAAACTTTATAACCTTCAACAATTTTAATTTTAAATGCCATCAGATACAACAGAAATAAAAGAAAAAATAATCCAATTCATAAAACAAAAAGGTCCGAGTTTGCCTGTTCATATTGCAAAAGAAATAAACACCAGCACGCTTTTTACTTCTGCTTTTCTTTCAGAACTTTTATCAGAAAAAAAATTAAAAGCAAGTCATATGCGCGTCGGAACTTCGCCTGTTTATTTTGTTCCAGAACACGAAGCAAAGCTGGAAAATTTTTCAAAGTTTCTAAAAAGCAAAGAAAAAGAATCTTTTGAATTGTTAAAAAAAGAAAAATTTCTAAAAGATTCTGAACAGCAACCTGCAATAAGAGTCGCGCTAAGAGAAATAAAAGATTTTGCAATTCCGTTCAAAAACAACGAAGAAATAATGTGGAAATATATGGTAGTTCCAGAATCTGAATTTTTAAATCCAAAAAAGGTTGAAGAGAAAAACATAGAAAATCAAAAAATAGAAGTTTTGTCGACGGAGATTAAAAATATTCAAGCAGAAAACAAACAAGAGGATGTTGAAAAAGAATTAAAAAAATCAGAAGAAACAAAAAAAATAAAGAAAACTAAAAGAATAAAAACAAAAAAGCAAAATCCAAAATTTTTTGAAAAAATAAAAGATTTTTTAAAAGAGAAGGGCATAGAAATTTTAGAATTAATTGATTTTAAAAAAGGAGAGATTATATTAAGGGTAAAAGAAAAGGGAAAAGAGATAATTTTAATTGCGTTTGATAAAAAGAAAATATCCGAGGGAGAGATAATAAAAGCGTATAAAAAATCAAATGAATTGGGATTAGATTATATAATTTTAAGCAAAAGTGAAACCTCAAAAAAAATAAACGAACTAATTAAAGCAATAAAAAAACTTCACAGCATAGAAAATCTTGAATCGCAAAATTTAAAAACAGATTTCTGAACAATATAATATGGGAAAAATAAAACAAAAACTTGTTACAAGAGCTGGAAAAGAAATGGTTAGCAAAGGAATAGATTTCAGCGAAAAATTTGAAACCAATAAAAAAATTTTAGGAAGAGAAATGCCGAGCAAAAAAGTTAGAAATCAAATAGCAGGATATTTAGCAAGATTCAAAAGAGCGGAAAAAGAAAAACAAATCCAAATAGAAAAATCATTAAAGGATTAGGAAATTTTTTTTCCCAACTTAAAACAATTCGCCCACATTGAATAAGCACACCCACCTTGAAAAATTTCTTCAAATTTTACTTTTGAAATTTTTCCGGTTTTGTAAATCTCAATTTTTAATTTTTCTAATGTTTCTTTTTCTTAAAGAGAAGTTTGGATAATTCACATTTTCTGTAGCAAAAATCTTTTTGCAAACTTTATGGAAAATTCCCGACGACAAAGTTGATTATTTTTTGCATAAATAAAAATTAAATTTCAAAAACCTATTTTTGCAAAGTTTTCTAAAGTATACCCAGAAAAATTTTGCAACGCAACGCCTTCGGCGTTGCTACCACGTACCCCGCGAACCCTGTTGCCATCGCTCAGAAACATGTCGTCGTCGTCAATAATCTCGGAGAAGTCATAAACCCTGCCGAACCACATTTGCCTTGCAAAAGATTTATCAGAGATAATTCTTAACTCAACAGACATTTCTTGAATTTGGCGTGTTGAATCTCTTAAAAATTCCCCATATGCTTGAGCATTTTTTCCAAAAACTTTAGCAGTAAATTCATTTTCTCCAAATATATTTGTTGGAATTGATTCAGAATTAATTTTAACTGCACCAACCAAACTTTCTTCAACTTGTTTTGGAGTTAAATAAAATTCACTTTTATCTCTATGACATTGAGTTGCTTGTTCTGGATTTTTCATTATTGGAGAATTTGGTGTCCAAAATATTCCTTTTTGTAGAACATACAAAATTCCGTCGCTGACATAATTTCCGAAATTACAAACAGGAGATCCTTCTCCTTCTTGCATTCTTAATTCTGCATTTTCTTCTAAACAAGGAATATGATAACCGGCTTCCTCTAAAAGGTTTTTTGCGACGTCAAAAGGTTTTGTATCTACCATTGCAGAAACCAATCCTCTTGGCATTACATCAACAACAATTTTGTTTGTCATAAATATTTTAGAAAAAAGAAGTTTATAAACTTTTCGCTTGTGTTACCACTATATAATTTATAAAATATACTAATCTCGGTCCACTTTTTTTAAAATTTTATTAATTTTATTTTCTATCCTATCCACATCTTTTCTTATTTCAAGAATCTGATCAATTCTTTTTTTATTAATAAATAAATTTATTGCCTGAAAAATTATCCAGACCAAGATTACAATTCCTAAGGCCTGCAACCAAAGAGCGATTTGTCCGACTTGCAAAACAACCTCGGTAAGAACATCTGTCACCTCTTCAACAACCATAAATAGGATAAGAAAAACAAGTTTAAAAATATTTTTATGTTTCTAAGAGAATTTTTTTTCTTGTAAACTTTTTTGATTTTTTACATTTTTGTTTTCAATTGGGTCAATACCCCCTTGGCTTGCTGTGATTGAGATGTGAAAATTTTAAACAATTTCTTTATTTGGGAATTCAAATAATTAAATGGCGGGTCTCGGCGAAGTCGAATTAAGTGAGCTTTTTAAAAATTAGAAAAGAATAAAAATAAAACTTTATCCATCGGAAAAATATTTAAAAATAAAATGTCTCTGAGGAGATTTTAACTCTTACTCGTTCCCACGCTCGCTTTTATTTTTTGAGGTCATTGCTCGCGTAAAAACTCGCGACCTCTTCTCGGTCGGGAAAATTTAAAAATAAAATGTCTCTGAGGAGATTTTAACTCCCGACCTCGGCCTTTCTCAAGTTCAACCAAAGTTGAGGAAACTAAAACTCAAAGAGTTTTTGCTTCATGAGAGCCGCGCTCTAAACCCTGAGCTACAGAGACAAAACTAAAAGAAAAAAACAATTTAAAAATCTTCTCAATATTTTTAATCACAATAATCCATAAAAATAGTGTTGATTTAATTTTTTAATGAAAAGTTTTTTTCAGAAAAAAGGGGCCTCAATAATTCTTTTAATTTTAATTTCAATAGAAATTTTTTATGTTTCGTCTTTAAGTTTTGGTCCAGGTCCAGGAATGATAACCATTGTTCCGTTTACTTATCATGTCATAGTTTTTTTCTTATTTTCATTTTTCACTTTAAATTTAATTTGTTCTGAAAATAAATTTAGTCAAATGATTTTGTCAATTATTTTATCATTAATTTGCGCAATTCTCGACGAGGTTCATCAAATATTTGTTCCTTTTCGCGGAGCAGGAGCAGAAGATATTTTAATAGATTCATTGGGGATTTTTTCTGCTGCAATATTCTTTTTAATCTCAAGAAATTATTCCAGAATTTTAAAATTATCCCCTATTTTTCGCGGAAGAAGATGAATATGAAAATGTTTTACAACTTGCCCAGCAGATTCAAAATTATTTTGCAAAAGATTAAAACCCGAAAAAATTTTTCCATTAGAGATTTTTAAAAAAGTATGTTTAATGCAATCAATTAATTCTATTCCCAAAGTAACTGGAATATCCAAAGAATTTTCAAAATGCTTTTTAGAAATTACCAAACAATGCCCTTCTACTTTTGGGTTTGCATCAAAAATTGAAAAAAAATTTTCATTTTCAAAAATTCGTTTAGAGTGAATTTCTCCTCGAGAAATTTTACAAAATATGCAATTCATATATAAAGATAAGAAATAATCTTTTTAAAATTTTACCAAAAAAACCCCCCCCAATAAAAAACAAAATTATCTTCTTTTCTTTTTAACTGCTTTTCTTTTAGCAGGTTTTCTTGCAACTTTTCTTTTAGTAGTTCTCTTCACAACCCTTTTTTTAGCAGCTTTTTTCTTTGCCATATTAATCACCTCTTTATTATCTAAGTATTAAATCTTTAAAAACTTTTCTTAAAAAAAGTTTTAACTTCTCGACGAGAAAAAAATTATTTTATTCTCGTTTCAATAATTTTTCCAAAATTCAAAACGCTTTTTCCGTCGACAATTTGTTCAAGGATATTTTTTAAATCAGAAATTTTTACCCTCACTTGTTTTGTGGTATCTCTGTCGCGTAAGGTTACTGAATTATCTGTCGGTGTTTTTTCGTCAACAGTTATGCAAATCGGAGTTCCAATTTCGTCATTGCGAGAATATCTTCTCCCTATTGAACCAGAAATATCGTATGAAACATTCCAAATTTTTTTTAATTTAGATACAATTTTTTTTGCAATGTTTTCATAGAGCTCATTTTTTATAATTGGAAAAACTGCTGCTTTAATTGGAGAAAGTTTTGCTGGAATTCTCAAGATAATATTTTTTCTTTCCTCGTCGAAGAAATAAGAATTTGTCAGAACCGCTAAAAAAATTCTTTCCATTCCAAATGTTGGCTCAATAACATTAGGAATAATTTTATTTTTGTATTTCTCGTCGAAAATTTCCATATTTTCTTTGCTTTCCTTTGCATGTTGAGTCAAATCATATTGCCCTCTATTCGCATTTCCAGCAACTTCTTTAGAACCAAAAGGATATTCATAGTCAATATCAAAAGTTGCCGACGAGTAATGACTCAATTCAGATTTTGTATGTTCCCTAATTTTTATTTTTTCAAGTCCGATTGATTTAAACCAAAGAATTTGTTCAGCGAGCCAGTAAGCATGCCATTCTTCTAATTTTTTTTCGCTTAACATCTTTCCAATCGTCACTTCTTTCAAAATATTCTTTCCAGAATTTTGAGTTTTTGCGTCGAGCAATTTTAATTTCAAGTCAAGATGTTTTTTTTCAAGAAGAGAACATTTTTTTTCTTCAGGGTTTAAAAAAAATTCAAATTCCCCAATGTGAAATTCTCTGCAACGAAATAAAAAATCTCGAGGAGCAATTTCATTTCTGAAACATCTTCCGATTTGAGCGATTCCAAATGGTAATTGTTTTCTTGAAGTTTGTTGAACAAGTTTAAAATCTAAAAACATCCCTTGCGCAGTTTCCCCTCGAAGATATGCGTCGACAGGTTCAAGTGCACCAACTTTTGTTTTAAACATTAAACTAAACTCGCCTTTAATTTCATATTCGCCACCACATTTTTCACATTTTACTTTTCCAACTTCTGATTTATCTAATTTTGTAGAATGTTTACATTTTTTACAGATCGCTACGACATCTCCAAAATTTGCAATATGCCCAGAAGCCTTCCAAGTTCGTGGATGAGAAATAATCGACGCTTCAATTCCAACCATATTTTCTTTTTGTCTGACGAAAAATTTCCACCAATCATCTTGAATATTTTTGAATAACTCAATTCCCAATGGACCAAAGTCCCAAAATCCAGAAAACCCGCCGTAAATTTCGCTTGACTTAAAAACAAATCCTTTACTCTTGCAAAAATTTGCAAGTTCTTCAATAGTTATTTTGGTGCTTTCAAAATTTGATTTTGTCGTCGACAAATTTTCTTTTTCAATATTTTTTTCTTTGTTTTTCATTCCCTTAATAATTTCCTTTGCTTTTTTTTCTGCTTGCTTTTTATCTTTTCCAAGATACGCAACATTTTTGCTGCGAATTTTATTTTTCTCTCTCACGCTTTTCCGAAGATAATAATAATCATGTCCACTAACTTTTTGTTTAGTGATATACATAAAAAGATTATCAACTACAAGTTTTTAAATATTTGCGGGGAAAAGAGAATGTAATTTAGAAAGATTAATTTTACTTTTTACAAAAACATTTTTACCTTTTTTTTCTTTTACGATAAGATGAAGTCGTTCTAATTCACTACAATAATTTGAACATTTATTAAAGGCAAGTTTTACTTTTTTAGATAAAAGACCGATATTCATTTTGTTTTCTTGTGTTAATTCAACAATCTTAAATTTGCTGATGTTAGAGAGTTCACATATTTTCTCAAAAAGAATTGCATTCTCAAGAGGGATTTTTCTATGCATACACCAATATTAGTAAGATTTATATATTAATGTAGAACACCAATATCGGTGTGATAAATTATTACCCTAAAGAAAAAATGAAAAACTTACTTTACGCACTCAGCGAAGGAATTGGAATTTGTTTAGTTGCAGGGGCTTTGATTAGTGGATGTAATTATGCAAGGAAAAGATTTTCCTTATATTCTTCAGTAAAAAGAATTAATGAATTAAGCGAACAAGTTGATAATGTTAGGACGAAAGAAGAACAACTAAGAATTTCTGCTGAATTAAGAAGCGAAAGAGAAAAAATTAGTGAGACAGGACTTTTTAAAGGAATAAATTATTACGAGGTTAAATAGTGAAAAAATTTATTTTATTTATTTTTATTTCTTATTTTTCTCGTCGACAAATTTAAATTTTTCTCACAACTTCTACGAAAAAAGTTCAGATAGAAAAACGCACGGGCAAGCAAATTCACTAATAATCCATAAATGCAAGAGTACGAATTGGTCACGAGTTGATGCTCAAAGAATCCTACAACTTCCACGCGAATAAAAATTCAGATTAGAAAAGCGCGGGGTGAGACTCGAACTCACGAATATTCGCTCTGCAGGCGAAGGCAGTAGCCGCTGTGCCACCCGCGCATATAATCAATTCAAGAAAAACATTATTTAAAACTATTCCTATTCTTCAATATAGATTAATTAATTTTCTTTCAAACTCAAAGCATGTCTCGGACAAATTTCCATACAACAAAAACATCTGATACACTTTTTTTTATCAATAACTGGAAAAGGATTTAGGGTTATTGCTTTTGTAGGACAATGGTCTCTGCAAATTCCGCATCTTATGCATTTTTTCTCGTCGACAACAATTGGTTTTTTTCTCATTCCAAACAAAATATTTCTAATCGTTTTCAAAGCAATAAATGGTTTTTTAAAATTCAAGTTAGGAAGTTTTTTCAAACCAACTAATTCATAATCCCAACTTCCAAATCCTCTTTTAATTGCTTGTTTATTTGAAAAAATTTTTTTAGGATTATAACCAATTAATTTACTTGAAACAATATCTAAAGCAATAGCATTTTTAGATGCTAAAATAAAACCAGAATTAACAGGCGAACCAGAAGTTGGACCTTTGCCTTCCATCCCAATAACCCCATCCATAATATTAATCATTTTGTCGTCGAAGTTTTGATAAATATCTATCAATAAATCTCCAAATTTTTTTTCACTTGATCCTTGAACATGCAATTTCTGTTTAAGTCCTCCTGGAATAAAACCAAAAAGATTTTTTACTGCTCCAGTAAATTTCATCAACTGATGGGTTTTTAATTTAGGTAGATTAATAATCAAATTAACTTCTTTGACAATTTTAGCAACAGGAAATTCTTTGAGAATTTTAAATTTATGATTTTTAATTTCAATTTGTTTTTCCATTTCAAAGACAATTAATTTCGCACCATATTTTTTAGAAAGTTTATCTAATCCAACTTTTTTCATAAACACAGGGGTATTCATAAAACTTGACTCCCCAATAAATATTTTGCAATTATTTTTTTTCAAAATTTTACAAACAGCGTCGATGATTTGTGGCTGTGTCACAGTCGCATTAAGATGTTTCACATCTGCGCTCACAATATTTGGTTTTATCAAAACTTTTTTTCTAAAAGGTAATTCAATTTTTGCAAGTTTAAGAGATTTTTCAACAGCCCTGTCTACTTCAGATTGTTTATATGATTTGCATTTTACAATGCTTACTTTTGAAATTTTTTCAACCATC
>Ga0209727_1002401_pt1 | contig 13215 bp, 8 predicted proteins | sample RifGroC1_FD_183995 | JGI IMG/M metagenome (GOLD analysis project Ga0209727, IMG submission 183995) | Groundwater microbial communities from Rifle, Colorado, USA - Groundwater C1 (SPAdes) (version 2) | ecosystem: Environmental > Aquatic > Deep subsurface > Groundwater | place: Rifle, Colorado...
GATTAGTCGGACTCTTGGGTTGACTTAATCTAACAGAAAGATTGGCCGCAAAAGATTGAGCCGGGAATATAAAGGCGAATCCAAGGAGGGCAGTGATTAGTAACAGCTTATTTTTCATCTGCTTTTTTTGATGATCTTATTAATTGGATTCCAAGCCCAAGATTAAGTAGAGCGAAGAACAGGATGTAGGTGTTGGCTCCAGTGGCGGGTAGGTCGGTTGATGCTCCGAGCACTTGTCCGGTGACTTTCTGAATTTCTTCTTTTTCTATACTGTAATTTTCAGTTTGGGTTTGATCTTTAATGACGTTCACTTCTGTGCCGGAGAAATTTTGATCTACGAATCCATCCGCGGTAGCCAAAGCTAAAACTTGGTTGTCTGACAAGCTAGTCCCCTGCGCCCAAACTACATCTTTATATAATCCAGGTTCTTGGGTCGAGCCGATGTCTGCTGTGTAGACAAGCTCGATTTCATCGCCCATTTCAACACCATCAATTTCCCAGATACCCGGGGAGTGGTACTCCGGTTCTTCAATATCAAGTGTGGATCCATTGAGCCAAGCATGATATGAACCAAGTCTATATTTAAAGCCCTCAGGGAGTAAATCCTTAACCGTGAGTTTTTTCAGATTAGCCTTGGTGATTTTTAGGAGGATGCGGTAGACAACCGAACCACCAGGAGATTCATCGGATGAAGCATCGTTGAACTTACTGATTGTTATTCCTGGATCTGTGTAGTTGCCGATATAGCATGTGATATCTGCATCGGGAGAAAGATAAATATCTCTCGATTGTGTGTATCTTTCATCCACTTCTTCATCGATCTCCGGACAGAATATATTTGATTGATTCCAGCCTTCTTGTTGTTCTTCTGAAAGATTGTATGAACCAGGGATTAAATCGTCAAAAGATACAGAGCCAGTCTCTCCTGTTGTTTTAGTGGTTTGTCCTTCCGACTCTTCTTGACCGAGATTAATTTCCCAATCAGAAAGTGTTCTTTCATCTTCTCCTCTTCGACCATCTTGATCATCGTCGCTATATTTAATCACCGTGAGCTTGGCACTCTTAAGTGCATTAAAGCCAACGCAATAATAGGTATTGCCGTATTGGGGGTTATTGATCCATTCCCAGTTATCATAGTGATAGACATCTCCCGAGCAATAGAATTCAGCACTAACGTTATCCTCGTCATTGCCACTAAATGGAACGTAGTCATTGTTTGGGAAGACTTCTCTTGTCTCAATATGGCCACCGATATTAGTCAAGTCAGATATCGTTGATGTTGAGCCGAAAGTAGTCCAGTTGTTGAGCAGGTCGGTGTTTGTCTGGAATGAATCAAAAGTACCAGTGCCTCCGTTTGCCCATTGGAAGTTCCAGTCTTCCTCGATGTGACAGCCAGGATGAGTTGCGACGTAATTTGCGGCTGTATTGGCATCGATAATAGATCCGTGGTTACCCCAGTTAGGTAATAGGTCTTCACTATCACAAACAATTTTGGAGGCAATTATGGTAACTGGTGTGGCGGTGTTGGTGAAGGTGCAGGTGACAGTCTCACCGGGTGCCAGTTCAATACTGCTTGGTGAGCTTCCGTCTGTACAAGTGACACTTTCTTGTGTCCAGCCAGAAGGTAGACTTTCTGAGACTGAATAGGTTCCGGAAGAAATTGAACCGCTATCGTTCGTTTGTCCGTCAGAAAGAATAAAACCATCGTTGTCATAGCTGGATGAGAAAGTAAATGTCTGTCCACTACCGTTGGGTAGAGTTTGTTTCTCAATAATTATGTTTCCAGGTGCATCAATACATGAGTACACATTTAGATTGAGGCTCCCCTGATTGTCATTCATGCCTGACTGATTTTGATAAGGAGTGTTGAACCAATCTCCGAAACGATCTCCAATCACGAATTGTTGATTTGAGTTCGTTGGGGTATACGCAAAGCCATAGACGTTATTTATTGTTGGAGCTGTTGCCCATTTAACGATTCCGACACCAAGACCTAAATCAGCGAGAAGTGCGTGTGCTCCCAGATCTGGACCTGAACCATTAATTCCGTATTGGGTAGACAGAATGCTGTTTATCCATGTAAAACCAGAATCTGAAATGTATCCAGGAGCTGACGTGGGGATGAAGGTGTTGCTTGCTTCGAATAGGTATTCATTGTTGGCGGTTAGTCCCAAGACTATTCCTGTTGGTGATGTGGAGGAAATTGTTCCTGTGGCAACCAGATCGCCTTTGATTTTTCCATTGCTGCAAGAATTTGGGCCCGAGTATGTGGGGATTAAATTGCATGTAGCAGAGCAGAAGTTCTGTCCAGGAGTCACTCCGCTGGTTCCATCGCATTGTTCTTCGCCGTTGACAATCCCGTCTCCACAGCTTTCCGTAGTCCTACATGTGTCCCAGGAACAGGAAGTATCACACGATTGAGTTCCTTGATATCCATTTGTGGTCTCACATGTAATAGGAGAGCTGCCATCGCATTGTTCTTCGCCGTTTACTATCTGATCTCCACACGAAGGACCGTCGAGAGTCTGAGTGGTGCAAGAGGCCGAGCAGTAGGTGCAAGAATTACCATATTGAGGAGTACATTCAATTCCGTTTTGGTTTCCCTCATCACATTCCTCAGAGCTTTGATTTTGTTGACCATCACCGCAATACGGTGAGGGAACAGTTTGCTCATTTACAAGCTCAAAATGTTCAGTGGAGCTGTCGATGTTGACGCTAACAATCCCAGAAACATTTCTCCAACCTTCCTTAATGACTTCATCTACCGAATAGTTTCCGAAGGGAACATCTGCGAAAGTAATACAGCCATCATCTCCAGTGTACCCGGCATATCCCTTGTAGATATTAACGGGGATTTGTCCTGAGTTATCCGAATAGACATCGTCAAGGATAGTAAAGGTGAACGGTCCGGTGTATCCGGAGAATCCGAGTAAATATTTATGATCTGACGATAAGTAGTTGTTCCAATTCGTCGGGAGACCATTAACCTGAATACCAAGCCATCCTGTATATGGTAGCGGGAAAGAGGTGACATTTACCCAAGGAATAAACGGTCCTCCATAGATTGAGTCAGAGGGACTTCTCTTTGAGAAAACAGCATCTGTATATTCAGCGCCAGTCGTACCACGGTAGGTATAGTATCCCAAAGCTTCCAAAATATAATTTCCAGTAGCTAAGGCTGCTGAGCTGACTGACATATTTGTGGTTCCGCCTGTGCTTCCGGAATTATTTGAAGGATAAACCATCACTGATCCTGCAGATTCTCCTTTAAGTGCAACTTTCCATCCGGACATCGGGGCACCGGAAGGATTCTTTTTGCAGATTTCAACAGAACTGGTCTCCGGAGTGCATATTGAGCTGCAGCCATCTCCGTCTAAATTGTTGCCGTCATCGCAAGCTTCTGTTTCCTGATCTGGCGTTCCGTTGCCACAATATGGCAGGTCGACAAGTGTACACTGATCGTCACACGATTGATGTTCTCCTACACCAGCTGCCCCATCACATTGTTCGGTTCCATTTTTTACATTGTCGCCGCAGAATGGTCCGGTTTCGGTGACGTTTTGACATGTCGATGAACATGATTGGCAGTTTAATCCATAAGCGGGATTACACGACGTGCCGTTACCTGTTCCTAAATCACATTGTTCACCCTCTTGCACGATACTGTCTCCACAGCTTGTAGGGATATTGGCATTACACCAATCGTCCGCGGCTTTTTGGTCCGGATGCCCATTATCTTTTAGTGGACCTTCGTAGAGAAAGTCACCATTATCTAAGTGGGACTGGAGTTGGTTGGCATTTACTTCCTGAACAACCCATGGATTAGCTCCTGAATTGGTTTTGTGGCAAACATTAACTTTGTCTGTAACTTCAAATGTCTGATCGTCACTTGGGTGGTGCGAAGAAGATAAACTACCCGAGTCGGTGCAGTTTTCATTGGTTTCATATCCGTGAACCTCTGCCTGCCACTGATTGGATATATTTGCGTCCGCAGGTAGAGTGTATTGACCATTCAAGGTAACGATATTAGTTTGGCAGGAGGTGACCCCAAATGTATTACTGTCTCCTGGAGGATTGATCGCCAGCTTGTAGTAATGAGTCAATACCAAACCTGTAGCACGAAGATAGACTATATCTCCCTGTAAATATACTGGTTGAGGAATGGTTAAACTCGCGTCCTTGTAGGTATTAATGAAAATGGTAAAGTGGTCGATGTTGTTTGCCGAGACACTTTTTTCTTCGATAGTTTCATTTTCTATAGATTTAGCACTATCAAGCCCATCCAGGTTATTGGCATAAACCATTTCAACTTCCTTAGTGGATATTGATTCGGGTAAGGGGAGCTCTAGATTATAAGAAAAAGTTCCATCTTGCATATCAGACGTAATGTCGTAAGCAGTGTCGGATACCGCATTGGTCAATTCAACCTGTTGTTGCGTTAGTTTTATTTCTCGAATAAGTATATTTCCCGAGCTTTGAGGTAGTTTATTGAAGGTGATCTTAACCTTATCATTTTGTGGGGCGGTGTAGGTTTGATTGAGTGCTAGGTTTGTATGTGTCCAGCTTTGAGTCGGTGTGATTACCGGAGTTGGTGTTATTCCTGGAGTCAATTCGGGAGTGGGAGTGATTTGTTCTGTGGGGGTTGGGTTTATTTCTTCAGTCGGAGTTGGAGTCGGATCAGGAGATGGAGCTTCTGTTGGAGTTGGTGTCAATTCGACTGTTGGTGTCGGAGTCGGATCAGGAGATGGGGTAATTTGTTCTGTGGGGGTTGGGTCAGGTGTAACTTCGGTAGTTGGTGTTGGGGTTGGAGTGGTTTGCTCTGTGGGGGTTGGGTCAGCCTGATCAAGCTCTTGCGCCAAAACTATTACCGGAGCGATGTTTTGAAAAAGTAGAGAAAATGACAATAGCAAACTTATTGATTTTCTTAGTAGCTTTTTATACATATTCTGAGCTGAATATCCCACGAATACACGTTAAAGTCAATACATTTTGCAATGGATTACGGAGAACGCTTACCTCAAGGTCTATGTTTCCTGCCGAAGAAGAAGAAAGTAAACGGTAGGGGGAGTAATAAGAGAAACCATTGCCAGCTAAACCAGCTCTTTCGTGTCGATTCACCTAAGACAGCTGGGGTAACTTCCTGGGTAGGTGTTGTTGAGGGTATAACGTCGGTATTGGCTCCTTGCACCTCGGGTGTAAAACCTTGTGCCGGCTGGCCCGGTTCAACTCCTGGAGTTCCTGCAATTGCCCCGGTATTAACTTCGTTTGACTCACTACTTTGATTCTGAGCAGAGTCAACGGATTTGACTATGAAGTAATATGATCCGGTACCCAAACCCCGAACAGTGAATGAAGTAGTATCCCCTGTTCTTGTTCCAAAGAGTCTCTCTCCCGGAAGACTTCCGTACCAGACGATGTAATCGGTGGCATCTTCAACTTCATTCCATGAAAGGGTGGCTGTCCCTGAACCCGTGCCGACTAGTGTCAGAGTTGGAGGTGTCGGTGCAGTGCGGTCTACTACTAGAGTTTGAGAGACTCCCTGGCGATTTCCTGCTCCGTCTAGCGCATCAACCGTGACTTCCCATTTTCCTTCGGTTAAGCGGTCAATGGTGTATCTAAAAGTATGACTGTCAACTCCGGTGGTGTATGAAACGGAACCATTTAACGAGAGCGTCAGTTCCTGAGGTTGGATTGGGACTGATATTCATATTTTGCGGTCCTTTGGAAAGATCCGTCTCATCCCATCTGAGGTTTTTAATTCCGGCTACAGAATAGTTACCTGCTTTATCGACGGCACGGTAGTAGAGAGTGTGAGCTCCTTCAGTTTCCGGCTTGAAAGGAACGGAATAGTCCTGCCATTTTCCGATAACTTCTCCATCCCATTGGTATTCGACTTTATCCTTGTTGTCATCGGTAGCATCTAAGGTGATCTCCGGTTGCGTTTTGTACCAACCATTACCTGAATCTGGATCTGCAGGATTGACCGTGATACTTACTTCAGGAATAGTTTTGTCGTAGACAATCGTCAGTTTATATGAATTCTCAACATTACCCGCGACATCAGTGGCATGGGAAACGATGTCATAGCTGGTTTCACTTACACTGGTTAGTGTGTAGCTCCAGCTTGTGGTTCCGGAGACCCTAACTCTTGGTTCTGCTTCTTCTCCAACCACTTCAACCCAGAGGCTTCCATCCCAATATTTGTTATCCACACTACGCTTGATGACCAAATCTACATTTGCTACCCCGCTGAGATTATCCGTAGCGGTTCCGGCAATCAAGCCGTCCCAGGAATTGGAATATGTGACAGTTCCTGTCCCTCCATTGATCGGCGTGGTGATGAAACTTTTCGGATCCGTCAAGTCGATGTCGGCAGGGTTAGACGTCACCTGAGCTGTGTTGCAGTTGCCAACAGTATCACAGACATTAGGTGTGACTGAGCAGGTTTGGTCCTCGCCTTGGGTGGTAATCTGGCAATTCACATTTCCACCAGAAGAAATTCCATTTATATCCTCATAGATGAATTGTGATTCTTGCGGTTCTGTATGCCATCCGCTAAAAGATGTTTTATCTTTCAGGTCGGGTGGGGTTGTGTCTATATTGATGACAGTAGCTACGACGCTTCCCGAGTTACCAGCCCTATCAACGAAAGTATAGGTATACGATCCATTCTCAGTGAATATATGGTCTAGTGAACCTCCGGCACTTGTTACAGTAACTGTCTCGCTAGGATTCAATGATGCGACTACTTGGTCGTTGGTTGGAAGTTCAGTGGAATAGCTAACTGTCGCCGTAGGCGCGGTATTGTCAACGTTTAGTTTCCAGAGATTGCTCCAACCACCTTCATTACCTACCGCATCTACGGCTCTTACCCGCCAATAAAAAGTGATTGTTTGATAACCACCAACAGTTCTACTAGTTTTGGTTAGATCTGGATCGGTATATATTTTATGTTCCGCTTCTGGGTCACTGTAACTTTCATATACATAGTGATGTGTCCCACTTACCGGATACCATGACTGAGTAGGATTCCCCTTAACAAAGGCATCATTCGATGGCTGTTTTAAGACTGGATTTCCTGGAGGTGTGTTATCAACTATTACCTGAACGATAGTGGCAGATCCTGAGTCACGATTATTTGCATCATCTCTTGCTGCCAGTTCGATCGTGTATGTTCCATCAGCAAAGCTCGTCGTGTTCCAAGTAAATAGCTTTTGATTTGTGAAAGAGTCTGATCTGTTCACCGTACCAGGGCCAGCAATGGCTTGACCCAGACTGTTTTTTACAACCAAATAGTAGTGGTGAGGGTTGGTATCAGTTACGGATCCATAAATATCTATCGTTCCTTTAAGTTGGCTTGAGGCAGTAGGCGAATTTATTTGCACATCCGGTGCCGAGGTATCCTGTTCAGCTCCGGCGACGATGGGAGTAAGATGGTCGACGTTTGCCCAAACGATCTTATTTGTCTTGTCTACACCCGTGTCAGAGTAGAGATGCCATCCGGAGTCGTCGTGATAATAAATTCCCTTGAGTTCACTTTCAACTATTCCAGCCGGTAGAGGAGTAGAGTATTTAACTTCAATTCTGAGAGGATAGTTGACATCTCCATTTTCTGAGACAACATCGTAATAGGATCCGACTGCAGCCAAGTTACCAGATAATCCTCCGAAAGGAGCTGAGTCGTATTCAGCTACATATATAGTGGCTGTGCTTTCTCCACCTTGGGTGATAGTCAGTTTTTCATCATCGGATTGATAGTTGTATCCAGACTCAAGAACATCGCCTTTGTCTTTTGAAGCAAGTAGCCAGAGATTTGTGTCAACATCAAAATTATTTTCATCTTCTTCATTACCGATGTTGGTGATATATTGCGAGTCGGGCCTTGCACCAGTGCCCCAATAGTTGAAGGCGAGAGATAGGGGTGCTGTTAGTGAAGTGATGAGATATTCACTATTCAGATAGAAGTCGTTGTATTTTATTTCCGTTCCGGTCAAATCTCCTTGGAGCACCATGGTAGCGTTATCCTGGTCGGTAAAGACATTATCCGAAACAGTCGAATCGGCCAAGTCGGATAGATTAGCTCCCTCATAGATATCATCGCCTCTGATGTCGAAACCGGAAATGGTGATATCTGAATTATTCGAGTTGGAGAATGTTCCCGTCAGAATTGCACCTGCTTGCCCTATTATGTCCACATCACTGAGATCTGAAGGAATGTTTATATTTCCCGAGTATTCACCTGGGGCAACATTAACAACCCCGTCGGATGAGACTGAATTTACTGCTTCTTGAAGATCGCTAAAGGCATCGTAGCCGAAATAGTGTCCATCGTTTGGACCACCTTCAGCGTAATCATCATCAACCCAGACTTCTTGCGGGGAATCTACCGAGAGAACTCTTATAGCATCGGCAAACACAATTCCATCTGCTCCTTCGTTTGAAAGGACTACGGAGTAGGTAACACCTTGAGAGAATCTGTAATTCCCTTGGCTAATCAACCCTGACCAGTCACAATTTGATCCTAGTCTCTGATCAATTATTTTTTCTGAAACTCCATCTGCATGAGTTATCGCGTACTTAGCATTAGTGGCTCTCGTACTGTACTTAATCCAGGAAAAATCCACGGAATAATATCCTGTGACCGGAACGGTAAATTGCCATGTAGCAGTTTTAATGCCACCAGTGTTTGTCGCGTATCTTCCATCACTGTTGTATGCATTGGGTGAGCAAGAACCGGCATTACTCCATGCACCTATCTCAGAGTATTCGGAATCACCGTTGTTAATTACCCCCTCTAACTTTGCAGCGGGTGGAGGCTCATCGTTGACTACAACCACAAATAACGTAAAATGATTGAGGCCCTTGATTATAATTGTGTCTTCGGTGATTTTCTTTTCCTGAGTTAATTCAGCAGTCTCCCCCAAAGCATCCACGGACTCAGTGTATTCAACATCAAGATTGTCTTCAGTTTTTGGTATGGGTAATTCAAGGTCATACTCAAAGGATCCGTTTTCCATATCTGAGGTGATGTCATATGCCGTGTCCGTAACTGCTCCAAGAGATTCCACTTGTTCAGGAGTTAATTTCACTTCTTTTATCAGTAGATTACCCGAGCTTTCGGGAAGTTTTGTGAAGGTGATCTTAACTTTATCGTTTTGGGGAGCAGAGTATGTGGAATTCAGAGTTAGACCGGTAAAAGTCCAAGGTGAAATTTCAGCAACCTCAGGGGTTGCAGCTGGAGTGGCTTCATCTTGAGTGTTTTCCTGAAGTGTTTGATCCGGTTCGACCGAGGGAGATGGAATTAATTCGGGAGTCGGGGATGGAGTTGGTGTTTCCGAGGGCAAAGGAGTTTCGGGGGGTTCAGGTGTTGGACTGGGTGTAACTGTAACAGATGGCTCCGGAGAATCCAGTTGTTTTGCCAGAGCAATAGGGGGATAGATACTCTGAAAAAGTAAGTTTAGGGAGATAAAAATAAAGAAACATTTCTTTAGAATTTTTTTCATCAAGAATCACCAAATCGATATACCTTGGACTATCCTCCTTTTTTCACTAAATGTCAATAAAAGAGAAGGCGATATTACCAATTCTAAAGCGACCCTGTCAAAAGAACTTTTTCAGGATGACGAAGTGATGGATCAGTGTGTCCAAGACCGAGTGGTTCTCCGACACCGATAAGACCATCTCTAACCTGAGTCCAAGTGGTAACTTCAGAGTGAGAATAAAGATACAGAGCAGCTGCTCCGGAGACGTGTGGGGTGGCCATGCTGGTTCCGTTTATGGTGTTATATGCTCCGCCTTTCCAGGTAGAGAGTATGTTGACTCCAGGTGCTCCCAAATCAACTATAGGTGAGCCGTAGTTGCTGAATGAGGCGAAGGTGTCGTCCAGTCCGTAACCGGTGGAGCTTCCCAGTCCACCTGATAATCCATCAGTATCGACCAGGGCGGAAACAGTAATGACTGTATCATCGTATGCGGCAGGAACATGGTTGGCGACATCATCATTTTCATTTCCTGCAGCAACAACATAGGTTATTCCTGCAGCGGTTGATGTACAGATTGCCTGATGAAGAGCGTCAGCGTTATCCTTGCCGCAGTTATCGTCACTGTATCCTGACCCACCTAGACTCATGTTGGCAACTTTAATGTTTAAAGCCTGAGCATTTTCTGTGACCCAATCAATACCGCAGATGACCGATGACCATGAGCCGGATCCTCTCTTGTCAAGAACTTTAACTGCATATAGATCAGATTGTGACGCAACTCCTAGGACACCGAACTCATTATCAAGAGCAGCGATTGTACCTGCCACATGGGTTCCATGCCCGTTATCATCATTTCCTGATTTAGTCCTTGGAATGCACGTCATGTTAGCAACTACATTTAAATCTGGGTGGGTAAGGTCTATACCAGTATCAATTACGGCAACACCAATTCCAAAACCATGATTAGCAGAATTGACACCTGCACGTCTGACACCTGTAGGAATAGTCTCCACTGGCTGGGGAGCTGGGGTAGGAACAGGCTTCCCTTTTCCTACAGCATCTATGGATACCAGACGATCTTCACTGATAAATTTAACCCTGGGATCGTTTTTCAGTGCATTTAATCTGCCCTCAGGAACGAGTGCTGAAAAACCCTTAAGTGCGTGACTATATATATTTTGTGGTGAGACTCCATATTTCTGAGCCATATCACTGGCTGCTTTTCCGGGAGTATCAGTATCTTCATTGATGACGATGATATAGCTATCTGGAACTACGTTCTGTCTACTAAGAGCAGAGATTTTTGAGACAGGTAACAATCCTGAGACCAGGAGAATTGCTAGGGAAAATATGAATTGTTTCATGGATTACATTTAATCAGGATTTGAGATGGAGGTCAAATTAAAAACAAACTTTGGTTCTAACAATAACAAACAACCCACCGATAAATGTGGGTTGTCTTAAAAAGAGCACTACCTGTTTTAGAGAGTGGTCCAGTGGTCGTTTTGACCTAAACCGGTTATCCCCTCCTCTTTTAAATAAAGTCCGTTAAGTCCCCCTGCTGGATCGTTTAGCACTTCTTGGACCACTGTGTATTGACCCCAAAGAGGTGAACCAGCGCCTGTCCAAACAATTTTTACAAAATCAGTAAAGTTATGCGTGCCATCTGTGTCGGAATAGTCTCCAACTACGTGATTAGTTACCCAACCTTTACTAAACCCAGAAACTTCTCCGTCAACTAAGCCCCTGTCAAGTTTGCCGTCATTGTTGCAATCTACGTTTGCAATCCAGGCATCGCTCCACTTCATCATCAATTTATCGTCAACATACTCACCAGTAGCATTCCCGTACTTGTCGTCTAGTTTTCTATCTGAGGAATCATATGTCCCGTTGAACATATGAGCCTGATAGTTATATCCGTATTGGTCATATCCAGTAACTACCGGATCTCCTGCGGAATCGACGATCGTTCCACCGCTAATTGTTTTACATTTTTCAGCAGCTAATGCCGGACTTGAAGAATAAACTGCCAATACTGCGAGCATCACAAGAGAGATTAAACCTATTTTCATTTTTATAGAGCTAATTAATATTGTCGTTAGTAATAACTATCTTTATATGTCTTATCGACAGCATTGTCAAGGTTTTTGAACGTTAAACTAAAGGTTTTATTTTTGGGATGGTAATGCTTGGTGGTGAAGAATAAATTGGCTCTATAGGTGGATTTTGTCCATTTACTTCTATCCCAAGAGCGAATGCTAGAGCGTTGGCGATGGTGACTCCTACTCTGGAACCGGTAAAGGATCCCGGGCCGGGATTAACTTCAATTTCCGTGATGTCGGTGGGCTTGACTCCTTTTTCTTTGAGGCATTGCATTAGAAAACCGAAGACATTTTGATTACGAGGTGAGTCAACTTCTTTTTGATATTCCTGATCATCAAGTCTGATCTTAGTTAGAAGGTTGTCGGTGGAGTCGATGTACAGTTTCATTGGTTTATTTTTTTAATGGTGATCTCTCTTTCATTATCATCAGTCTCTTTGAAATAGATATCCTGTCTTTTGGAGGGAAGGATGTCTTTAATTCTTTCCGGCCATTCTATGAGGACGAGATTTGATCTGTCGCCGGTTATCTCTTTGAGGTCGAAGGACTTGATCTCTTCGGGGTGGTCAATGCGATAGAGATCGAGGTGATAGAGACGTTTAATAGTCGGATGATCGGTGACGGGATACTCCCGCATGATAATAAAGGTGGGAGAGGTAAGACGGGATATACCAAGTGCCAGGGCAATACCTTGAGCGAAGGTGGTTTTCCCCGCCGCCAGTTCACCGTAGAGACAAAGAGTAGTCCCCTCCTCCATTTCCAGAACGAGTCGTTGGGCTATCCCTTGGGTTTCTTCGGCTGAGGTTGAGACGAAAAGCTCTTCCATATTTCAAGCTTGGTTATTAATACGACCGAGGCAAAGACACCCAGACTATCAATGAAGACGTCTCTGAGATTGCCTCCGCGTCCGGGGACAAAAAGCTGATGAGTTTCGTCACTGAAGGCGTAGACGAGTGAGATGAGGATGGCATAGGAGGGGTTCTTTCTTCCAAGAGCACGGTACCAGAGGATGGTAAGGATCAAGTACTCGGCGAAGTGAGCAGACTTTTTGATGAAGAAATCGATATAGTCGACTCTGTTAGAGGGTAGATCAGGCTGAGAAGAGAACCAGAAAATAAGGAGCATCCATAAAATTGGCGGCAAAAACTTTTTTAGCGCAGAAATTTGACTCATTATGATATTTTAACCTTATCAGAGAAGAAGTACAGAGCAGCTGCAGGAATTGCCAGGCTAAGACCGAGAATAATAAAGATGCGATTGAGACCAGAACCTGAAGACTTCCCTTTTATTTCCGGAGTAGCCGTCAGTATCGGAGTTGACGATGTAGTAGTCTCACCCAGAATGTCAGGATCAATGAGAGCCGAGTTGGTGGCGGTTTCGTCGTCTGTGCCCTGAGTGATAGTTGGCCGGTCGGAGTTGGTGATAGTAGAGGTGGGGGTTGGTGTTTTGGATGAAGTAGATGTGGGAGTGGGTGTTTTTGTGGGAATGGGGATAGAAGTAGATGTGGGAGTAGGTGTGGGAGTCGGAGTCGGGCTTCTTGTCGGGGATGGTGTGGATGTGGGTGTGGGTGTATTGGTTGGTTCATCAATCTGGTTTTGAACTGCTAGTGTCAGTTCATTTGACGGGTCACCA
>Ga0209727_1002403_pt1 | contig 13197 bp, 9 predicted proteins | sample RifGroC1_FD_183995 | JGI IMG/M metagenome (GOLD analysis project Ga0209727, IMG submission 183995) | Groundwater microbial communities from Rifle, Colorado, USA - Groundwater C1 (SPAdes) (version 2) | ecosystem: Environmental > Aquatic > Deep subsurface > Groundwater | place: Rifle, Colorado...
GACTCTGGATTTGTCGTGCCGCCTCAAGTGATTTTTTATCAATGACTAAGTTCCCCTTAATAAAAGTGAGATAATTAAGCATTGTCTCGACATCCGGAATTTGTCCGAATCCGGTATGATAGATATCTCTAAATAGATAGTCCAGTTTATCCATGCCCATATTTTTATCCATCACGATTTTGTAAAATGGATTTTGTCTTTTGAAAAGTCTAGCGATATATTCCATGTCACCGCCCGATTTTTTAATTTCTTCGGCCAACAAGTAAGCTAATTTTAACCCCAGCTTATCGTGATTTACCGATGTTATTTCTTCAATCAAATGTGAGAAGGGACCGTGACCGATGTCATGCAATAACGCAAAAAGAGAAACATTGTAGGCATCTTTTTGATTCATCACGCCATCTTCAACCAAGTGCTGACACAGTTTTTTAGTTTTATTATGAACACCCAGGGAATGCTCGAAGCGATTATGAACTGCGCCTGGAAATATATTCAAAGTTGGCCCCAATTGAGATATGTGAAGCAAACGCTGATAAATGGGATGATTGACGATATTAATAATTCGTCTCACATCTATACTTTCATTAGGAGGAATCCTAATATATTTTCGGTAATATCTGTTAGCCATATTATGTGCATATAAGTTAGCATAACCTTCGTAAAATAAAAGAGTACTTCGCCTAGCCCCATCACTCACAAACTCCACTCGCCAGAGAAATAATATAAAGATTCATCATTGTATCCGAACAAAATCTGGGACCCATCGGCCCTATAGGCCTCAGCCCAGATATTTGTTACCGGATAAATATCCTCATCTTTATTTATTTCTTACTGGCTCGGTCGGATTGTTCGTTATAAGGGCTAGGCTGCGCTTTAGTTATTCAGAAACAACAAGGCCCGCACGGTGCGGGACAATGTTGTCCGTTACCGAGCAGGCTAATTAAAGAAGTTCGTACTTGAGTTCAAGGCCATCATTCCACTTGTAGCCACACCTACTACAGTGGCCGATAAGCCCTCTGTTAAGTGCAGACCCAGGACAACGATGGAATCGTCCCTTACGATCCCTAATGTAAGGCCTCTTAGGCTTTACCACCTTATGCATCCGTCTCGCCATGAGTCGCCCCTCCTTAGTGACCAAGATGCTCAATTACTACGCCAGCAAAAATCATAAGAAGCGAAAGAACAGCAATACCATACCTGATAATCGGCCTACTACCCCTGTACGCTGCGAATAGGCCAATGATACCTGTCACAACGCCCAAATAGAACAGAACTTCCGCCATAAATTTCTTCCTCCGCCACTTTTAAGGTAAAACGACCCATGGCAGTAGCCACCTTGATTGTCTGGGAACTGTATTACAATTATACTTAATCTACATAGTACTGTCAAGTATCTATATATCCCGAAAGAGCATCATTTATAATTCATTTTTACTTATATGATACGTAAAAAAATCGCAGACAAGACTTTTAAGAGACTATCGGAGCGCGACGGTGCGAGATAGAGGTTGATTCCCTGCCTTGTCGGCAGGCAGGTCAGTAGAGAATACAGCCGTGTGATTAAAAATGTTATCTGCGATTCTTATAAGTTATTCTTCTTTCTTATCGAGTGACTTCTTTAACAAATTACGAAGTTCATCTAGATTAACTTCCTTTTTCTCCATGGTATCTCTCGGCTGGATCTTGCGCCCTTTGAAATCAACGGCACCATCCTGTAATGATGATAGAGATGCTACTTTTGGTTGACTAGGCTGACTAGGTATAGGTTTTGGAGGAATTGGTTGTGACTGTGGCCTATCTTGTCTCGGTCGGTCATCTCTGGGTCTATCATCCCTTGGTCTGTCATTTCGTGGACGATCATCACGATAATCCGGTCGGATAGGTGCACTCTCACGTCTTTCATTATACCCACCGCCGCTTCGCCCGCCACCACGATTATCATCCCTATTTTGAAAATCTCTTCGTCCACCATCATCTCTATAGTCACGGCGAGGTTGTTGCGGTCGATCATCTCTTCTGTCGTTTCCGCCCTCTCTGGGCCTATCGTCCACCGGCCGGCCGCCAGAAGTACCCGATTCCGCACTCATCCATTCGGCCGTTTCTTTCTCCACCTTGTCTTTCGGATTAGTATAAACTTCTCGGGATGCCTGAATAATCTCTTCCTTAAAGGTTCTTTCCGGTCTTGGAAATGGTGGAAATGTTGCCGCCGAGAAGGCTCGTCCAGAGACCCCATTAATCATTAACTTTATATAAATCGTATATTTGGCCAAATTCACGATGTCATTCATAGTAAAGTCGGGCTGATACCATCTTTCTAAAAATTCGGCATCTTCGGCACCAACTCTGAAAGTAACGAGTGTACCAACATTACCGAAGACAGCATCGCGAACCGGTTCTTCCATCTGAGTTATGTACTGATGACCCATAATTAAACATAGGTGGTATTTTCTAGCCTCAGATAATATATTAGCGAAAGACTCTGTCGCAAAATGTTGGAATTCGTCCACATAAAGAAAGAAATCTGGCCTTTCACTCTCAGGCACATCAACTCTCGACATCGCCGCTAACTGGATTTTGGTAATCAATAAGGCACCGAGCAACCTAGAAGCATCTTCGCCTATTTCTCCGCGAGATGCGTTGACTAACAAAATCTTGCTCTGATCCATTATGGTACGTAAATCAAGTTTTGAATTGGTCTGGCCAATAATATTACGAATAAGATTATTTGAGGCAAATTGACCAACTTTGTTCTGAATAGCCGCCGTAGCTTCTGTTGCAAATTTATCGGCATATTTCGAGAACTCATCTACCCAGAAACCTCTGACAATCGGGTCTTTAATCTGAGCTACGATTTCTTTACGATATTCCTTACTCGACATCATACGATTAATGCCAAGTAACGTTGAACCCTGACATTCCAATAACGCCAAGATAGTATTATTTAAAATATATTCCATTCTCCCTGACCAGGCATCCGGCCATATTTTCTTAAAAACACCCAACAGTCCACTAGTAACCTTGCCACGGTCATCATAATCAACCTTTTCCATAACATTAAAAGCTATGGGCCAATCCTTGTCGCCAGGATTAAAATATATAACATCTTTGATTCTTTCTTCTGGTACAAAATCCAAAAGATCCATGACTGCATCACCGTGAGGATCAATGTAACAAACTCCTCGGCCGGACTCCATATCCTGAATGGCCATATTTTTCATCAACTCTGATTTGCCCATACCCGTAGAACCAATCAGATACATATGGCGGCGGCGATCAAGGGGCTTAATGCCAAAACGGACTTTCTGATTTCGAAAGTTGGTCTCACCAATAAATGCTATCTCTTTATCGTTCGTTAGTTCGGACATATTTTAGGCAATTGGTAAATTGATTGGCGGCTCACCTTTCTTGGCCTCAATGCGCGGTAATGGTGATTCAATACCAATATCTGGAAAATGATAAATAGTTGCCAATTCTTCAGTATTAAGTACATAAGTCTTAACGGCAAAAGCGCGTTTTTTAAATTTCTTGTAAAGTTTCGTCTTGCGCCTGAACTCCATAATTGCTTTGATCGGCCACTTACCGTCTGGCTTGGTATCACCATCGACTTTAAAACCATTCAACGCTTGCGATGATAATTGTTTGAAAGCACCAGTTACGCCGGCTACGCGCCCCTTATTAAATTTTGACCTTTCGGCAAAATAAATAAATCTAATGTTAGTACTAAATCCTAATTTAGACGTGGAACGATCAATAGCCTTAATTTGCTCCTGCTTGCCAAAAGTAAGCTGAGACATAGTTATCTCTTTTTCTTCTTTTTTAACTTCACCAGCCGACGGAAATAATATACCGTCAATCGCTATAATAATCTTGCCAAAGAAACCTAGAGTTACCTTGGATTTCTTGCCCATCAATTTGTCAACTTCGCTCTGTGCTGCTTTTGCCCATTTATCATCAGCTGATTTAATTAATACCTGGACCGACATTAATTCACCTGGCAGTAAAATAGCCATTGATTGCGAGAGTGAGGCCAGTGGATCAATACGTTTAAGGTCATCTTTGCCAGCATTGTCTTCCTCGAATTCCGGATAGGTCCGAATGGGATAAGCATCAGGCTTAGTTAAAATTAGTTCACCGCCAGTTACTTCATACTGATCATCGGGCATTGAGTCTGGGTAATCAGCCATATAGTCATCTACTTCAAATATTTCAGCATCAGGATACTGGGCGTAAATTTGAGATTCTAATAAATTACGATTGCCTTCTAGAACACGGATAATGAAATGAATATCGCCACCAATAGAAACTATTTCGAAAGAAAACCAATCGCCAACCTTGCCTTTCCAAAATCTATCCTTTGGCTTAACCGATGATCCAACCGTATGAAGTGCAGCAAAGATCTGCTCAGTCGCCTTAGGGCTTTTTCGAGTTTCACGCGGTACACTTAATTGAAGTGTCACCCATTTCATTGCAGCTAAATAGTTCACGCGCTTATAGCTTTCAAAAGAGCCCAGTAACGCCGAAAAAAGCAAAAACGGCAGCAATAGCCACCAAAAAGACAAGATGAATTCAAAAGTAATAATGAGTAACGCTAGTGTCTGAATTAGTTGATCCATTAATTGCTCAATTAGATACTATAATTGTAAATCTTCATGAGAAAACGAGCAAGGAACATCAAAGGGCCCCCTCGGGGGCCCTTTGATGTTTTAATATTTAAACTTCGCGTAGTGTATAGCTACCGTCATCTTTTTTAGCAAATACTTTAGAATCTTGGAGATTTAATAATATTGTATTCTCTTTAACCATTCTTGAATCCATAACCTTAGCAACAAGAGAAGCCTTGGTAAGTGATTTACCATGACTCTTTAATATATCAACAAGAACGTCTTTGACTGTACCTGGCTTATAGCCCCATTCATTCAGAGCATACATACCTCTGCCAACCAGTACAAATCTTATATCTTTGATCAGTTCATTATGAACCGTCTGCACATTGGCTTTCTTGCTGTCAAAGCCATATGTATTAATCAGTTTAGCTATCTCGCTAAAATGCTTAGGCTTGTTTTCTTTCTTCAGGACCAAGTAGGCTTTATCTCTAACACCTTTAGGAGAAATCTCGGACCAACTTGCAAGTCCAACTTGATTAAATATATTTGAGCTAATATTCTTGTTTAATGCTAATACCAAATCAGCGCCTTTAGAATCTGAGATATGTTTATCAGCAATATTTTGGAACTCTTCTTTGGGAATAACTTTTCCAATCTTAGATAACTGAGCAACAATATTGGACGAGGCATCTTTGAATTTATTTAAATGACTGTCGCTCAATGCCCAAAAACCATGGAAATGATCATTGTCGGCAAATTTTACTACATCCTTATCAAGGGCCAACGAGAATACCAGAGCCGCGTTGACTGCATTCTCCTTGGATGTACCAGTGAAAGATTCGAATAAATCTGTCTCTTTTATTACTCCGCCGTTCTTTACAATGATATCCTTGGCATCAGAGAGATATTTCTGAAACTCACCATGATTAGCCACGGTCTTGGCCAACGAACCAAGAGTTGTTTCTTCAATTTGTCGGACTCTTTCTCGGGTAATACCATAGTTTTTACCTATGGATTCGAGGGTTTCTTTCTTGCCATTTTTTAAACCAAAACGTCGGGTAATAATATCCCGATTTCTTGTTGCAAGAGATTTGACCAACATTGCGACCGTTTTATCGATATTTGTGTTATTTGTACCTTTTTTCATAGCCTTTATTAAGCTTGTTTATAATATCACTATTATCAATTGCCGTCAAATGGGGCAATTATGGCCTCCTTCTACGATTCGTCCACCAGACTAAAATCGGCGAAGCTATAAATATAGAGGAATAGGCACCCAGAAATATACCAATAATTAATGCCAATGCAAAATACTTCACACTTTCTCCTCCAAATAAATATATGGCGATCAAGGCAAGCAGTGTCGTAAAAGTTGTGTTCAATGATCTAGAAAGAGTCTGCATAATACTATGATGAACCGTCACTCCAAAATCTTCCTTCGCTTTACCTCTTACTATATTTTCCCTAACTCTGTCAAATACCACGACCGTATCAGAAACTGAATAACCTAGAATCGTCAAAGCTGCAGCTAAAAATATCGCGCCCATCTCAACATTATAAAATCTGCCTAGAATAGCAAACACTCCCATTGGTATGGCTACGTCATGAATTAGGGCCGCAACTGCGGAGATACCCATGGCCCACGGTGATAGTGTTCTGGATAGTTTCCTGAAAACTAAAGCAATATAAATAATGACAGCGATTAAAACTATAATTATGGCTAGAATGCTTCTGCTTTTTAATTCTTGACCAATGGTTGGGCCTATGGAGTCGAATCTTTTTTCGTCAATATTCGTCTCGCCAAATTTTGTCTTTAGATTTATCAAAATCTGCTGGTGAGTAGCCTCGGATAATTCTGAAGTCTTGATAATAACGCCATTGGCACCGGCAAAATTAATACTTAATTCTTTTAACTGTAATCCGTCTAATTCTTTCTGTATCTCGCCTATCCGTGGTCGAGCATTTGCAAATTCAAGTTCGATTATGCTTCCGCCCTTAAAGTCAACACCCAGCTTCAAACCATAACTAAAGACACAGACGATAGCTGCGATCGTGATGACTACGGAAAATGTGAATACTACTTTGTATATTGCCTTCATTATAATTAAAATAATCCTTTTTTATTTTCAAACCACGGGCCAGTGAACCACTCTAGAAATGCTCGACTGATCACTGTCGCCGTAAATAAACTGGTCAAAACACCGATACCCAGTGTCAGGGCAAATCCTTTAACAATAGAGGTTGTAAATATATATAACACTACTGCACCGATTAGTGTAGTGATGTGACCATCTCTAATTGATAACCAAGCTCTTGAAAAGCCCTCATGAATGGCCTGATTTAATGTCTTGCCCAATTTAAGCTCTTCGCGCATACGAGAAAATATTAGAACATTAGCATCGACGGCCATACCCAACGACAAAATAAAACCAGAAATGCCGGCAAGAGTCAGCGTAACTGGTATCAACTTATAGAATGATAAAACTATAAGAATGTATACCATTAACGCCAGCACCGCGATTATTCCCGGTAAACGATAGAATGCGATCATGAATAAACCGACCAGAATTAAACCCCAAATTCCAGCCTTCAGACTTTTGGTTAATGATTCCATGCCAAGTGTTGCACCGATGGTTTGCTGTGAAATCAATTTAATTGGTACAGGCAAAGCCCCCGAATTTAATCTCGTCGCCAACTGTTTGGCCTCTTGGGCAGTAAATTTCCCAGTAATAATGGCTTCGCCGTTTGGTATTTCATTTTGTACAACTGGCAGACTAATCGGTGCGCCATCGAGATAAATGCCTACGGTCTTTCCAATATTTCTTTTGGTTATTTCCGCAAATAGTTTTGCTCCCTCGCTATTTAATTCCAAGCTGACTTGAGGTACATAGGTCTGATTATCAAAAACAACCGTAGCTCTAGTTAGGTGAGTGCCATTTAAACCAGATGATTGAAATGGATCTTCATTAAGTCTCTCCCCTTTCTGTTGAGCAGCTACAATAGCATCAAAATCTGGTTTTTGCTCTTTGAATTCAAGAAAAGGAGTTTCACCAATCATTTGAATGGCGGTATTGACGTCTTTGATGCCAGCTAACTCAACAACCAATCTGTCTTGTCCGCTAATCTGAACCACTGGCTCGGCCACACCGAAGAAATTAACTCTGCGTTCAATGACATCTCTGATACCCTGCATCGCATCGCTCTTTCCAGATGCATCGATTTTTGACAGATCCGCTTGATATAAAAGATGAGTTCCGCCAAGCAAATCCAAGCCAAGATGAAATGGTTTGTTATAAACGTGGCTAATTTTCAGAGACATTTTGGCATTGATCCAATCAATGCTCTTATTTATACCCTGAGGATAAACGAAGGCCAAGAGAACTAGAGCGGAGACAACGATAATTAATGTTTTAGTAAATTTATTCACAAATATTTAAAAACGTTTCACAGAAATGATTAAATCACATTAGCAAACTAAAAGCAAGGCGAGAATACTCCGCCCAGATAAAACAACAAGGCCCGCACGGTACGGGACAATGTTGTCCGATAATCGACGGGCTTATTTACTGGCTACAGCTCACCTAATTTATAGTATATTTCAGGCTTACAAAAATAACTCCAAAAATAATCCAAACGGTTGCCATAAGAGCACCCCAATAAACAATATTCTCCTGGGTATTCTGACCCTTAGTCGTTATAGCAGAGATTGACTTATTAAACAGGAATGTCACGAATCCGATAGCGACAAGACCGATGAACCAAAAGATCTGGATAGTCACGGTTTACCACTCTTTAGTAGAACTAAGTGATATAGTATCACATCCTCACGATATGTCAATATTACAAATAAGACCCAACGATTCTATATTTATCTATTCTTCCAGCTTTTCTCTCTGTTTGCGAGGCCTTTGCTCCATAAGCCACTCTTTGATGAGTTGAGTGGCTCGAACATCATCTTCATTATATCGTAAGAGTTTCTTCTTTATGGCATTATCCCCCGTTTCCATCCAGTCGTTATACCAGACAATGGATTCAGCACCACCGGCTTCAGCGTTATCCCATTTGTAACCAATATACCCGGCAACATCTTTCAAGCTATAAAAATATAATGGTAAGACAACTGATTCCACGATCGTCGCGTGTAAATCAATCGTATTTTCTTTAAATTTACTTATAAGCGTTGCGGGCGCACCATAGCGTGATGCCAGACGATCAAATACCTCTCTCTCATAAAATGCATAGTGATAAATCACAAAATCTTCCAAGCCAGCAATAAATTCTAAGAACTTTTTCCAGTTTTTCTCTTCTTCTTCTTTATCTTTGGCGAAAAGTCCCACGTACTCCGGCTCAGTCTTATCGCCTTCTTTTTTTACGATATAGCCAAGCAGATAATCTAAATTTTTAAGCGGATCACTTTCAATGTCCAGATACACTTCGTTTTTGACTTTCGGAAAGATTGTTTTCCTTAAATAGATGGGCTCATCATTGACCAATGATTTGGCTTGATTGCTATAACGAACAATCTTATCAAACGACCAATCTTCTAGTTTCGACTGCATCTCATCTACATCGGCCTTGGCTAACTCATCAACAGTTCTAATATTGATTTCGTATAATTTTCTCTGATCGGCTTGTGTTAGTTTGAATATAAGCGAAACGTCGTTACAACCCTCTGTCTCCGAAAGACAAAGAGAATACCATGGAGTTCGTTTGCAGGTACGCTTTAGGAAAGGTGCTGGCTTCTCACCCTCAAGGATTTTCTCAATTTGATTAATGGTTAATTGAAATTGATCCAAAAAATCACCTATAACAAAGGATCTCTCATTGCCTTGTGGATCTATAACATAAGCTTCTTCAGGACGAACACCTTGTATCTTTTCCAAAATCAAGGCATAGAATATGAGTTGAAATTTAACCTCATCTCTAAGATCGAGTGATGACTGAATATCATAGGGCACATAATGATACTCGCCTAGATTAGATTTTCCGGGCCTAGCCTCCAGTAGATCAGGCATACCAACCCAGTCTTCATACATAAGAACACCATGATAAATATTCTTACCCTCTTTCATCATTTGGACTGTAGCTAAGAGTGCCTCATCCAAGTCTTGCATCAATTCTGGTTTGATTATTTCAAATTTCTTATGATTCTCAATGTATTTATTGGCATTCGGAAGTTTCCCTTTATAAATTAAATCCAGTAACGGCGGAATGGTTTTTTTGCTCTTAGCATCACCATACACGTCATACCAGATCCAATGAGGACATTGAAAAAATTTATAGAAATGTTCGGCCGTTATTTTTTGTTTTTGTTCATCCATATTGTTTTAATAATATCCTAAAATCGGCACTTCGCCCAGCCCCATCACTCACAAACTCCACTCGCCAGAGAAATAATATAAAGATTCATCATTATATCCTCATCTTTATTTATTTCTTACTGACTCGGTCGGATTGCTCGTTATGAGGCTGGGCCATGCTCCCAGACTATGGCCTTGATTTATTTATACTTCTATGGTATAATATAAGTAGTACGCGATTTGGCCACTATGCGCTTTTAAAGGAGTCACATCATGAAGCTAGTGCTAGCGACCGTGATAGCAATGATCGCGACGAGCATCATGCTCTGGATCGTGGCCAGGATGAAAGAGCCAAGAAAGGGCTCCTGGCTTCTGCAAGCAATCGTCTACGCGATCACTTGCGCATTGTTCGTAGCCAGCATGATGGGCTTGGCCCTCTGCTGGGTAGCTGCCAGCGACCACATCGGTCACTGGGCTAGGAGTCTTATCTGACAATCATCTCCCCGCCCACGAGCCGGCACTCGCCCGCCACGTCTCCCCCGAGACCTCTGGCGGGTTTTTATTTTATGCAATGAGAAATTAAAAACCGAGAAGAATGCTTTTAAGAGGCTATCGGACCGCGACGGCGGGAGATAGAGGCTGATTTTCAGTAGAAAATACAGCCGTATGATTAAAAGCATTCCTCTCGGTTTTTAAGACTACTCTTCGACAATTACAAAATCTTTATCAATATCGGTCGCATGAATAATATTTCCACCATGGGCATTGGCTTTATCTATATAGTTACAATGAACACAGTCAACAGATGCTACTGGAGATTTTTCCTGCCTGGCGGTTTTTACTGCTCGCTCAAACACTTGAGCCACCCAAGAAGGATCTACTTTGATATCTCGAACTTCTTCATTAAAATTCAACTTCTTATCAAATTTGCCAACGCTTTTATCAACAACGAAGAAAACAAAATATGCCTTGTCGCTCACTTCAAATCCGTTTTTATTCAATAAATAAGTATAAACATCCATCTGCTTCTGATAGTCATCGTATATATGAGGTTCTTTTGATCCGGTGGATTTATAATCTACTACGGCAAGAGATCCATCGGCAAATTCTAAAATATCATCAACGGCGCCATAAAGCATGGCATTTAAATCTTCATCAAAATATTGAACGCCCGTAAAATTATGCCGCCACTCCGATAGTTGTGGGCCATTAAATAACTTGGCATCAATTTTGTAGTTAGAAAAAACTGGCGGTAATGTTCCTTCCTTGCGATAAATATCAAATTCTTGTTTAACCAAGAAATCCACGGCCGAAGCAAGAGTATACGGAAACGACGGTGGTCTTTTAACTTTGTGTTTGTTATCCAGCCAAAAACATCTTGGACATTCCAAGAATAGTTTTAATCCACTGCGAGAAACTTTGAATGATGAATTAATTACCATAGATAGATAGTATCTTTATTTGTATCTTTCGGCAAATAAAAAAGGCCCGACTATTCGGGCCCAAAGTATACTTTGGCATAGTTAAAGCCCTGCGGGGCAGAAAATAATTTTCTAGCCATCCGCTTCACCTTATCAATATTTAGACTCTTGATCTTGTCGATTCTGGTATGAAATTTTCTCAGATCCCAATCACCATTAACTATATGGCTAATGACCTCTTCAGCCAAGATATCAGTATAGCCCCTAAACATGGATGTCCAACTAGCATATTTCCTATATTTTAAAGCCTCGAATAAAACAGGATCAATAAAGCCATCAAATATCCTGTGACATTGCCTAAGTATTTCAGCTTCGGCAATTTCGATGCCTCTTTTTGAGGAAGTGGCCGTCCAAAAATACATTAGACCATTGATAAACGAGATATTAACCACTGGGATAACCCGATAGGCGCCTGTATGGAAATCGAAATTGCCAGTTCTTAGGCTTTCAAATGATTCAAAGGCGATAATATCGGCTACCATTTCAATCAGTTCGTCTCTTTGGGCTAATTTTTCTGGGATCGGAAATCCTATGATTAGGTAGTATCCGTTGATTCTAGGATCGATTTTTTCCTTTTCTCTTGGTTCAATTAAGATCGGAAAATTGTCAGAACCATCATAGCCGATCACGACCCTTTTTTCTCTGGTAGAGTTACTCGTATTATTATCGCTAACAGCTGTCCAGTCACCAATTAGACGTCGCGCAAGCTCCATAGATTTATCATGACTAGGACCAAATATATTAACAAAGGTTCTGTGAGGTACGAGCCTCTGTCTGAACAACCTTCTTATGGCTGAAGTATGATTAATTTTCACTAATTCATCTATCTCGGAATCAATTCTTCGATGCATAGGATTAGTTGTGTACACTAGACGCATTAAAGCTAATTCTAATTCCGAAACAATATCGTCAAGACCAAATATTCTTGTTTCAGTGTGAATTGCGGCCTTCTCGCTTTGCAGACCGCTTTCTCTCATAAAAGGATTGACATAGGCCCCTGTCAGTAGCGTAAGTATGGAAACCATGTCGCGAGCATCACACAATAAACCATGACCGAGTAAAAAGCTCAGCCAATCAATCCTGACATTTAGATCGCTGTCGGCTGCTTCGCCCCAGCCAGTTAATTTCCTGAGCTCAATATGCATTGCCCGAGCATTCATTTGGGGAGTCTCTCTAGCAATCATGTGTTCGCTAAGATGGACTAAGCCGGTTTTAAGTAGTGGATCGTCAATAGCGCCTAAATCCGTTCCTATGCCAGATACGAATGAAACTTTATCGCTCATACAATTGACCTGAACACCATTTGGTAGGTGCCCTATGGTCACTCGCCTATGCATAGATACTCCTTGTCAAACAACTATGGGTAAAAATACAGAAAAATAATCATTCGGTCAACAAAAACTGTCTCGCTCAAGCGGGACAGTTTTATGTTATTTACAAATCCACAGACATGACATTTTTTATTCCCTATTCTACATGAACATAACCACGAGATAGTTCGTCATATTCGTCGGCAGGATATTCACAAATTCCCCCTTCATGCCAGAGTAGAAAATATGAGATACCGACATCTAATGTTAATCGACTACATACAGTACAATATGGCTTACCTGATTTCTTAATTTCTCCATTCTCGTCCACTCGCGTGAAATAAAGTTTTGATCCCGATATCTTATTCGGATTCCGTCGGATAGCGTCTATGATCGCTCGCCATTCGGCGTGCATGCAACATGTTCGATCGAAGTTTGGTTTTCCAGGACCAAATTCTTTATCACACGTTCGGTTTTCTTCTTTGTCTAGTGGGGGCGCATT
>Ga0209727_1002406_pt1 | contig 13191 bp, 14 predicted proteins | sample RifGroC1_FD_183995 | JGI IMG/M metagenome (GOLD analysis project Ga0209727, IMG submission 183995) | Groundwater microbial communities from Rifle, Colorado, USA - Groundwater C1 (SPAdes) (version 2) | ecosystem: Environmental > Aquatic > Deep subsurface > Groundwater | place: Rifle, Colorado...
CGCCGCCGTGAATAAGGTTTGTCCCGCCGCTGTCTCTAGCGTGTTGGCCGTGAGCGACACATCGCCCTGCATCGCCATAAACAATATCTGCGCGTCGGGGTATGTCGCATCAACAATGCTGTCAGCACCGGTATATATCAAAGTAAAGCCGCCTTGCGTGATATTTACGGCCGACAGGTTAGCCGCTGAAAGTACCGGCGCAAGTGCGGTATTTATTATTATCGGCACTCTATAAAGCCCTAAAGTGTTCCACAGCACAGGGAAGTCGTAGCCGTCGAGGGTGATGGTGTCGAGGTAGTCGACCCCCATAAATAACGGAGATGCCGCAGGGTCGGATATAAACCCTCCCGTGGGGGCACCGACCGGTTTAAATACGAGACCATAGCGCATATCCGCAACGGTCAAAGCGGGGAATACTGTATTGCCGCAAGAGATTCTAACGTTGCCGCCATAGATATCCACGCTTCGCGCGGGAAGAAGAATCCCGCCACTTGGGTAGCTTCCGTTTACAGCGACCTCGTGTAAAAGGATGTCACTCACGAACTCGTGATTCTGGTTGTCGGCTTCCATAAATGAGGTGCAAAGCATGAGATATAAGTCGTCGGTATTAAGGTTGATTTCATCGTTTTCTTTTTTTGCGACGCCCTTGAGATAGGGAAATAGTTTATAGGCCACGTCTACGCCTCCATCTAGGTAGTGTAATAAGCCTGCGCTATCAGGTATGAGCCTGCGATTGTTGAGCCGACCTGAGTTATTGCTATCTGTAGAGCGTCGGCGGTCGTAAAGGCCACCGGCGTTATCGTGTTGTTGACCGCTCTCTTAGAGCCCTCGGGGATGGTTACGGTGCCGGATGCCACCCCGTTCTTGCGAAATTCAACGATAAGGTCGCAGCCTTCCGGCGCAATCGATACGTTGGCTGAGAGTGTCAAAATTACGATGTCCTCAGGTGGATACCATTCAAAAGGAAGCAGTGTTACGGTTAAAATACCAGCCTTGGAGAACGATATGCTGGTCGACTGGATGCCGCCTGTTTCCCCGGCGTTGCTGAAAATGATCGTGCCGTTCACGTGGTCGTATCGCAAAAACTTCAGATTGTCGCTCGCTGTCGGCAGTTCTATGTCCGCACCCTGAAGCATGGCCGCGTTAAATATCGCCATGTCCGCGTCAGATATTACGAGATGCCCGGGGTGCGGCGCCATAGCATCTTTGTGGTCTTCCCAGCCTTTGGCCAGCACATTGGATACGTGCTTGTTTTTATCCACGTTCTGCGAGGCCACATCGACCGCATTAAATGAGGTGTGGTAGACGTCCGGGTGCGACTGGATCGTTGCGGTGCCGGTGCTTTCTGGTGTCGCTGAAATCTTTCCCAGCACGATGGCACTCGTTGCGGTCGTGAGAAGCAGCACCCGGTCATTTGCTGCCGGCAAGTATCCCTTCAGGCAGCGAAACGATTTGGTCGTTGCGGCGGTTTCACCGTCGATGATAACGGTCGGGTTGCCCGCTGCATAATTGCTTGGTATCGTCCCAATCGCATGTTCGCTAGTTGCAGCCTCGGCCTTTACTATCGCTAAAAACTCTTCGGGCGTAATCATGCTCATAGTGTCACGACCTTGCGGACCAGGTGCTTCATCCTTGCACCGGCTTTTAAATCAAACGACCAGGTGTGCTCGGCATATTTATCGCTAACGCCCAAATCCGGTATCTCAACTGTGTAAACGTCCGCATCTGCATGAAACGGCATTATGAGTGTCTCGAACTCGATTTTGGCGAATACTTGTGAGGACTCGAAGGCCATGCGCGCGACTTTAGCGTCTAGCGTGGCCTGGTCCGCTGCGTCGGTTGTCTCGAAACGGGTAATCGTGCGGCCACGTCTTACCGTCGAGGTCGGAGAGTTCGCATTGGCATTCGTGTAGGTTGAGGTCAATACCGCTCGCTCCGCATCGGACACGGTCAAGACCCACTTGTTCGGCACGTCGAACAAGTCGATAAGTTCGCTCGCCTCCGGGAAGATTACTGATTTGTTGTCTACCACATATAAATACTCGCTCGCTGCGTCGGTCGGCGAGAGATACGGCGCCGCAACCGCTGTCCCGTGCTCGTCGAAAGTGAGCGAGCGATAGTTAAGCGCTGAAAGAAGTGCGTTGATAATCGCGAGCTTGCTCGTGCCGGGCTCCCAGTCCCGCGCCACCGGCAGGGTCTTGGTCGTGGCGGTCAGGTTTTGCGCCGTAACGCCTGCCGAGTCTAAAAGCGCTTTTACGGCCACGACATAGTTGGTCCCAGCCGCGACCGTGTATCGCGTATCGACGCAATCATCTTTTACCACCTGCAAAAGGTCATAGGCCGATACAGCTCTAACCACGCTGCCGGTGCTCGTGAGCGCCCGAGGTGGCGTAGAGAGCAAAAACACGCCTTGCGCGAACTCGGCATAACCAGCACCTGGCATCTTGAGCCGGACAAACGGCTTGATTCTGTCTGACAGGTAATCGATTGAGCCGTCGTCATTTATTTCGAATCGTGCAGTCCGCTTAATAATGTCAGCAAGCGCGTTGTTTGCCACGGAAGCCGCTCGCACATACTCGGAGACGTCGCCCATATACTGGTTTGTCGCGTCCAACAAATCATAGCGAAATGATAACGATCGATTAGAGGCGTGCAGCGCATCCACTATTTGTTGGCGGGTATATCCTTGTCTGGCTAGCTGTTGCATTAGACGCCCTCGTTGTAATCAACTGCTGTAAAGTCAAACCCGATGCGCTCCCCGTAGTGCTCGTCCTCGATATCGAGCCCGCCGATAACGCCGAAAACCTTACGCCCCCGGTAGTCTCTCAGAATGAGTGTCGCCTGCGAATCGTAGAGCGCTTCCAGCTCCGCTTTATGAGTCGTTCCGGTCAGCGTTACACGCTCGATGCCGAGAGTGTTGGAGCGTGTTTCCCCGAACTCGACCACTGGGAGCGAGCGCCCGGCAAGCTTGATCAGCGTTATGTCTTGCTGCTTGCGCTCTTTTGTCGGGGCGATGTGCAAGAGCAGCTGCAGCGCGGTCACCGGATCCGCTGCGTCGTTCAGCCACAATCCGTTAAGGGTGAGTGTCGCAGACCCAGTGCTCGAGTCGGCCAGCACGCTGTTCTCGCCCCACGCACGCGCCCTGTAGTCGTAAGTCACGCCGGATGCCACCGCATAATCATCATAGGTCGCGTCGGGTGCCAAATCCTTGGCTATGCGCTCCCACGCGGTTGTGCCCGAGCGCTTACGGTAAATGTCGTTGGTCAGAACCAGCACCTCGCTCTGTACGATGATTTTGTCGACCCATAGCTGGTTTGTGGTCGCGGTCATTTTTTGCACGCGCGCCCGGTACGTTGTACCCTCGGTCCCGGTAAAGCTCAAGCCGTGCTCAAATATAGTGGCGCTGCAGGTCAGGGTTTCTGAGACGATATCATTATTTGAGGTGTCGGTGATCGAGATTTTACAATCATCGGTTACGAGCCCTGTGTCTGTAACGAAAAAGCGTATCGACAGCGGGTCTCCGGTAGCGACGAACGAGGCATAAGCGTATTCATTCTGTGCGTCAATCACGCAGTTCCCTCCCACTATCGCCCCATTGTGGGTAAATGCCGCTGCGTCGATGGTTGTATTTGCGTGTGAGTTGTCTATCACAAGCGCGATTTTACCCGCTGCTTGGTTCGCGGTTGCAACGAGTACCGGCGTTATCGGAGGCGTAACATCGCAGTAGAACCTGCGCACGACAACCTCGCTCGCGGTGTCCGTTGAATCCCACAGCGTAAGCTCGGCCCTGTAATAGGTATCGTCTACGAGCGAGTAGGGAATTGCGAGCGTGCGCAAACTCACGGACGATACTTTTCCTGTGGTGTAAAGCTCGGCGTCCGCATCGGATAGCAGGCGTACCTTGTACGCACTCATATTGTCGCCGGTGTCCGGGTCGGAGAATTCAAAAACAAGCTCGACGTTAGACGTGCCGACAATATCATTGTCAGCCGCCGGATAAGTTATCGTGGCTACCGGTGTCGATGAGGCGTAGAAGCTTACCAGTGAGGCGTAAGGACTTGCCGCATTGGCGGTATCCCAGGTCTTTACCTGCCATTGATATTCTACTCCCGCTGTCAATGCCCCGGCTGCGATGGTGCGATATTGTTGGGCGCTTGCGACTTTCCCGGTATCGAGAACTGTTGCGCCGTCCGACACCCGCTTGATGAGCAGTTGGTAAGCGCTCTGCGGGTCGCCGTCGCCGTCGTTATGCAGCCAGCTAAACACGTTGTCTATTGCCGGATTAAGTCCAATGCCGCCGTAGGGTGCAAGGTTCGAGGGTGCGGTCGGCGTATGGTTATAGGTGATGGTAAGCTTGGGCCTGGTTTCCGCTGTGGCATGTTCACGTGAGCGCAGCGTGGCATTATTGCCGTCTGTGCCGGTGTTTTTGCCTATATAGAATCCGTGATTCGCATAGGTGCCAGCCACAAGCTCAGAAACAAGCGTTGTTGCGTCAAAACTCTTCCACCCCTCAGCGATCGATATTCCTTGCGAGTCGTAGACGCTTGAGGTCGAAGGCTTATTGTTATCCGTGAGAGTATTTTCTTCCCAATCCGCGAGAACCCTCCTTAGCTCCGCATAGGCATCATTTGATTGGTAAGGGCCTCTGTATAGCTCAAGTATGGCCGAAAGAATTGTTGAGCCTGCGGGGATGCTGGCAAGGTCGAAATATAAATACGCTTGTCTGAACCCTTGCCCTGAGACGTGCCCGACGATTAACCCTGTCTCGCTTCCATAATTTGTGTCGGGTGCGTATGAGCTGACATAGGTGTCCTTCGTGCTCGGCTGTATAACAACAGTTGTCGGCATCTATGCCCCCTGTCTCGCTACTTGCGGTAAACGGTCGAAAAAGTCGGCCACGCTTTTCATTTCGGCGATGTCTTTTGCCGGTATGGTCACGTTGATTACGTAGTTCGCATCGTTTCGGGTGTTGCTGATGTTGCTGGTGCCGGCTGCGGCGTAAGCCGGCACCGCCGGGGCGTACCCGCTCATGTCGTACTGTGGAATATCTAGGCCCTTATATGCCTGCTCGATTACTTTCAAGCCCGCCTTAACATTGTCCACCAGCGACGGCGAGTGCCGCGCGAACGGGTTGAGCTTATTTATAAGAGGCACGATGTGGCTATCGAACCATGCCTTCAGATTTGCGAAAACGCTGCGCATCCCAGACCATAGAGATGAGAGCATGTCGGCACCGTAGTTGAACGCTTTTGATGCAAGCCCGGAAAGCGCATCGAGTATCGCCCCGGTAATGCTTCCCATGACTTTGCTGATAGTGCCGAGCGCGCCCTTGAATATTTGAACCACGCCTTCCCACATCTTTGAGAAATCGCCGGTGAATAGCCCGGAAAATACCTTGACGACACCCATGATGATGTCGAGCGCGCCGGAGAACAGCGCTTTGATTATCTCCCACCCAACACCGATTACTTTTTGTATAGCAGGCATGACGTATTCGATAACGGCTTTGATGGCCTTAAAAACATTGACGGTCGCCTCTAGTATCTGCTCGCCGTTCTCGTCCCAAAATTTAGAGATTTTATCGAGCTGCGTTTTAATAAACGCAGCTACGGCTGTGAGGCTATTCGTTATAAACTCTTTCACCGCTCCAAATGCGGCGTTAACGATATCGCGGAACTCTTCCGAGTTTTTGTAAGCGTAGACGAATGCTGCGGCAAGCGCCGCTATCGCCGCTACTACTATGCCCACCGGCCCGAGCAGCACGCCGAGAGCACCGCCAAGTGCGGGTAAAATCGTTAATATTCCGCCGATGCCGGATACCAACATGCCCACCACCATAAGCAGCGGCCCTAGTGCGGCGATGAGCGCGACAGCAACAAGTATTGCGGTCTGCACCCCTTCGGGAAGAGACACAAACGCGGCAGCGAACTGCGTGATATAACCGGCTGCTGCTTGAATAGACGGGATAAGCTTGTTTATGGCTTCAAAGAACTGCCCCGATATCGGTTCCAGCGCGAGCTTGATATTGTTCCACAGCTTCCCCAACTTCTCTGCCCAGTCATCGGTATCGTTGGCAACACCGTTTATGGTTTCCTTGCTGCCTTGGAGCGTGTCAAGTAGCTCCTGATACTCCAACTTGCCTTCGCGGATATTTTTCGCCATCGCCGGACCGGCCTTGGCGCCGAATGTCTCCATCGCGATCTCAGCGGCTTTCATGTCGTTTGGCGCGTTCTTGATTCTGTCGAAAAGAATCTCTAGCGCTTTATTGGCATCGGTCACGCCTTCCTTCGCAAGGTTCGCTACGGCCTTTGATAGCCCGGCTAATGCCTGGTCTGTGTTCACGCCGGCTTTTTCGAGGTGTCCCATAAGCGCGGCAGATTGCTCAAAACCTAAACCCAGCGTTTGTAGCACCGGGCCAAACTTTACAAGATTTCCTTGGAGACTATCAAATGCTATGCCTGTAAATTGCGAGACGCGAAATATAAAATCAAGCGACTCGCCGTACTTTTCTACCGGCACGTTAAATGCCATAAATGATTGAGATGTGTCCTCGATGGTTTTAGCTAGGTCGCCTTCGGTAACCCGGACCAGGTTCAGTGTTTGGGTAGATAGGTCTCGTAACGCTGTGCCGCTTATGTCTAATCGTTTGTTATATTCGGACAGAGCCGTAGCAACCTCGTCAAACGATGATGGCACCTCTGCGGCGACTGAGCGAAAGTCTAGCTTGAGCCTTTCAAGCGCCTCGCCCGAGGCTCCGGTCCCAATGCGTATTTTGTCGAACGCGGAATCCAGCTCGCTACCCAGTGACACTAATCCAGCGCCCGCCGCAAGTATCGGTGCGGTAACGTGGGTAGTCATTGTTTGCCCGGCGTTTTTCATCTTGTCGCCGGATGACTGCATCGACTCGCCGAACTCGCCCAAGCTTTTCTTGCTTTTTACGAGCTGCGATTCCAGCTTGGATAATTGTTGCTCGCTTTTGGCAACTTCGCGCTGGAAGGCACGATATTGCTCCTCGTTTATCTCACCTTTGCGAAATTGTTCATTAACCTGCTCTTGCGCGACACGCAGGCGGTCAAGCTTTTCTTTGGAATTTGATATAGCGTCTTGGAGTAATTTTTGCTTTTGGGCAACGAGTTCGGTGTTGGAGGGGTCGAGTTTTAATAGTCGCTCAACTTGTTTTAATTCGTTTTGGAGGTCGCGTGATTTTTTGTTTACGTCGGTGAGAGCTTTGTCTAGCCCGGTCGTTTCTGCGCCGAGTTCAATGTTTATGCCCTTGATGTTGCCCGCCATACTCCCACCTCCCCTGCCCCAGCAGGTATAATACTTATCTCTCCCCCGCCGCAGGTCAGGGGGATATCCTGCGGCGGGGGAGAGGGTTAGTTATAAAAGTCATCAATGTCGCCTTGAGTCGCCAATCGCGGTTTCTCTTTGTCCGCTCCGGTGTAAATGTCGACATAAGTCGCGAGGTCGCAGATACGAAACTCGTTTATTTCTGCAAGCGATAGCCCGGCACGTTTGCCGACTGCGATCCATTCGAGGTCGATCCGCTCTGAGACGTGTGTGCTATTTCTTTTTTGGCGCGATGGGTTTTGGTCCTCCACGAAAAAAGCCAAACTTGGCTTCCTCCATCGCCGCTGTCAAAAGTTGAGGGTCGGATAAATCAAACTCGTCGAGGCTTGCGACCCACTCGATGAACGAGGGGTATTGCTGTGTCATCCCCGCATCGGCTTTAGCCATTGCCCAAATGATTTGCAGAAAAACGACGGAGTCAACATTTGTGGGATCATCCCTGAGCGCCGTCATTTTCAGCATGTCTCCTACAAGATCAGCTTTGAACTCTTGCCGATAATACAAAAGGGCCAGGGGCGTCGCCCTGACCCTTATCTCTTGTTCTCCTATTTTAAGCTCTCTCATATAATCCTCTCTTACGCGAAGACCGGTTCGTAGACGGCACCGAAGAATGCGTTGTATGCAGATGTATTCGTCGCCGAGAGCTCCATGACGCCCTTGACTACGGTGAGGCTCCCGACAACTTTCGGGAAGATCGTGAGAGTTAAGACATCGGTATTCGGCTCGATGGTTTCGCCCTTGGTCTTCTGTTCCTTGGCCGGGCGCGACGCCTGGCAATCGTAGTAAACGAAGCGGCGGTTCTTATCGTCGCCGGCGATTTGCCCCATGAGCGCAAATCTTTTCGGCGTGGCGGTGGAGACCTCTACCAGCATCCCGTTGTCGTCGATCGACCAGCCGAGCATCTCGGCAAGCATGGCATCGGTTACGAGCGCCATCTCGAGTTCTGCCGTATAGCCGTTGTTTGCGGTCACAACATAGTACGGAAGGTTATCGGCATAGAATGTCGATTCTTGGCCTTGCGCAGACGGCGTTAATCTTACGGCACCGGCAACCGCTGTCGGCGTGCCGTATCCTGTGGATCCAGCCGTGACGTTGGTCGACGAACCGACCGTGACTCCGGTAGCTCCGACAGTAAACGCGATCGCGAGCGACGCATCATTCGCTGCCGCTTCCCGCGCTTTGAGTGTGATAACACCAGCGGCATGGCTTGCGATAAATACAGCGTTGATAACCGCGTTGTTGTTGAGCACGTTGCACACAGCGCTCGCAACTTTTGTGACGGTGTCGTGGTCCTCGGCTGATACCGGAACCTTGACCGATTTCGGGGAGTCGGCGCCGAGAAGCGTAGTTGCAGTAACCGCTACCGTCATCTCGCCATCGGTTCCGCAGTCAGCGGTCACCTCGATCGACTCGGCCTGCACCGTCTCGGCAAATGCGATGTGCACATTTTCTAGACCATACGTGATTGTGTTCGCCATCTTATCCTCCTACTAATTGGATTTCGTAAATTACCTGCAGCAATTTCTCAGACCCTATATATGTCTCAGCCTTGGCGAACGGAAGGCGCAGCGAATCCAACAGCGACTCGATTAAACCCTCGCTCGCCAAGTCTTTAACTTTTGCATAAAGCTCGATGTCAAAGTTCGATATCTTTGCGTAATTTTGGTTGTCGGCCTTGAAGTCCTCGGCAAAAGTAAACCGGTAGCACATAAACGGCGGCTCGGTCGGGTCCTCAAAATGGCTATAGGCAATAGGTAAACCTACCGTCTTTAATTGCGCGAAAAGCTCAGCCTGCGTCATTTATCTGCCGCCCCTCTCAACCACGTCGATGATACGCTCCTCTAACAGCTTGTTATATTTGGCCTCGGCCGGTGCGATATGGGGAATCCCGGCAACGCGCCCGCCATTGACTTTGGCGTGGCCTTTTTCAAGTAGGTGCGCCAGGCGGTAATGCGGCGCCTTAACGTGGATCGTTCGCTTTACATAGCGGTGGCGCCCTTCCTTTTTTACCGTCCAGGCTTTGGCGTATTTACCGCTCTTTTTAGGCGAGCTCGCCTGCAGCTCTTTTTTGCATTGCTCCGCCGTTTCATCAACGACCTCCGCGACCCCCTCACTTACGGCGTCAGTGTATTCTCGTACTGTGCGGGCAATTTCGCTAGCCAGCTGGTCGACACGGATATTTGACATTACGCTTTTTCCTTGCACATCAAGACGAGTTCGTTGTGGCGCTCGCCCTTATCGATGACCGACTCGATGCCGAACCGGCGCGTACCGTAGACCAGCTCGAACTCTTTGAGAATGGTAAACCCGGGCGGGCGCATGGTTATTTTGTGCGTGGTCTCAGGGAGCGTCTGCGCGGCAAGATAATATTCCCTGCCGGCTAAGGGCTCGATGTTGGCCCATGCCTCACCGACAGTCCCGAACATATCGATCTGGTTTCCAATAGCGTCCTCGCCGATTACCGGGCCCTGGATATTGACGCGGTGGCGGTACCCGCCTGTTTTCGTCCCCATTAAAACCAGTCCAGTTTGTCAGTCGTGAGCAGATAATAGAACGCATCAGGGACTTTGTCGGTGTCCGGATTCTCGAACCTGTGCGTTGCGAATACCTTGATGGCCGTTTTTGTAAGCTCGGGCACATCGTTCTCCTCGCCGTAGCCGCAGACAAACTCTATTGCTACCGCGTTTATGCTCCGTAGCGTGGTGCTTGGCAGGCCAGCACCGCTTGCAAGCTCGATTCGTCCGGGCTCGCTTTTGGTATCAACAAAGTAATTTTCTGCATCGAACGTATATTCGACATCGTTCTCGTCATAATATTTGACCGAGCCCACCGATTGAAGCGGCGCCCGCGGCAAGCAGAGCGGTAGTTTGGGCCAGTCGTCGAGCCATAGCTTAAGTGTCTGCGTGAGAAAAGCGCGTCCCTGGTATTTTTCGGCCTCGTAGCGGCCGGCTATTATGAATCCCTCGAGCATGGCATCGAACTCTATTGCGTCCATGCGCATAAATAATTTTAGCTCGTCAACGCTTACCGGCTCAGGGCTTGGTGCGCTGATAATTTCAATCGCCATTGTCTTACTCCTCGCTCGCCCTATCTGATGTAAAGGTAGGCAGTGCCCTCTTTGGCGTCCCCGGCATTTTCAATCGAGAGTGTAAGCTTGTCGTTTGCGACGCAGCCAAGCGAAGAGGCAAGGACCTGCTCGGTATTTACGGTATCCCGGTTAGCGCCGGCACCCATGAGGACATCAGTGCCGTCCTCGTCAAGGATTCGGATATCGTAGTTGTCTGTTGGGGCCACGGCACCGGACGGTGCCGTGACGAGGCGTAGAATCTCGCCAGAATAGCCTTTCGTTGTTGTCTTCATTGCTTTCCCGGCATCGCCGCCGCCGTCTTCCGATGTCCAGGCAAAGCCGATTTTCTTTACCGTTCCGTACGTCTCTTCGGTAATAACAACTGTTCCCAAGTCAGCCAACTAGACCACCTCATAATAATTAGTGTTTGATTTGTCTACGCGAACAGAAAAGAGCACCGGTTAAAGGGTGCTCTTGTACTCTTGGCATAGCATAAGTTACTTTTGCTTCGCAGCTTTGGCCGCTTTTATGTGCGCGCGTTCGACCGGTTCAGCGTGTTTTCCTTTGATAAGCTCCCCTGCTTGCTCTTCGGAAACCGAGAATACATCGCCTTTGATGCGATTTTTATCGGGTCCAGATGTTAAGAATCGTATCTTTACTGCTTCACTCACTGGACATTACCTCCTAGTCGTTAGCCGAGGCCGTACCTATAAGGGCACCGGTGCCAGGATTAACGTCTTCGTTGTAGTAGTTATCGAACAAGTAGCAGGCATCCGCGACGATAGCTGCGGCCATTGTCGCAAGGTTCGTCTTGATATCGTTTCTGCGGATAATGCCGGTCGTGTTTGTTAAAAGTTCGATAGCCGGCTCGGTTGCGCCCTGGTAAAACAAGTTGTCCTCAATTAAGAGATTCGTCGAGAGCGTCGTGATGCCGTTGACGCAAGCGGTCGAGTAAGCGCCCAGGAAACGGCTATTGCGAATAATGGGATCGTCGCTCGCGCCGGTAAGGCTGATTGCGGCTACCGCGGCTTGCGCGCCAGCGTCAAAGAAACACTCATCGATGATGGTGTGGTCGCATCCCGCATTGTTGCGAAGCGCGATCGCGAACTCATCCGTTGCGGTCTCGGCATAGCCAAATTCACAGCGTAGAAGTTGTGTGTAGTCGAAACCGGCCAAGATGTCGACACCGACCGTAACCGCGTTTGCCGATACTCGAAAGCGCAGATTCTCGCAAATAATATTGCTTGCGCCTACGGCGAAGCTTGCGGCATCCGCGTCAAAGTCAAAGGTTGGTTTTAATGAACCCCAACCCAGACCGATGACCCTAATGCCAGCCATGTCGAGCGCTATCTGTGCTGCTGTTGTGATGCCCTCGTTGTGGCCGGGCATAACATAGATGGTATCGCCTTGGTTTGCTGTGCATTTACCGACCGCATAGTCGAGCGTAGCGAACGGCTTATCCGGGGTATTTCCGTAGCCGGCCGCATCGGACGCCGCCGAATGGCCGCTTTGCACAAAGAATATGTCGCCCGGATGCTCGACAATGTCATCGACAGTGAATACGCCACCGGGTTGATGCCTTGAAAATAGTGCTGTTCTCATGTAAGGGTTCCTCCTTCAAGGATTGACCTGTGTAAAATGGAAAGCCCCCTATTTTTAGAGGGCTTTACTTATGATCATTTACGACTACGCTATTTGCGTGCGCGTCTGGTCTCCCTGGAAAGCAAGACCGCTGAGAATGGCGACTGCGGAAACAAGTGTAGCGCCGCCCGGAGCCGACCACTTAAGGATAAGCTTCTCGTATCCCTCGGTCAGCTCCTCGACGTCAATCTCTATGATGTACGTAAGATTGTCGTTGCCTGAGACGTCGATACCGGTTACCGTCGCCGCGGCTCGTGAGCCCAGCGTGTCGCCTGCTGCCGTCTCTTCCGCATAGTAGGCGAAGGCGATTGCGGTATCGTTCGTCGGGGTGAAGTCGTCGCACTCCTCGATGGTGATATTGCCCGCGTCAGCGTTGGTGCTGCCCGCCTGGACAATAATTGTCACATGCGAGCAGTCTTTGACAGAGAACACGTCGCTTGTGGCCGCGCCGGATATGCTTTGTGGCGGCAAAATGTTTATTACGTGACATTCTTCCGCGATTACTACTCTGCTCAATGTTAACCCTCCTGTTGAAAAAATAGGGAGGCCGGGCGCGCCCGGCCTCATAGATTATAACTCGCTGCTAAGCTATATTTCTTAGCGGGCCGCGAGCGTGACAAACGGAGATTGCGAGTTGCTTCCCTTGTACGGGGTAAGCGCTGATTTCCACTTCGGCTTGCCGTTGACTCGCATGTTGAATTTGAATGTCATCTCGTCGTAGATGAACCGGACGTGGATGCTCGAGGCCGAGTTAAGCCCGCCCTTGCGGATAAGCGCATACTCGTTAAAGTTGGCGAAGATGATATCGCCAACGTCGCCCACTGTGGCGCATTGCTCTTTAGGGATAACCGGACGACCCAAGAGCGTCGCATACGGCGATGCGCTCAAGCCGGTGGGAGGCAACCATACGGGTACGCCACCCGTTCCGATTGCCATAAACATGCTCATGAGCTGAGGCTCTGTGTCCTGGTTAACGTACCATGCCGAGCTGCCCCTACCGCGACCCCATGCCCGCGCCCACATCTTGATGATGTTCTCATAAAGAACAGTGTCGGCCGCCTGCCCGGTCTCCTTAGCGATTGAGACAGTGGCGGGGTCTCCTACGATGCCCTGACAACTGGCACCGCCCCCAC
>Ga0209727_1002417_pt1 | contig 13135 bp, 11 predicted proteins | sample RifGroC1_FD_183995 | JGI IMG/M metagenome (GOLD analysis project Ga0209727, IMG submission 183995) | Groundwater microbial communities from Rifle, Colorado, USA - Groundwater C1 (SPAdes) (version 2) | ecosystem: Environmental > Aquatic > Deep subsurface > Groundwater | place: Rifle, Colorado...
CTTTTGCTTTTTTACCAAGAAAAAATCTTTTTAAACGCTTTTCCGTTTTAATAACCCAAATAGCACCAACTATAATGGCTATCCAAGATAAAATAAAAAAAGCGATTTCAAGCTTTGTATTCATACAATTTCAATATATACTATTTTTATGAAGAAATCAAAGAAAATTTACTTAGATTATGCTTCAAGTGCGTCAGCAGATTCATCAAATTCTGGAGCAATTCATGAACTCGGAGTGAAAGAAAAGAATAAATTAGAAAATGCTAGAAAAAACATAGCAGATATTTTAGGTGCACATTCAGATGAAATAGTTTTTACATCAGGAGCTACAGAAAGTAATAATCTAGCTATAGTTGGTGTTTTAAATAAATTTTCCGAGCTATTTTTTGAAATGCACACATATTTGCCTGCTGGCAAATTGCTCTGCTCGGCTCGTCAGCCTGCGCAAGGCATTTCAAAAAACACTCAGAAAATTTATCCGCATATTGTGACAACAAACATAGAACATGCTTCTGTGCTTGAAGTTTGTAAATTTTTAGAAAAAACAAAACAAGCTGAAGTGACTTATGTTCCAGTTGAAACAAATGGAATAGTTGATCCTAAAAAAATAAAAAAAGCTATAAAAGAAAATACTATTTTAGTTTCTGTTATGTATGCTAATAATGAAATTGGAACAATACAGCCAATAATGGAAATTGCAAAAGAGATTAGGCACTTTAGAAAAACGAAGCACCTAGAGAATTTTCGAGCTGGTCTGGGTCCAAGCCGAGGACCCGAGAAAATTTTGCTAGGTGCTTCGTTTTTAAGCTTTCCTATATTTCACACTGATGCTACGCAGGCAATAAATTATTTACCGATAAAAGTTGAAAAGCTCGGTGTAGATTTAATGTCTTTTAATGGAGCAAAAATTTATGGACCAAAAGGTGTTGGTGTTTTGTATGTAAAAAGAAAAACACCAATTAGTCCTATAATGTTTGGGGGGAATCAAGAATTTGGATTAAGACCAGGGACAGAAAATGTTGCCGGAGTTATAGCATTAAAAGATGCATTACAAGTTGTAGAAAAAATAAAAGAAAAAGAAGTAAAGCGTCTTACAAAACTTCGAGATTATTTTATTAAAAAATTATATAATTTAAAAAATCAAAACTCAAAATTTTCTCGGGTCCTCGGCTTGGACCCAGACCAGCTCGAAAATTTTAGTTTTGATTTTTCAATAAATGGCGATTTAAAAAATAGATTGCCAAATAATATAAATATCACAATTTCTAAAATTCCTAGTGATCTTCTGGTTTTAGAACTTTCTGCTCGTGGAATTTATATTTCTGAAAAAAGTGCATGTAAATCGGGAGATGGGAAGGCTTCAGGAGTTATAAAAGCAATTAATCCAAATGGGAATGAAAATGATGGGTCATTAAGATTTTCACTAGGAAGACAAACAACAAAAGCTGATATTGATTATACTATTAAATCTTTATTTGAAATTTTGAAAAAATTAAAAAAGTGGTATGATTAGTATATGGATCTAAAAGAATTAAACAAATCACAGCTTATATTATTAGCAATATTATTAAGTTTTGTAATTTCAATTGCTACAGGGATAACTACCGTTACATTAATGCAACAGGCACCTTCCTCTGTAACCGTACCTATTAATCGTATTATTAAACAAACAGTTGAAAAGATTGTTCCAGTTGAGACAGGATCTAAAACACAAGCCTTATCAGATGATCAAAAAAAACTTCTTGAAGAATTGAAAGCTATAAAACCTCTTACTGTTAGTTTATTTTTAAAAGGAGAAACAGAAGATAAAATTTTAGGAACAGGATTATTTTTAGGAAATAATAAAGTAGTTATCGCATCTCTTATTGAGCCACCAAAAGAAGGGGAGCAATATGTGATTAAAAGTGTTTTAGGTGAACAGAAGGTATCAAAAACAACTCAAGAAAAAGATTTTACTATTATTGAATTAGTTGAAGTTAATAATATTCCAGTTTCTGATACTACTATTCCAACTACTGATATAGATACAACAGTACCACCAGTTGTTCCAATACCATAAAAAGTTTTTTAATATTACAAACTTTATGCTTTTAACTTTATAACTTTTTTATGCCTCCATTAAATAGATTTACAACTAAAGCCAAAGATGCAATAAAAAAAGCTCATGAGCTGGCTATTGAACGTGGGCAGAATCATGTGTCTTCACTGCATTTACTTGCATCATTATTACTTCAGGAAGAGAGTATGGTGAATTCTATTTTAGATAGATTAGAAATAGATACAATGCTTTTAACTGATTCTGTTTTGGAATCAATTGAATTACCAGAATCACATAGCACTCTTTCACCTTCATATCAGATTTATCTAAATCCAGATTTAGCGCAAGTTATAGAACATTCTGCGAAATTAGCAGAATATTTAAAAGATGATTTTGTTTCAACAGAACATCTTTTTATTGCGATGCTTGAAGTTTCTGGTGAGGCAAAAGAAATTTTATCACGATTTAGAATTCATAAAGATCTTGTAATGAAAGTTTTAGAAGATCTTCGAAGTCAAAATATTACTGATGTTACAGAAACTAAAAAATTTCGTTTACTTTCAAAATATACCCGTAATTTAACCAAACTAGCGAAAGAAGATAAATTAGATCCAGTAATAGGACGTGATAATGAAATAATGCGTATTATGCAAATCCTTTCTCGTAGAACAAAAAATAATCCTATTTTAATAGGTGAGGCGGGAACTGGTAAAACAGCTGTTGTTGAAGGATTAGCACAAAGAATAGCAAAGAATGAAGTTTCAGAATCTTTAAAAGAAAAAGAATTGGTGTCTTTGGATTTAGGTTCTCTTATAGCTGGTACTAAATATCGTGGAGAATTTGAGGAAAGATTAAAAGGTATTATGAAAGAAATAGAAAGAGCTGATGGAAAAGTAATTCTTTTTATTGATGAAATTCATACTATCGTCGGCGCAGGTGGAGCAGAAGGAACTATGGATGCTTCAAATATGTTAAAGCCAGCACTTGCTCGCGGAGAATTGCGTGCTATTGGCGCAACTACATTAAGAGAATATCAAAAACATATTGAAAAAGATCCAGCGCTTGCTCGTCGTTTTCAGCCAGTTTATATTGATGAACCTTCGCAAGAAGATGCTGTTGCAATATTGCGAGGACTTAAAGAAAGATATGAACTTTTTCATGGGGTGCGTATTACAGATGATGCTATTGTGTCTGCTGTGAATTTTTCTATTCGTTATATTACAAATAGATTTTTACCAGATAAAGCTGTTGATTTGATAGATGAGGCTTCTTCATCTTTAAAAATTGCTCTTGAAAATAAACCTCCAGCATTAGAAGATGCGCATAGAAAAATAATGCGTCTTGAAATCGAAAAAGAAGCATTAAAAAAAGAAAGTGAAGAAAATAAAAAAGCTAAAATACGAGTAAGAGAAATAGATAAAGAAATAGCTAATCTTCGTGAAAAGACAAAAGAACTTGAGCTTAAGTGGAAAAATGAAAGAGAGATAGTGCTTGAAATTCGTTCCATTAAAAAAGAACTTGAGACGATGCGTCTTGAAGCAGAAAATGCTGAAGCTCGTGCGGATCTTTCTCGCGCAGCGGAGATACGTTACGGAAAGATACCTACTCTTAAAAAAGAATTAGAAACAAAACTTTTGCGTTTGAAAAAATTACAAAAATCTAGAAGAATATTGAAAGAAGAAATTACTTCGGAAGATATTGCAGAAGTTGTAGCTCGTTGGACAGGTATTCCACTTACAAAAATGTTAGAAGAAGAACGTGAAAAATTAGAGAGAATGGAAGATGAATTAAATAAACGTGTTGTTGGACAAAATGAAGCTATAAAAAGAGTAGCAGACGTTATTCGTCGTTCACGTGCTGGTATTTCAGATCCAAATAGACCAATAGGTTCTTTTATCTTTTTAGGGCCAACAGGTGTTGGTAAAACAGAGCTCACAAAAGCTTTGAGTCAATTTATGTTTAACGACGACAGAGCTCTTATTCGGGTAGATATGTCTGAATATATGGAGAAACATTCTGTTTCAAAACTTATTGGTTCACCTCCAGGTTATGTGGGCTATGATGAATCCGGACAGCTTACAGAGTCCATTAGGCATCGCCCTTATGCTGTAGTTTTATTTGATGAAGTTGAAAAAGCTCATCCAGAAGTTTTCAATATGCTTTTGCAACTTTTAGATGAAGGAAGATTGACTGATGGGAAAGGAAGAGTGGTTAACTTTAAAAATACGATAATCATTCTTACTTCAAATATTGGTTCGCAGTTTGTGGAAAAAATGGAATCAATTGGTTTTTCAAATAATTCTGACAAAGAAGACTATGGCAATATGAAAGAAAAAGTGTTAGAAGCAATGAAAGATCATTTTCGTCCAGAATTTTTGAATCGTCTTGATGAAATTATTATTTTTGATGTTCTGTCAGAGGAGGCTATAAAAGAAATAGTTGATTTAAGAGTTAAGGTTGTGAAAGATAGACTTCATACAAAAGAAATTGATTTTAAAATTTCCGATGAAGCTTTGTCGTACTTAGCAAAAGAAGGATACAATCCTCACTATGGCGCAAGACCACTTAATCGTTTGATTCAAAATAAGATTTTAAACCCCGTTGCTTCTTATATAATTTCTAATGGAGTTAAAGCAGGGGATACTGTTATCGTAACAATTAAAAATAATGAACTTCTGATTGAAACAAAAAAAGGCTATGCCAAAGGACAGGCAGGGAAAATAAAAAGTCCTATTAAAATTAAATCTCGTTACTCAACTAAGTCTTAAATAATAAGACAAAAGATGCAAAAAAAGTTTTTTGTGTTATTCTATGGTAGAGTAGTTAATTGCAATTTTTATAAAAAATTGTTATTGTTTATATATGGCTAAAAAATGGAATAAAAAAGAAAGGAAACAACACAAAGATTTATTATCTGAACTTTATTTAAATAAAAATAAAACCATTAAAGAAATTGGGTTACTTCTTGGAGTAAGTGAAAAAACTATTTTTAAACGTCTTAAAATATTAAAAATAAAAACTATACCGTTTAAAAAAATCAGATATTGTAATCAAAGAAATGATATAAAGATCCCCAAAAAGCGTTCAGAAGACTTAGCTGAGTTTTTTGGTATTATGTTGGGAGATGGAAGACTATCTCCAACACAAATTATTGTTACATTGGGTAATAAAGAAAAAGATTATGTTTTGTATGTAAAAAATAAAATACAAAATATTTTTTTTGCTTCCCCAAAAATTTCTATTCGTAAGCAAGGATATCATGATGTTTATCTTGGTTCTGTAATACTTTCAAAATGGTTAAAAAAAGAAGGATTAGTACATAATAAAGTAAAATCTCAAGTTGGTGTGCCAAAATGGATTTTTTCTAATAAAAAATACTGTGAAGCATTTTTACGTGGGTTTTTTGATACAGATGGTTCTGTTTATAAACTTAAATTTGGTATACAAATTTCTTTTACTAATAGATCGTTGCCAATTTTAGAATCTTTACAAAAAATACTTTTTAAATTAGAATATAAAGTATCTTCTATTAGTTCTTGTAAAATATATATAACTAAGAAAGAAGATATTGTTCGTTTTTTTAAAGATATTAAACCAAAAAATATAAAACATTTGACAAGATTTAATATTTTTAATAAATAATATGCGTCGGTACTCAAGTGGTCAACGAGGGCTGACTGTAAATCAGCTGGCTTTTGCCTACGTAGGTTCGAATCCTACCCGGCGCACAATGAAAAAATCTTATAACCTTTGTTATGGGATTTTTTATATATCTCGCCGAGAGTAAGTGAATTAATTCACTTAGGTGTAGGATTCGAAAAGCTTTTCATTATTCCGCAAAGCGGAATTGAAAAGGTATACTGCTCCTGTAAGGAGAGAAATTCCTACCCGGCGCACAAAATAAAACAACATTTGAGGGTTGTTTTTTTGTTTTGACTAAAAATTTTACAAATGGTAATGTAAAGAAAAGTTTTTTAACATAATTTAAAACCTAATAATATGAAAACAAAGATCAGAACCAGAAAAAAAGTGTGGCTTGTTTCTGTTGTTGTTACAGGAATTATAGCTATGTGTTATGGAATAATTTTTTTATTTTTAGGACATATTCCTAGCATAGAAAAAATTATTTTCTTGGACATTGAAATCAATCTTCCTTTTGTGATTTCAAAATTATGGGATCTTCCTATAATTTTTGTTTTTACATTTTTAATAATAAAATTTATTTTTTATATTAAAAAAAAGAACGATACACTTTATTGTACAAAAGATAATGCGGAAGAATTATTTTTTATTTTTATTGCTGTGTTTTTGACTTTTTTCGTAATTGGATTTGTTGAAAATATTATAGTTAATGTTGGATTTAGTGGGATAAGTTTTAACTTATTTCGTACACTTATATCTAATATGATAGTTATGATTTTAGCATGTTTTATTGCTATGCTTATAACTTCTGATTATACTGAAGAATTTTCTGAAGCAATGATTGTTTTTGGTGTAATGTTAGTATCTTTTGTAGGTTTTAATTTTGGATTTGTTTTAGAAGGTGGAGTAATAGTTAATTTTATTATTATACTTTTTTTAACAATTCTAGTTTTTGTAGTGTTTTTATTAAAAAAATTATTTTCTATAAAATTTTTGAGAAAGAAAAGAAGATAAAAATGGAGTCTTAGGACTCCTTTTTTCATTTTAGAATTTTATTTGTTATTTTTAAAAAACTATGATATGATATATTTACTTAATAAAGCCTTTCGGCTTTTTTTGTTTAAATAATCAAATGGAAATAAGAAACCCCAAACCAGAGCAAAGCTCGGTATGGGGCAGGCATAGCAATTAACAATAAATTAAATTATTATGGAGATTAGAAATATAGCTATTATTGCGCATGTGGACCACGGTAAGACCACTCTAACTGATGCTTTAATGAAGCAAAATGGTGGTTCACAGGACGAAGAAATATCAATGGATTCAAATGCTCTAGAAAAAGAGCGTGGTATTACTATATATTCTAAAAATACTTCTATTTATTATAAAAATACTAAAATAAACATAGTGGATACTCCTGGACATGCAGATTTCGGTTCTGAAGTAGAGCGTGTTTTGCGTGCCATTGATTCAGTGCTTTTACTTGTTGATGCTGTTGAAGGTCCTATGCCTCAAACAAGATTTGTTTTAAAAAAGTCATTAGAATTAGGTCTTAAACCAATAGTTGTAGTAAATAAAATAGATAAACCTGCAGCAAATCCTAATAAAGTACATGAAGAAGTTCTAGAACTTTTTTTTGAGCTTGGAGCAAACGAAGAACAAGCAAATTTTAAAACTGTTTATGCGATTGGAAGACAAGGTTTAGCAAAGAAAAATCTTACAGATGAATCAAATGATTTGTCTCCATTGCTTGATGTTATTTTAGAGAATGTTAAACCAGCTTCAGGTAGAGAAAATGAAAAAATGTCTGCGCAAGTTTTTAATCTTGGTTATGATAATTTTTTAGGCAGAATGGCTGTTGCAAGAATTTATTCTGGAAAAGTTTTATCTGGTAGTCAAATTTTTATAAAAAATGATGAAGGCATACGAAAAGGCAAAATAACAAAACTTTTTAGTTTTGAGGGAATAAATAGAAAAGAAGTAGAAAGTGCTACATCAGGAGATATAGTTTTACTTTCTGGAATTCCAGATATTTATATTGGAGAAACTTTATGTGAAGATGAATCTGTAGAAATGATGCCACATATTGCGATAGATGAGCCAACTATATCTTTAAATTTTCTAGTGAATGATTCTCCATTCGCAGGTAAAGAAGGGAAATTTGTAACATCAAGACAAATTAAAGAAAGATTAGAAAAAGAATTAGAAATAAATGTTGGACTTAAAGTTGATTTTTCTCCTGTTGAAAATGAAAATAAAATGGGTCCAAGTTTTTTTAAAGTTTATGGAAGAGGAGAATTACATGTTGCAATTCTTTTAGAAAATATGCGTCGAGAAGGATTTGAATTGCAAGTGTCTCAACCAGAAGTTATTATAAAAGAAAAAGATGGAATTAAGACAGAACCATATGAAGAATTAGTTATTGATGTACCTATAGAATTTTCTGGAGGAGTTATTGAAAAAATTGGAAAGCGTAGAGGTATTATGAAAGATATGATGGAGAAAGAAGGCATAGTTAGAATTGTTTTTGACATACCAACTCGCGGACTTTTAGGCTATAGAGGTGAATTTATAATAGATACTAAAGGAGAAGGGATAATGTCTTCACGTGTAATTGGTTTTAAAGAATATGCTGGAGAAATAAAGAAAAAAGAGTATGGATCTATGACTTCTATGGTCTCTGGGAAAGCAGTCGCTTTTGCACTTGCAAATTTACAGGAACGTGGTATACTGTATATTGAACACGGAACAGAAGTATATGAGGGTATGGTTATAGGTAATGTTTTGAAAGGAGAAGAGATGTCTGTAAATCCCACAAAAGGTAAGCAACTTACCAATATGCGGGCATCAGGCACAGACGAAGCCTTATTTTTAAAGCCTGCTTTCATTTTAAGCATAGAGCGTGGGCTTGAGGTTATGAACGAAGATGAGTATTTAGAGATCACTCCAAAGAGCGTTCGACTTCGAAAAAAGTATTTAACAGAGCTTGATAGAGCACGAGCAGGTAGAGGAGGTAAAAATTAAGATTATTTATTTGACATCAAGTTAAGTAAATGTATAATTAAAGAATAATATAAATTTATCAGTAAGAATTTTTATAAATTATGTCAACAATTTCATTTAAACCAAAACAAGTTACAAAAAAGATAACATCACATCTTCATGATCGTGCGTCTGATGTTATTATGAATCGTTTTGGTTTGACTGCTGATTCTAAGAAAAAAACTCTTGAAGAGATTGGTCAAAAATATAGCATCACAAGAGAGCGTGTAAGACAAATAGAAGATGCAGCAATAAATTTAATAAAAAAGTCTGAAGCTTTTAAATCTGAAAAAGCCACTTTTGATGAAATTGAAAAGTTAATTCATTCTTTAGGTTCAATTGTTGCAGAACATGAACTTCTCTCTCATATATCAAAAGATAAAGCAACACAAAATCATATTCATTTTTATTTAGTATTAGGGGATTCTTTTAAGAAGCATAAAGAAGATGATCATTTTCATTCTCGTTGGAGTGTTGATGATGAAATGGCATCTAAGGTACATGATTCTCTTAGGAAACTTTATTCAAGTTTAAAAGATGAAGATCTTGTTCCAGAAAGTGAAATGATTAAAAAGTTTTTTGATAGTATGAAAGATGTTTCTGATCAATATAGAAATGAAGAAATTGCGCGTAGATGGCTTGCTATGTCAAAAGCTGTTTCAAAGAATCCATTAGGAGAATGGGGAAAAGCAACATCACCAAATGTACACACACGTGGTGTTAAAGATTATGCATTTTTAGTAATGAGAAAACATGGTTCACCTATGCATTTCAGAGAAGTGGCAGACGCTATTACAAAAACTTTTGGAAGAAAAACTCATTATGCAACTTGTCATAACGAACTTATAAAAGATTCAAGATTTGTTTTAGTTGGACGTGGACTTTACGCACTTTCAGAATGGGGTTATAAGACTGGCATTGCTCGTGAAGTTATACGAGATATTCTTAAAAAAGAAGGTCCTCTATCAAAAGAAGACATAGTGGATAAAGTAATGAAAGAAAGATATTTCAAAAAAAATACTATTTTAGTAAATATTCAAAATCCAAAGTATTTTAAAAAGAACAAAAACGGTCTTTATACTTTAGCTTAATTTTTAATTTTTAATTTTTAAAACTGAATGAAGAAAAATAAGGGTATTGTTCATATTTTTATAGTTATTATAGGAATTGTAATAATATTAGTTATTTTAGGTTTTTTTAATTCTGTTGAAAGAAATTGGAATACTATTGTTCCATCTAATTTAATAAAATAATATATCCACATTTCATTTTGTTTTGTGTCTATTTTGTATTAAAATATAAGCTATGGTTGATTCAATAGCTTATATTATTTACAATGCTGCCTCTTTTTTAATATCAGGATTGTTTTTTCTATTTTCAACACCTTGGCTTTTATGGCTTTGGTCTTTAGTTGGTACATTTTTACTTGGTACTATTGCATGGAAACTTTGGATGCATTATATACGACAGAATTTTATTTCTGGTATTGATTGGGTTTTGCTTGAAATAATTCCACCAAGAGATGTTTTACGTTCACCAAAAGCAATGGAACTTTTTATTACTAATGGACTTTACCACTGGAGTGTTAAAGGAGGAAGAGAAACATATTGGCAGGGAGCAGTTTGGTTTTGGTTTTCTCTTGAAATAGTTTCTATTGAAGGACAGGTACATTTCTATTTAAGAACGCCATCTCGTTTGAAAGAGTATATTGAAACTCAAATGTATGCTCAATATCCTCAAGCTCAAGTAAAAGTTGTGGATGATTATACTTTAGCTGTTGATGAGATAACGCCTAAAAGCAATTGGAATTTATGGGGATGTGAATTTAAATTGGAAAAACCTGAAGCGTATCCTGTTAAAACTTATATTGATTACGGATTAGACAAGGATCCAAAAGAAGAATTTAAAGTTGATCCAATATCTCCAGTTGTAGAGCTTTTTGGTTCGCTTCAGAAGGGAGAGCAGATGTGGTTGCAAATAGTTATTACTCCTTCTAAAAAGGAATATAAAACTAAAGGTACTTATTTTGGACATCATAATTGGGTAGAAGAAGCACAATTAGAAATAAAGAAATTATTGAAACCCTTTACTTCTGAAAAAGACGAGGGAAAAAGAATAGAAATTCGTGTTCCTGATTTTTATAAAAAGCCAGTAGAAGGTATAACTGCAAAGATGTCAAAACTTGGTTTTGATACTGGTATTAGAGCTTGTTATGTGGCAAAAAAAGAAGCATTTAAAGTAAATAGCAGAAAAAATATACGTCTTATTTTTCGTCAATATCAAAATTCTTATTCAAATGGTTTTTCTCGATTTAATTCAACTCAAGCAGATGCATATAGTGGATATTTTGTAGCTTCTCCTAAAACAATTATGATGCTTGCAAATAGAATGCTTCATGAGTATAGGAATCGTGCATTTTTTCATTTTCCTTTACGGCATCATCTTTTTAGCAAGAAAACCATTTTTTGGCCTTTTTCTATGTGGATTAAGCCTTATTTTAATCATGAAAATTTTGTTTTAAATGTGGAAGAATTAGCGACTATATGGCATTTCCCTGGTCAAATATTGAAAGTTCCTACTTTGGAACGTATAGAATCAAAAGAAGCTGCTCCACCTACGAATTTACCTATATAAATTATTTATGGAAAATATTTCTTCCTCAAATGAGGTAATTAATCCTATTGATAATTTACCTAAAAAAAGTTCTTTTAAAAAAATAAGTACTTTTTTTGTGGTTTGTTTGATTGTTTTTATTTCTCTTTTTTATTTTCTATTTATAAGTGCTCCGATAAATTTCCCTGTAGATAAAATAGTAAATATAGAAGAAGGAGCAAGTTTGAGACAGATATCTAGGGATTTTAAAATAGATAAAATAATTCGTTCAAGAATAGCTTTTGAGTTTTTTGTGATAGTTTACGGTGGTGAAAAACATATTGTATTAGGAGATTATCTTTTTGATAAAAAGTTGGCAGTTTTTGATATTGCTAGAATGGTTTCAAGTGGTGAGCATAATTTAGCTCCAGTTAAAGTGACGATTCCAGAAGGGTTTACTATTGCTGATATTGCTGATATTTTTTCTTCAAATCTCTCTTATTTTAAAAAGGATAAGTTTTTAGTAGAGGCAAAAAATAAAGAAGGTTATCTTTTTCCAGATACATATTTTTTCTTTACTGATTCAAACGAAGAAGATGTTTTGAAATATATGAGTAATAATTTTAATAAAAAAACTGCTGATATTTTTTCTGAAGTTCTTTCAATGGGTAAATCAAAAAGTGATATTTTGGTTATGGCGTCAATAATAGAAAAAGAAGCTAAAGGAGACGCAGACAGAGAAATTATTTCAGGAATTTTATGGAATAGAATATCAAAAGGAATGCCTCTTCAAGTAGACGCAGCTCCTGATACTTATAAAACAAGAGGTTTGCCAGAGGGTCCAATTTGTAATCCAGGGCTTGAAGCTATAGAGTCAGCTGTTTATCCAAAAAATTCTTCGTATTTATATTATTTACATGATAAAAATGGCATAATACATTATGCTAAGACTTTCGAAGAACATAAACAAAATAAGTTTAAATATTTAAGATAAGATAAGATGAGAAAACATAATTTAGCTTTTATTGATATAGAGACCACAGGGCTTAACATGATAGAGCATGAGATTATTGAAATTGGTGGAGTTATTGTAGACCAAAAGTTGAATATTTTAGAAGAATTTGAATTAAAAATAAAACCTGAACATATTGAAAATGCTGATAAGACTGCTCTTAAGATAAATCATTATAATAAAAAAGATTGGGAAGTTGGATATACATTAAAAGATGCTTTTGAAATTTTCTCTGAAAAAGTTAAAGATTGTATTATGGTTGGGCAGAATGTTGCTTTTGATTCTAGTTTTATAGAATATTCTTTAGCGAAATTAAAATCACCAAATACTATGCATTATCATAAATTAGATACTATATCTGTGGCTTGGGCGAAACTTCACAGAGAGCCAGATCTAGATCATTTTTCTTTGCGAGAAATGTGTAAAAAATTTGGTATAGAAAATAAAAATCCACATAGCGCATTATCAGATGCTCGTGCAACATTTGAGCTTTACAAAAAGCTTATGTCTATATAGGTCTTGCCTAGTACATAAATATGATAAAAAAGAAAAAATTAGTTTTTGTTGGTATGTCAGGAGGGGTGGATTCTTCGGTATCTGCAGCCCTTCTAAAGAAACAAGGATATGATGTCGTTGGGGTTTTTATTCGTACTTGGCATCCAGATTTTTTAAAATGCAACGAAGAAGAAGAACGTCGCGACGCTATGCGCGTCGCTACGTTCTTAGATATTCCTTTTCTTACTTTTGACCTTGAAGATGTTTATAAAAAAGAAGTGGCAGATTATATGATTTCTGAATACAAAGCCGGC
>Ga0209727_1002423_pt1 | contig 13105 bp, 13 predicted proteins | sample RifGroC1_FD_183995 | JGI IMG/M metagenome (GOLD analysis project Ga0209727, IMG submission 183995) | Groundwater microbial communities from Rifle, Colorado, USA - Groundwater C1 (SPAdes) (version 2) | ecosystem: Environmental > Aquatic > Deep subsurface > Groundwater | place: Rifle, Colorado...
AAGTAGCATCCGAGAGACTTGGCATATTTTAAAATCTCAATATGCCCTTTGTGCAATAAATCATAGGCACCAGAAACAAACACAACACTCTTTTCATTCATCGTTTAATTCTTCTTTATTGATAACAGTAACGCCGCGCTGTTGAACAGCATATGTTGCACACGTGTTGGCAAATTTAATAGCAACTTCAATGTCTTTTGTTTCAATGTATTTTACAACCAAACCACTAAGAAAAACATCACCAGCACCTGCTACATCGACGGTTGTAATATTTGGAACTGGGTATACCATCCCTTTATATAAAGCTCCATCGGACCCAAGTGTAACAATTGTTTTGTTAACAACATCTTTGCTTAAATTGCTTTTCGCTCGCTCAAATTCTACTTTATTAATTTTTATAAATGAAATGTTTTTTGCCCAGGATCCCAAAGGTTTTTTCGAGTCTAGAAATGTTAAATGATGAGAGGCGGCAATATATTTTATTTCCGCTTCTGTTAAAAATCCTTTTGCATAATCAGATATAACCACGGCTTCATAATTTGAAAAATCAATTGAACGCAAATCGGACCTTCCATAGCTTTTATCATTTTCATCAACCCGCACAAACATATGATTACTTTTTTGTTCGACATAACGAGTTTTAGTAATTTCACGCCAATTTGTATTAGTGTACAAATGCGCATCAGCACCAAGAGCTAGAAGATTTCGTAATGTATTCGAAGCCATACCAGGATTTTCATTGCGCGAAACAGGTGTTATAATTGGAATCGGCGATTCTGGGGATAGCCTTGTGCACTCACAACCTACAAATATATCTACACACGATTCGCCAACAACAAGAATCTTCATTCTATTGCTTCCTTTATCACATCGCAAATAAAGTCAACATCTTCCAAAGTCATTGCCTGATTATTTGGCACAAAAAAACCGCAATCATGAATTTTATCTCCGACTTCGTCAATTATAAGTTCATGTCCAAATTCATCCATCCCTTCGCAATCAAACCTTTCAAACCAAAACGGATGGTTCTTTAAGGCTCCCGAACTATACAATCGATTTTCGATTCCACGTTCATTTAACTTTGTCACTATTTTTTTTCTTTGCTCTGGCGAATTCGCCAACATGGCAAAAGAAATAGAAGACACTATACTATTATTTTCAATAGATTGAAATTGGAACAAATCTTTTAAATTTTCTAAATATCTTCTATGATTTCTATCCCTTATCTGTGCAAAATTGGTTAACTTGTCTATTTGTCTCAAGGCAACAAAGGCAGCAACATCTGTGTTCCTCAAATTAAAACCTGGGTAAACAAAAAAGAACGGTTGGTTAAATTTGTCAACGTTGTGAATTTCAAACATGCCTTCTCGAACATCTTCATCGTTATTCCTCAACCATCCATGAGAACGAAAAGATACGAGAATATTATATAAGTCTTTATCATCTGTAAAAACTAACCCACCTTCGGCTAGTGAACATATTTGATGCCCGTAAAACATAGACCAACAAGACATTTCACCAATTGCACCAGCTTTAGTTCCATCCGTATAAACACTTCCGACTGCACCACAAGCATCCTCAATTATCGTTAAACCATATTTTAACTTAATTGCCAACAGCTTCTTCTTGTCAACCAAAGCTCCCAAAGGCTGTACAAACAAAAGAACCGATGGATTGTGTTCTTTGCATATGCGTTCCAAATCTTCTAAATCTATTCCAAAATCAACAGGACTTGTTTTGCACATTATTGTTTCAAAACCACTCAGAAGAAATGGCGCAATGCTGGTCACCCAGCCAACATCTGGAACTACTGCAATATTATTTTTCAGTTTATTTGAATATTTCAAAGCAAAAACAGCTAAAAGGTTTGCTGAGGAGCCACTGTTTACGAAAACAGAATATTTTCTTCCTACCCATTTTGCCGCTTTTTCTTCGAACCTCTTCGTCACCTCGCCCATCGTAAATTTTGGCGTAATGGATTGTTGCATCCATTCACACAACCTCTCAATATCGTCCTTACCGACTGTATCTTTTGCCAATGGAAATCTAATTTCTGTCATCTTTGAATTCCCTTCGTAACCAATTCGTAATCTGCATTATACATTATCTTAACAAGTTCTTTAAATTTTGTTTTAGACTCGAATCCAAGAACAGTTTTGGCTTTAGAGCAGTCTCCAATGAGTTTTGGAACTTCCTGAGCTCTAAAGTATATTGGATTTATACGAACATATTTTTCATAATTTCCTAAACCAGCATATTCAAATGTCTCTTTCAGGAAATCTTCAACTGAGTGCATTTCTTCCGAGCATAAGACGTAATCGTCTGGATATTGCTGCTGAAGTATTCTCCACATTCCTTCACAAATTTCTGGGGCATAACTCCAATCTCTAAGAGATTTTATATTTCCCATCACGAGTTCCTCTTGTAATCCAGCTTTTATTCTCGACGCTCCCAATGTTATCTTACGAGTTACAAAGTTTTCGCCCCTCCGAGGGCTTTCTGTATTGAATACAATGCCACAACTGGCATGCAAATTATAGGCATTGCGATAATGAACAACTAAATTATGAGCTGCTTCTTTTGCACACCCATATGGACTAGCTGGCATAAATTTTGACAATTCATTAAACGGTAAATCAGGGTTAATACCATATTGCTCGCTAGAAGAGGCGGAATACAACTTGGTTGTAGGACTCAATCTACGAATACTTTCGAGTATTCTTAATGTACCTATCGTTACGGTGTTAATGGCTTCCTCAGGCAAATCAAAACTTACCCGAACGTGACTCATACAACCTAGGTTATAGAATTCATCTATTTTGTATTTTGTAAAAATATTAAAAACTGAAATTGGGTCGTTAAAATCAAAATATTCTAATTGCAAATTTTTATTTGATAAAAGATGATTTATTCTAGTTGTAGAATTAATTGTAGATGTTCTTCTTTTTAATCCAACAACAAAATATCCTTTATTAAGCAAAAACTCAGCAAGATAGCTTCCAATTTGCCCAGTAACACCACTAATTGCAGCAATCTTCATTTATTATTCCAATTCTTGTAAAGCGTTTCTATTTCTTCAAATGTAGAGTCACTTTTAAGAAAATTTGCTCTTAACGAGACTACACGTATATTATCCTTTACATAACCCTTTGTATTATCTATCCTATCCAATGATGGAGTATTATATGTTTTATCATTAGAAAAGAACAAAGAAATGCCGAGAATAGGACATTTTTCAGGAATAATAATATCTTCAATCGATATATTAAAATCTAAATTTTTTCTTTTATATCTACCGCGCGCATTCGTCCACATTCTTTTTCTAGGATATTTTGCATGATACTGTTTTTTGTAACAGCTACGCTCGTTTTGATGTTCAGAACACCATTGTTTATTTCTTTCATTTTCCAATTCTATATTTTGATAATAATAATCAAGTCGCTTTTTTCTAAAAAATTCTACATTTTGTTTATAATGCTCTTTTTTCTTTACCGAACGACACGTTTTACATTCATTGCGATATCGTTTTTTTTCAAAATTAAAATATTCTTTTGTTTCGGGTAACATTTTTCCGCACTTACCCGAACATTTTTTTAACTTATTTTCTGACATTTGCATAATTCATGATAAACCAATTAATGCTCTTTTTTAAAGCATTATCAATATTTGTGTATTGAAAATTTGGGAATAATTTATTAAAATATTGCGATTCGCTTTTTCTACGCATTTGCCCGTTTGGCTTTTCTTTATTCCAGATAATATTTGGCCAAAAATAACTTGGGAAATTAAACTCACTCAAAAATACAATATTTATCTTTTCTACTATTTTTTTAATAGAAAATTCTTGCCCTGGAACAATTAATCTTTGAGGCAAAGGTTCATCTTTTTTTAAAAGCTCTAAACAAACTTTTGCTAAATCTCGAGCATAAACAAATTCTCTTAAAGGTTCGCCAGTTCCCCAACACTCAACATTAGTTTTAGTTAAAATTGATTTATAAAATTTATGTATAATAGAAGGCACAATATGCCCATCTTCTAAATTATAGTTATCATTTTCTCCAAAAATATTAGACGGTATCACTGAACAATAATCAACTTCATACTGTTTTCGGTATGATTCAATCTGCACATCAACCATGCGCTTTGCCATAGCATAACTCCAATGAGCTGGAAATGGGGGTCCCGCATGTAAGTTATCTTCTTTCAAGATTTTTGCATCACCTGGAAAAGCGCAAACGGAAGAAAATGCAATCAATTTTTTAACATTATGCTTCCGCGCTTGATCAATAACATGCGTATTCATTAAAATATTGTCTGTAAATTGCTGAGCAGGACTGCTAATATTTCTCCCTATGCCACCTACGCGCGCGGCGCAGTGAATAACCATTTCTGGTCTATATGACCAGAACATATAATCTACGTCTTTCCCGTCTGTCAAATCACATACGCTTCTATCAGCAAAAACAAATGAAAATTCAGAATATTCTTTTTGTAAAAAATGGTCCTTGAATGCGGTTCCTAGGAGACCATTAATGCCAGTTATCAACACCTTTTTTTTACTCATTGATAATTTCCAAATCTTTTAATTTAGTTTTAAACATCTGTTGTCGACGTCCCCACCAAATAGCTTGATAACACCATTCTATAATATTTTTGTTCATTATTAGAGGTTTTTTTTGATATATCATTTTTCTTTTGCCAAGTTGCTCTTTTTGCATAAAGAATATTTTCCAATCGTATTCGAACTCCTCCTCTATGATACATTGTTCGTTCGGAGAATTAATACAAAACAATTGAAACTTTTTCAAATCATTTAAAATAACTTCGTCATAATCAATTTTATATTTTAAATAAACAAGAAAATCATCTATTTTCTCTTTCAAAATATTTTTGTTCATTACAAAATTCAAATATGATGCTTCTTCTATTGGCCAGGAAATATCTCCAAGAGCGTCATCATAATAATCCCACCCATTACCGCTATAACCATTTTCGGCATGTTTAATAACTTTGTTAACTTCTTCATTAAATGAAGATTCTGACTTTAAACAATATTCCATCAAATAATCATAAAAATTAATATAAGATAATCCAATTGTGTTAAAATATCTTGCAAAATATTCTATTAATCCAAATGAATGAAAAGCAATCATCATCCAATTATATAAATAAACTTTATTAAGCTCCCCACTTCTTAATGAAGAAACATGTCTAATCATTTTTTCATATTCATTTATTTCTTTTTTATTCGCTGATGTATGTGCCAAAAACACTGGAGATTTAAACACCTCTATGCCGTGAATCTTTTTGTACATTTCATCATTCATGGGTGCATTTACGAACACTGAGCAATTCCAAGCCATAACAGATGGAGGAGGATAGATATCTGCTATGGCTGCCCATCCCTTTTTAAAACTATCTAGCGTCTCACCAGGAAGCCCCATAATCAATTCTGTATAAGTTTGCAACCCTTCGTCTTCGAACTTTTTAACCAAGTCTTCAAATTTATCAAATTTTATATTGGTTCTTTTAATGATTTTTAAAGTTTCTTTATCGAGAGATTGCACAGACAATGACACGGCTCTCAAGAGGTCCTGATTTAACAATTCTTTTGCTATTGATATTATCTTTTCACTCGAACCCTTCGTCCAAGTTATGCCAATTTTATTTGGAAATCCTTTATCTCTTTTTGTATCAGATATTTTCTTTGCTAAATCATAATCTCTTTCGGCAAATATGCCAAAATTTCCATCACAGCAGTCAACATACAAAATATTGTTGTCGCCCATCCATTCTATTTCTTTATAAAGTTTTTCAATAGAAAAATTACGTATCTTGCTTTTTGTTGCAGAACCCCAGTCGCAATTGCGCGCAAGTATTGATGAAGTGGAAACTAGATGGTTTGGTTGATCTGCAACGTCATAAACTTTTTCCATACCAAAATTCTCAACAGAAGTAACTTGAACAAAATACACATTTTCTTGAAGTAATGCATGTTTTGGATCGAATCTTCTCAACCGAGCTCGATGAACAGTCCCCTTTGTTCTTCCATTCCAACCTTTTGATTTTACAACCTTTAATGAAGGAGTTAAACCATAAGATAAAGGAATTTGATTTACTATTCCAGTCGTTCCACGATGCGAGTCTCTTTCGCGATTATTTTTAGAATGCCACTCAATACGATACACATCTTGACAATTATATGTCACATTTGGTTTATATTTTTTACTGTTTATTTTAACAATTTTTGGTATATCTCCTATCCAAATTATCAAAGCTGCACATTCCTCGGCCAAGCGATGCGAGGTGGTTGTTAGGTATGGTGGAGAAATAGTTTTTGGATCATAGCCGTCCGCTCTCCACAAACCATCAAGAAAAGACCGAACAACGTTTGCGGGGGAATTGAATATATATTCTGGAACTTTTAGTTTTTCCTCTAGCCTTCCAACGTTAAGGCTCTCAAACAGCCTTACTATCAACGTAGAACTAATTTCTACATGTCTGACTTTATCAGTATTCTTGCCCACAGAATAAGAATGCGCATCTAAATCAAAAAGTTTTTTACTTATTTCAACTATTTTTTTTTCTATAGGTGGACTAGCGACATAACGTATCGACCTTCTGTTTTTTCTTATCGTTCCGTCACCAATAAGCAACCCGATAATCCATGCCAAATCTTCATTTAACACCTTCGGAACCTGACCACGTAACTTATTTCCGCGATAATCTAATTCATTTATATCTTTAAGTTGGACTTCTTTCTTTACTTTATTCTGTCCTGTTAAAATTGGAACCCAATCGGAAACTTTCAATTCACTAACTGGTTTTAAAATTATTTCATCATTTTCTATAACGTGAACTTCATGTCCTGGAGTTATTTTTAAAAAAGTTCCATTCGAAACAGTTATTTTTAAACAATCCTTTTCTCCTTTGGAAATTATTGACTTATCATTTTTGCCTATAAAATGATTATGTCCTTCTTCGCATATAGCTTGTTCGTCAATAAATTCTTCCTCGCGAAGTCTAATGATTTTATCTTCTTTAATGACCAAAGTATCACCAGAAAAACAGAACGTACAACTGTGTGGGCAGCCACGATTGGTTTCCCATGAAACAATGTAATTTGTATTTGTATCTTTTTCTACCAAATCCCAAATTACATTTGTAGAATATGGCGATGGAATTGTATCTAAATCTTTAATTCTTTCTTGTGATAGATTTAGTTTGTTTGCATTTTCCGTTCCACTAATAGAATAAATGTCTTTTCCATTTTTAAATGCACTTAAAATATTATAAAGAACAATTTCTCCTTCACCATGAACAATTACATCAACATAAGGATATTCATCAAAAAATCCATTATGTCTGTCGGCATCAGGAACTTCTGGGCCACCAAATATAATAAGACATTTGGGATTAGTCTTTTTTACTTCTTTTGCTAATTTATTCGTTATTTCCCAATTCCAACAATAACAAGAACATAACAAAATATCCGCATCGGCACACTTTTTAATATCTTCTTCGATTCCATCTCTTTTTAAGAAGCATTTTTTAAATTCGAAACCATCATCGACTTCTTTAAATTGCTTTGAATAAGAAATAATAGTAGCAATAGAATAAGGAAAGTGTATCTGATTGTTGCCAAAAAAATATGAATATTGGCTAGAATAAACTTTATATTTTTTCATATTGTCAGAATCAAATGCCAAGAGTTTTGTCTTGTCGACGTTCCCAAACTGTTGGAGCGCCTAGCCAATTCATGTAATTTATTTTTATTTCTCTTTTATCAGCATTTTCCTTTGTAGCGTAAATGCTCTGGAATAAAGGCAAATCGTTATTGAAATAGGCTGCAACGATTGCGCTATTTTTTTCGTTTCTCCTCGGGTCCCAATCAACTCTACAATAATTCTTTGGCGACAAATATACCACAGATCCATTTCTTTGAGCACGAAAAACAAAATCATGTAAATTCATATTTGTATGTTCAAATACACAATCTATCCCACCAAGACTTCTAAAATATTCAGTACCAAGAAGCATCACGCATGCTAATTTCCAATCTTTATCTATACCAAGCAAATTAGATTCTTTAAAATGAAACCACGATGTCCAATATTCGTTAGGAAATTCTACCCCTTGTGCATAATTCATTCCTTCGGCATATCTCATACAAACAATATCTTTCGAAGAATCTTTTGAACGCAACAAATCAATACTTTCATCAATACTTGCTGGACCTATAATTGCGTCGTCTATAACATGAGTCGTAAATTCACCTTCACACAACATCGATGCCATTTGAAATACTCTACTAGGACAACCAAAATCTCTAATAAACTTTACATTTTTCTTATCAGCAAAAAATATTGGCAACTCGCAAGGACTCGCAATTATCAATTCAAACGAATGTCTAAAACAAGCGTTTCCAAGCTCTTTATATACTCTTTCCCAATTTTCTGACCTTATTCCTGGAAGTATTATTGATACATCGTATTTATTCATTATGAACTCCTATATCCTACAATTTGGATAGTGCTCAATAAACCAATCAATTGATTTTTTCAACGATTCATCGAACGAAGTAAAACTAAAATCTGGTAGAATCGTACGTAAATTACGTAAATCAGACGTACGATGAAGTTGTCCGTTTGGTTTATCCGTTTCCCAACTTACATTATTATAATCAAAAAATTCACAAACTTTATCAACAACTTGCTTAATGGAATATTCCACATCGCTTGATACTAAAAGATTTTGTGGCAAAACATCGACATTGTTCAATAGTTCAAGAGTTATTCTTGCTAAATCTATTGAATATAAAAATTCTCTATAAGCAGAACCATCTCCCCAAACACTGAATGCAACATTATTCTTTTTGGCCAAAAAGCATTTATGAATTAGACTTGGAATAACATGACCACTGTCCAAATTATAATTGTCATTGCTTCCGAAAAGAGAACCTGGCAACAACGAACAATAGTTTCTATTGTATTGTTTTCTGTATGCTTCTATTTGTACATCTAACATTCTTTTAGCGTGAGCATAAAACCAATGTCCATAATAAGGTGCCGAGTGGTGTATGTTGTCTTCTTTTAATGGAAGCTGGTCTGGTGGTAAAACACAAATAGAAGAAAATGTAATAAGCTTTTCCACGTTATATTTATGACAATTTCGCACAACATGAGTATTCATCAATATATTCTGTTCAAACTGTTCAACTGGTTGTTCTAGGTTCCTTTTGATACCACCAACGCGTGCAGCGCAATTTACTACATAATCGGGTCTTTTATTTGCAAAAACATTTTCGACATCGTTCTCTTTCGTAAGATTAGCGCACTTCCTATTAATAAAACTAAATTCTAAATTAGAATATTCTTTTGATATAGATTTTATTGCATAGCCAACCAGTCCATCTTCACCAGTGACCAAAACTCTCTTTTTTTTCATGGCCGACCTCGATAATGCTCCATCAACATTTCCATACTTTCTTCAAATGTATATTTCGGCTCCCACATGGTTTTATTAAAAAACTTACTTATATCTGGAATCTGCATCGTGACATCAATTGGACGCAACAAACTTTCATCACAACGACTTTCGATGTTTTTCTCAATTGAGCAATTTTTAATCTTTTGCAAAAAATCTCCAACCGACATAATTGTATTTCCACCTATGTTATATGGTTCACCATAATTGCAATTATTGCTAGCAACCCAATATGATTCTACCGCGTCCCTTATATCAATCAATGTTCGAACAGACTCTAAATTACCATGAACGATTTCTTTTTGTTGTCCTCGCTCAATACGAACTATTTGCTTAGCAAAAGCACTAGAAAATATATCTTCTCGACGAGGGTTCAAGTACGCAAACATTCTAGTGATAACAGTTTTCATATTGTAAGAATAAAAATATGATTGGGCTATTTTTTCTTGTGCTAGCTTCGAAACAGCATATATATTTGCTGGATTCAGTGGATGGGTCTCTTTAATTGGAGTTTCTTCACGCTTTACATTCCCATATACTTCGGACGTGCTACAATGTTGTACTATTGGGTCCAACTCAAGCAATCTAACTGCTTCAAATAAATTCATCGTACCCATAACATTGTTCTGCATTACGGCAAGAGGATTAGAAAAACAAACCTTTACATTCGCATGTGCTGCCAAATGAAAAATATAATCTGGTTTTGATTCTTTCAATGTTCGAACAACTGCACTCAAATCGTTAAGATCACATTCAAACATGCGAATATCTTTTGTGGCGTTTTTTAGATTTTTATTATTTGCCGACGTACTATGCCACCTAGAAATACCATGGACTTCTAAATTTTGCTTTAGCAAATATTCCGCCAGAAAACTTCCAGTGCTACCAGCAATTCCTGTTATAAATGCTTTTTTAACCATTAAAACCTTCTATTCCAAATAGACGAAACTTTCTTCCAATTATCTAACTCTATTCTCATTTCTCTCATTACCCATTCTGGGTTTCGGTATCTTGAATGTAAAAGGGGTTCGTCGTGTGTTATTTGAGCGATTTCAATTGGTTTGTGGTCTTGATGTCCATGAGATGCATCGTATAACAAAACGTCAACCATTTTAACAATAGCGTTAACCGCATATGCTCGAATACAAAGATCCGTGTCGGCCATTGCTGCATGTTCAAATTCACAATCTAGCCCTCCAAGTTCTTCAAAAAAACTACGATGCATAATCGCCGTATTAAAAATCCACCAATCATTTGAAATAAACTGAGAAGCAGTACACGGTGCGCCATTCACTTTATAATAATTGTCGGGCTGAACAACTTTTTGCGCACCGTCTGGGCCTTCTAAATATTTTGATATAACAACATTTTTATAAAAACTTCCCATCGCAATCAACTCGTCGATAACTTTATCGAATGCATTCGGCAAATATAAACTATCGTCAGTTCCCCATGTTATAAATTTGCCTTCCGCTAATGTTGCAGCGATATTCGAACAGCGAGACGGAGAGCCCATATCTTTAATATATTTTACATTATTTTGATTTTGCAATTTATCAGTTAAAGAATATGGTCCACAAACAATCAATTCGAATTGACGTTTTGTTGAAGATAAAATACTATCATAAAACTTATCTAAGTTTTCTTTCCTTATCGATGGCAAAATTATACTAATTTCTGGTTTATTCATTATCTCTCCACATACCCAGGACAAGAAAAATCTTCATTTTCCACTCTTTCACATTCATACCCCCCAACCATGACAACCTGGACAAAGTATTTTTCCATCAGCCTCTAAACACTCAATAGAACAATAATCAACCATATATTCTTCGTTTCCACAACTCATGCAATTATGGTACCTATGTCCGCAAGATTTACAAATTGTGCCGCACATTACCATTATTTTGTTGCCTCAACGTTCAACGACATCTGCATTCCTTCTCTTGAAAAGGGAGGGGACAGACTAGCGGCCGAGTAATCATCAATAAAGAAGTGTTCAGTCTTCCATCTGTCATATCTTCTTACATTTTGAAAACCAGCATTTTCTAGATATTCTTTCAATGTGTCAAAATCAAATCCAATGTAGTGATAATCGTAATCGTTTTTCGCTCCACCCCACGCGAGTCCATACAAAGTTTTTAAATCTTTATGGACCATATAATGTTTACATATCATTTCAAAATTTGGGACACTTATTCTCAGAATACCACCTGGTTTTAGTGCGTCATACCAATCATTTAACAATTTTGGAACTTGATGTTTATCATGATGCTCGAGCACGTGAGAATTGTATATTACATCAACATTTTTGAACATTTCACTTATTTTTGTTATGTCCGCAACAATATCTGGATTGCATTCTGCGCGTGCATCGATGTTTACCCAACCATGAATTTTACGGTCTCCGCAGCCTAAATGTAAGCGTGTCATAAATTTTCCTTCATAAATAAAACAATTTTTTCAAATTTACAATTACGATTCATTTTAGCCAATCTTCATTTATTTTTTTCTTTTGATTCTAATTCAATAATCTTAGCTTCCAACTCTTTCAGGCGCCGTTTGTCTTTCCAAATGTCTTCATCAAAAAAATATCCTGTTCTTAACAACCTTGAAATATTTTGAAAAAATCTAGAAATTGCTTTATTAATCATCCTTAATGTATATTTAAAATAATAAACATGAAAACTACCTAAACTTAATTGTTTAAATAATTCTTTTCTCAAAGAATGAGCCCATCGATACTGCTCTTCTGCGCGCATGTTCCATTCTTGCGCAGGTTTAAGAATTACAGCATAGCGTCGCTTATATTTCAGAGTTAGCTTTTCAAATCTTTGACAACGGCGATTTAAACGACGATTTGTCCTTTTGTACCGCTCTATTTCTTTTTGTAATTCTTCAAACATTTATTCTACTCTTAATATAAGTAATAACTTCATCAATGCTTTCATCAAGTGATATTTTTGCTTCGAATCCAAGCAAATTTTTTGCCTTGGATATGTCTGGAACTCTCTTTGACACATCGTATACAAATGACTTATCACAAATATATCTAAATGGCTTATCGAGATTTATTTTATTCCATATTTTCTCGGCAAGTTCCAAAACGCTTGTCGAAATTGGTGTAGAAATATTAAAATCTTCATTTATTGCTTTATCGCTTTCCATTGCAAAACAAATACCCCTTGCAATGTCGGAGCCATGAGTATAACATCTTATCTGATTACCATTTCCATATATGTGCAATGGGTCTTGTCCTTGAAGGCATTTTACAATCAAATCTGGAATTACGTGACTTTCCCTGTCCTCCAGGAAATCATCTTCGCCTATACCACAACAATTAAATGGCCGTATTATGGTAAACGGAACGTGGTACTGCTCCCACGCTCCTTTGCATTTATATTCCGTTGCTAATTTTGAAAATCCATAAGTAGAAGAAGGTGTAAGAGTTTGTTTTAAACTATCTTCCGTAGAAGGATAAATATTTGTATTCTCATAGACCATTGATGAACTAAGAACAATGATTCTCTTAAAATTATCTGATACTAACTTTCCACTGAGAGCAACTGCTGCACTAAAAATATTAGAATCAATAATAGAATTGTCATGAAGCAAATCA
>Ga0209727_1002426_pt1 | contig 13099 bp, 9 predicted proteins | sample RifGroC1_FD_183995 | JGI IMG/M metagenome (GOLD analysis project Ga0209727, IMG submission 183995) | Groundwater microbial communities from Rifle, Colorado, USA - Groundwater C1 (SPAdes) (version 2) | ecosystem: Environmental > Aquatic > Deep subsurface > Groundwater | place: Rifle, Colorado...
TTAAATCCTTTTACCATATTTACTTATATGACCGCTCGGCAAAAAATAAATCAACCACGAAGAGCAGATATTTTACCGGATGGTTATTCTGGAAACAATATTCCTTCTGATTTTAACGAAGTTCCGCCAGTCGGCATTGCCGACGTTGATTTTGCCCTTTTTAATACTTTTGATAAAATTATTGGGTTTCAAGTTGAACAAGGTGGGCAATTAACAAAAATCCATGTTGTCTTCGCCGGAGGCGAACGTTTCGCCCGCGTCAAAAACATTCAAAGAAATAAACCTATACGAGATAGAAACGGGGCAATAATTCTTCCAATTATTTCAATTAAAAGAACCGCCATAGATGTTGAAACAAATTTTATGGGTGGAAGAGGGCTCGGGCAATCAACGGGCGATTTAGCAATAAAAAAAAGATTGTCGGATAAAGATCCCGCTTATCAATCCATTGTCAATAAAGCACTTCTCCAAAATCAAGATAATGTTGCCACACCAAATCATTTTTTAGACGCGGTTAATCAACAAGGCTCTAAACCGGGAACTTTTGCTACGCGTCGTCCTCAATATCAAACTTTAAGAAGACACGCTACGGGCGAAATATTGCCGAGCGATCTTGGTAATAATATTTTTGAAGTTATAACAATTCCATTTCCTCAATTTTTTACAGCAACATATGAAGTTGTTTTTTGGGCTCAATATATTAAACATATGAATGAAATGATTGAAAAATTATTAAATGTTCCATTGTTTCAAGTGAATTCTTTAAGGATTGATACAAATAAGGGATATTGGTTCGTTGCTTATATTGAAGATAGTATTCCATCTGGGGATAATTTTGAAGATTATACAGAACAAGAAAGAATTATTAGGCATACTTTTACAATTAAAGTTCCTGCTTATATGGTTGCTCCACGCAATCCTGGCGATTTGAATCCGTTTAGAAGATATTTATCTGCTCCGCAAATTTCATTTGAATTAGAAGACGGAGATTGGATTGAGCCTCAAACTGAAAGCCCGATTGGTTCTGGCAATATAGATAAATTTATTTTAAACGATGTTCAGGAATTAGATAAATCAGGAAATCCTGTTTTACAGTCAGAAGGAATAAAAACACGTCTTGCTCAAAAAATAATAAGAGATCCATTTACTGGAAAAGAAAGAATAACATTTGTTCAAGTTATTGATAGAAATAAAAGAACCGGTGAAACTGTGGCAAATTCTCAATTAATTCATAGAATTGACGATATATTTTTATAGAGAATATTTAATTTTAAAATGAATAATTTTAATCAAAAAGTTATTGAAAATTTATTAAATGAAATAAATAAAAGAAAATTTCAAAAAAATAATTTTATTTATCTTTTTGAAAATAATCAAATTAAAAGTGAAAATTTTAATAATTTTGTTGCACGCGCAAAAAATTATAATGAACTTCTAAATAAATGGGAAAAGTCTATTTTATATGAAAGAAATTTAATTTTTAAAAATATAAATCAACTTAACGAAGCATCTTTTTCCGATTTAATGATAATTGCCAAAAAGGGATATGACAAAACAAAAGGTTTTATAACAAATCAAGCACAAAATGCTTGGAATAAAATTAATGATTTTATAGTTAAAATTTTTATTCAATCAATTTCTTTGGCGGGAAAAGGAAAAGGCGCATTTGCTCGTATTTTTTCTATTTTAAACAAAGCATTGTCTCCAATTTTTAAATTTTGTGGGGAGCATAAAACTTTTTGTAAGATTGTATCTTCTTTTGTTATTATTTTGGTTGTGTCTGGTGTTTTTGCTGTTATGGCAGATAATGCGCGCGCCGAAATTGAGGTTGGTCTTCCTCGCCCCGGTGGCGGAACTGAATTCATTCCTCTTGATAAAGAAACTTATCAAGTTGCCCGCGCCCTTATACAAAAAAATACTTCAGATCCACAAATGGCTGACAGCATTATGTCTTTCCTTGATCAAGCACAAAATGGCGATTTTAAAGTAATGATGGATATTACCAAAGAGTCAAAAGCACCAGTTGAAGAAGCCCTCTCGCAGGCGAGAGAATTAATGGATAAAAATCCGGAAGAATTTAATAAACTTCGTGTTATTGGAGAAAAACTTCAAAGTTCTTATATGAATTCAATGAAAGAATGGGCGAGCGAACTTTTTAAATTAGAAAATTTTAGAAAAGGACTTCAAAAGGATTTCCAAAAACAAGGTTTATATTAAAAATTTTTTTAAATCTTGCTTTTAGGATTTTTAAATAATATTTAATAAGGAGAACTTTATATTGGAGATAAGTATAAAAAATGGCCGAAAAAACTTTTTCATTTAGATCACCGGGGTTTTTTGAAACTGAAACTGATTTAACACAAAGACAAAGACAACCTTCTGGCGTGCCGGCCGGAATTATTGGAACGGCCAATAAAGGTCCTGCTTTTGTTCCGATTACTGTCGGTTCTTTTGCTGATTTTAAAACAAAATTTGGTTCTTTAGACTCTGATAAGTTTGGCCCTTATGCTGTTAATGAATTTCTAAAAAATAGAAATGCCGTTACTTATATTCGCGTTCTTGGAGCCGGCGCAAATGAAACTATAACAGATATAGAAAATACCAGAACAAAAGGAATTGTTAAAAATGCTGGATTTTCCGTTGTGGCGTCAAATGCTTCTTCCAACGGAGCTCCAGCGTCGGAAACTCGTCATGCTGGTGCTGTTCAATTTATCGTAGCGAAACATTTTCTTTCCGCCAGCGAAGGATTGGCAAGTCCTCTTTTTACTGACAATGATAGTTTTAATACAACAGGACTTCATTCTGCTGCTGATACCGTAAATCTTGTTAGGGCCATGGTTTTAATGGCGAGCGGAACAAGATTAATGGTTTTAAACGGAAATGAAGCAACTCCTGCTTCTATAGAAGGTTCTGATGATTTGGCTACAATCGCCCCGAGTGGAGATGCTCTTGGGAAATTTAAACTTGTTATTTCTTCTTCTGCCGGAAGTGGTTTTGCTACGACTGATGGAAAAGTTGGCCTCAAAATTTTAACAGCCTCTCTTGATCCTTCAAACCAAGATTATATTGGAAATATTTTAAATACTGATCCGAGCAAGTTTAGCGCCGAACAACATCTTCTTTATGCTGATTTTGCTGTTGAAGAAGAAATTGCTACAACTGCTTATGATGCTAGTTCCGTTGCCGTTCTTTCCGGTTCGGGATTAACCTCAACAACTTCTGGTGATACTTCAGTCACTTTTAGGCAATTATTTGGCCGCTTCGACACGAGATACAGGGCTCCAAAAACTCCAAAAATTATTTCACAACCTTTTGGGAAAAAAGAATTTGATTTATTCCATTTTGAAGCAATTTCCGATGGAGAATATGCGAATAATAAATATAAAATTTCAATTTCTAATTTGCGCGCATCCATCGATGACAAAAATCCTTACGGAACATTTACTGTTCTTGTAAGAAATTATAGTGATACTGATTTTGACCAAGAAGTTTTAGAACAATTTCCTCAATGTTCTCTTGATCCAGACAGCGACAATTATATTGCCAGAAAAGTTGGGGATAAAAAAGTATTTTATGATTTTGATGCCTCTTCTGACGAAGAGCGAAGACTTATTATCCAAGGAAAATATCCAAATAAATCAAATTTTGTTCGCGTTGTAATGACGGAAGAAGTTGAAACTAAAATAGTTCCCGCAAAATCATTACCATTTGGATTTAGAGGAATTGAAGTTCTTAAAACAAGCGATACGATGACTGACAATGGAACAGGACTTCCTAATTTCGGAATTTCTGGCCCAACAATAAATCGTCTCGCCGGCCAAGGCGTTGATACTTTAACTGGTTCGGTTGTTCCGCCTCTTCCGTTTAGATTTAAAATAACAAGAGGCGAAATAAAGAGTAGCGTAGACGATGGCGCTCAATTCGCCGGAACGCCGGGTGTAAATGAAATTGTGGATGGAAGATTATTTTGGGGCGTCAAAACAGAAAGAGTTCCTTTAACTGGAACGGTTTCAAACGCAACTCTTAATCCAAATGCTTCAAGCGAAAAAAATAAATTAATTGAAGCATATTCAAAATTTCTTGGATTAGATAAACTTGACGCTCTTGTGACTGGTTCTGGAGCCGACGCTTTTAATAATAATAAATTTACATTATCCCGTGTTGCGTTTGGAAACACAACCTCTCAATATACCGATACTGAATTAACCGGTTCGGCCGCGGAGCACATAAAAGAAGCAGTTTATATAAGAAATGCTTCGCCAGATCCAAATGAATATAAAGTAAGTGATGGAGTTGCATCAAACAGGATTACATTAGGAACTCTTATTGCGCAAACTTCTTCTGTTACATTTAATAAATTTACTGAATTTGCTAAATTCACAACAATTTTGGCTGGTGGGTTTGATGGTGTCAACATTCTTGATAAAGATGCTATTAAATTTAATGATAAAGCATCATCTCAAGATACTGGTGGTGGTGCCTCAAGTGGATACGCCTCCCCAGGTCTTGGAAATTCTTCTGCTGGAACTGTGAATATCGGCGGAACTGGAAAATCTAATAATGCCGTTTTCTCATATAGATCAGCAATAGATATTTTGACAGATCCGATGTCTTCCAATATTGATTTGTTGGCAATCCCAGGAATTAGAGACTCATTTGTAACGGATCATGCCGGCACAAAATCAAGAGAATTTGGATTAGCAATGTATGTGATGGATCCGGTTGAATATGATCATAATACGGTTAGGCTTTTTGACGATAGTGTAGGAAGACCGGACGTAACAAAAACTGCTGAACAATTAGATACTAGAGCAATAGACAATGATTATGTTTCTGCCTATTTCCCAAATGTTGTAATCAAAGACGAGGAAAATAATAGACTTGTTGAAGTTCCCCCGTCCGTGGCCGCGTTAGGAGCCTTATCTTTTAACGATAGAATTTCTTTCCCTTGGTTTGCTCCCGCCGGATTTAATCGGGGCTCACTTGATTTTGTGAGAAACACTGGAACAAAACTTAATAGTGAAGATAGGGATAAATTATATGATTCAAAAATTAATCCAATTGCTAATTTGCCCGGCGCGGGCAATGTCCCGGTCTTTGTTATATTTGGACAAAAAACATTAAAACAAGCCAGATCTGCTCTCGATAGAGTTAATGTTCGTAGATTACTTTTGGAAGTTAAACGAATTGTCATTGGAATTTCCAGAAAACTTGTTTTTGAACAAAATAATTCAGGAACAAGAGCAAGATTTATATCACAAGTTGTTCCGCGGCTTGCTGTAATTCAGGCCCAATCTGGAATTGAGGCTTTTAAAATTGTTATGGATGAAAGCAATAATACTCAAAGAGACATAGAAGAGAATAGGCTTAACGGCAGAATTTTTATAAGACCTACAAGAACTATTGAATTTATCGCTGTTGATTTTATTATCACGAATGACGGAGTAACTTTTACATAAGTTTAATAAAATGAATATAATTAAGATAAAGAATTTAACGGAGCAAATTTAAGAGATGACCGAACTAACATTTAAAAGTGCCGGAGTAAGTGCAAGAGAAATTGATCTTTCTGGTCCAGCGGAGCAATTGCCAATAGGTGTTCCTGCTGGAATTATTGGAACCTCTGTAAAAGGACCAGCATTTGTGCCGGTTACGATGGCGGCTTTTAGAGATTTTATTATAAAATTTGGTGATACTGACGGAGAAAAATTTGGTCCATTGGCCGTAAATGAATGGCTTCGAAATTCACAAGCGGCTACTTATATTCGAGTTCTTGGGGCTGGCGACGGAAAACAAAGAACTTCAACTGGCGATAATATTGGAAAAGTAACAAACGCTGGTTTTGCTGTTGGACAAAGGCTTGTTCAATCAAATGGATTAATTGGAGAAAATTCATATGCCGTAAGTGGCGCGCCGCTAGGTAGAACACATTTTCTCGGTTGCTTCATGAGTGAAAGTGTTGGTTCAACAGTTTTTTCTGATGCCGGAATTCAAAAAGCAGGTTCAAATGTAGCGCATCCAATTATTCGCGGTATTCTTATGGCTCCTTCTGGTGTCGTATTAATGCTTTCGGCAACTGCCGGAGGTGATTCGTCTGCTCCAACTTCAACTGCGGTTGCTACATCTGCGGGACCAAAAGGTTTTATAACCGGAACTGTTAAACTTTCTAATGGAACACAAGAATTTGTTATGCTTCTTAATGGGCATAAAGGAACAGATCCTTCTTTCTCAAATGTTTTAACTGCTTCTTTTGATATGACTGTTCCAAATTATTTTGGAAATATTTTCAATAAAGATCCTCTTAAAATAGAACAATCTGGCCATTATTTATACGCTCAATATGATGTTCACCCGACATTAGCAAACATAACCGGGAGTGGAGTTTTTCACGCTACGGCGTCATTTGATGCGGCCAACCAAGAAGATTTGGCATTTTTAACAACTGGTTCTTTAAGTAGAGACGCAGGTTCTTCAACCGTTCCAAATTATGAGAATTTTGAAGATCGATTTACAACTCCAAAAACTCCATATGTTATTTCTCAAAAATTTGGCGGAACAAATAAAGACTTATTCCAAGTTCTTGCTTTGTCTGATGGAATTTATGCTAATAATAAATTCAAAATTTCTATTCAAAATATTGCAAAATCAAACGTAACAACCAATAAATTTGGAACTTTTGATTTAATTGTTAGAGATATTAATGATGACGATGTTAATCCAATTATTCTTGAACAATTTAGAGGATTAAGTCTTAATCCTTCATCTGATAGATATATCGCTAGAGTTATTGGTGATCAAAAAGTTTTCTTTGATTTTGATAAGTCAGATGGTTCTCAAAGATTGGCTATTGAAGGAAATCACCCAAACAAATCAAATCTTATAAGGGTGAAACTTCATGCCGATGTTGAAAACGGAGAAGTTCCAGAAGAAGCCCTTCCTGTTGGATTTAGAGGATTTTCTCATAGTGTTACTTCTGGTAGCGTGTTTTTAACGACTGCCGCCCCTCATATTCACGGTGCCGCAACAAACAGATTTGATGTTGGTCAATCAGAGTCTCTTAAAAGGGCTATTGAACCCCCAGTTCCATTTAGAAAAAATATTACAGTTGGGACAGATCTTAAAAAACAAATCAAGAGTCAATTCCATTGGGGTGTTCAATTTGAACACCAAACAGATTTGAATGAACCAAATAAATCTTCTTTGAAAAATAAAACTATTCAAAGTTTTGCGAAATATATTCCAAATTTCATGACCACGAATAGAAATTTTTCCGTCGGCGAAAATGTTGGAACTGCTGACGCTAACGGAACAATTCTGGATAGTGATAGATTTAATAATAATATTTTCTCTCTTGAAAATATTAAAGTTAGAACAGGGTCTAACGGAGTTGCTGATCCGAACGAATGGGTTTCGGCTTCTTACGTAAGAAATGGAACTATCTCAACTAACGCAGACGATAAAACAAGAGCACTTAATGTAAGTCTCGACTTTGGAGATTCTACAGTTAGACGATTTAATAAATTTTCGTTCTTCATGCAGGGTGGATTTGATGGTGTTAATTTATTTGATAAAGAAAAAACAAATTTAACAAACACTGCTGTCAAAAGGGAAATAGATGATAGTTCTCAAAATCAGCAAAATGGCCCAACTGTTTCTGCTTACAAAAAGGCTTTAGATGTTCTTTCTAATAGATCTGACGTAGATGTCAAACTATTGGCTGTGCCTGGAATTCGTCATCCAAATGTTACCGATAAAGGAATAGATGTTGCCGAGGCGAGATTTGATGCTCTGTTCTTGATGGATATTGAAGAAAGAGATGAACTTAATATGGTTGTTACTTCTTCAATAAATCAAAAAATTGATGTTGGCAACACTGTTGCCGATTTTAAAAATAGAGCACTAGATAGTTCTTTTGCTTCTGCTTATTTCCCGGATGTTATTATGACGGATCCAGGAACTAGAACAAATGTTCGTGTTCCACCTTCGGTTGCTGTTCTTGGAGCCTTTGCGCTTAATGATGCGATTTCTTTCCCGTGGTTTGCTCCGGCCGGATTTACTCGTGGTGCATTACAAACGGTTCAAGAAGTTGCTGTTAAATTAAATCGCAAAAATCTAGATGATTTGTATGAAGCAGACATCAATCCTTTAACTTCTTTCCCGGGAAGTGACGGGGTTGTTGTTTGGGGACAAAAAACACTTAAGGCAACTCAATCTGCTCTTGATAGGGTTAATGTTCGCCGGCTTCTAATTGAGGTTAGACGAGAAGTTAGACAAGTTGCTAATCAATTCTTGTTTGAGCCAAACAGAGAATCAACTTTAGCGCGCTTCGAAAATCAAGTTCGTCCGCGCCTACGAAGAATTCAAGAATTGAATGGTGTTGATAAATTTAAAGTTCAGATTGATACAAGCACAACAACCACTATCGATATTGAAAATAATACGATGCGAGGAATTATTAGTATTGTTCCGACAAGAAGTGTTGAGTTTATTAATCTAGACTTTGTTATAACCAACGCCGGGATCTCTTTTAGTTAGAGCAGGAACAGAATTTAAGCCGTTTGATTGTGTGCCCGATTAAATTGTAGGCATCGTCAAAAGCAATTCTTTTTCTAGAATATTCTTTTGTTGAATTTCTAAACTGCATTAAAAATAATGAATTATATTGATTTCTAAATTTTTCTAAAATTGAATTGAATTTATCACATATTTTTTGTTGCTGTTCGTCTGAAAATTGTTTAGAAAAACAAATTGTTGCGAATGCCCTATCTGTATCTTTTCCGTAAAAAGGCTCATCTTTTATTTCAAGTTTAATGCGACCGTTTTGAGAACCTGTGTCCAATGCGCGGAGAAAAATTTTAGAATTTGGAATTTTATTTTTGGTTAAACGATAGATTTTTGTGCAGTAGCATTTATTTTTAAGTGCGTCAAAAAATTCTGTTCCAATTAAATAATCATTTTTTTGTTCTAATTTAAAATTAAATTTTTCTCGTGAAGGATAAAAAGTTGTTGAAATTTCTTGATCTTTATTTGGCTCGCGCAAAAAAGAAAAGGAACATATTGTATATGTTGTATCATTAAAAACTTGTTCTTCAAATATTTTCAATTTTTGAATTTTAAAATTTGATAAAAATTCTCTCCTGATTTTATTTTCTCTTTTAGAAAGAAATCCAAGCGGGAGGATAATAACTCCGCCTTCACAATTCATAATTGATTTTAGACACGCTTCATACAAATCATCTACATTATATAAATTATAAATTGTTTTATCTTTATTTTTATTTTTTGCGAGAAAAGGAGGATTGGTTAGAACCCATTTATTTTTGTAATCTAGAGGCTCTAGAAGCGTGTCTAGTTTGATTGTTTTATTGTTTTGAGGTTCTATGTCATAACCAAATAAATTGAATGTAGAGGGATTTAAGAGATTTAATAAATCCCAATTTCCGGAAAAAGGATCAATAATTGTTGAGTTTTCGGGAAAAATATTTAATAAATCACCTACTATATAATTCGCCCGCGTCGTATAAAATTGGCCTAATTGTTTTTTAGACATTTATTTAATTCTTCTTCTAATTTATCTGTTTGGCAAATAATAATATTATTATATTTTTTAAATTTTTCTTTTAAATAATTTGAATCTTTAGTTTCCCAAAAATCTAAATCACATAAAAATATAAACAAATGTCCATCCTTATTTTTGGAGCAGCATTCAGCAGTTAGTTCTATTTCCATTTTTACTAAATCTTGTGCCCCTCCTTTATTTTTAGTTCCTTTAAGAGATATATAAATGCTGTTGTTATGTTTATGTTGTGCATAACCATCAAATGATTTTAAATCTCCATTTTCTTTTTTGCCATATTTTAACTTTCCGTTTCTCGTAATTCTTATAGAGTCTTTTCCTTTATTTGGTAACTCTGTATATAAAGAAAAAATTTTAGAATTTTTCAATAATTCGTGAGCAGTTTTTTCTTCTATATTCTGCCTCCCCGGATTTTTCATTAAAAATAAACGAACGGCGCTTTCGGATAGTTTATAAAAATTTGAATTTTTAACATCGTCAGTTAAATTTGAAAGTATTTGTTCAATATCTTTTAATGATGTTAAATTTAATCCAGACATTTCTTTTAAAATTTTTACTCTCTCGTTTGATTGTGGATTTTCAGTTGAAGAAAAGGCGTTTTTAAAATTAAAGTTAAAAACTTTCTTTTTTGTTTGGGTAAATGCTTCTTTAAACATAATAAAATCTCCTATATTTATTTTTTGAACATAGTAACAATGTTCATTGTAACGATGATAATATATAGAAGTTTTAATGTTTCAAGAAAAAAATATAATTTTTGAGAAATAGTTATAGTTAGATTTTAATTTAGGAATATAATTATAGATAATGTTTGAACGAGGAGAAATATAATGGCCGAGACTTTAAGTGTTGTAGATATGTTGCCGAATAAATTTGAGCCACTACGGAAGTATCGGTGGGTTTTTCAAATTGAGGGAATTGATGCGTTTTTAATGAAGACGGCAACTCGGCCAACAATGACTTTTGAAAAGATTACGATTGACTGGATTAATAGTAAAAGATTCCTTCCTGGTAAACATACATTTGAAGAAGTGGAAGTAACTTTGATTGAAAGTTTGTCACCTTCAAGTTCCCAACAAGTTATGGAATGGATTAGACTTAATTTTGAGGCTGTTTCTGGCAGAAGTGGATATAACGACTTTTTAAAAAGAGATATACAACTCAAGATGTTAGACCCAATTGGAACGGTTTGCCAATTATGGGACGCAAAAGGCGCATGGATTGTGAATTCTAATTTTAATGATTTGGATTATGCTTCCAGCGATGTAGCAGAAATCACAATTTCGATTCAGGCAGACCTTTGGATTTTACAATTTTAATTTCCTCAATGATTGCAATAATTTAAATAAAATTGTTGATTTTCTCTTAATTTTCCATACAATTATCTGCTGTTGCAGTATACTTACTACAAGGAGATAATTTATGTTTTTGAGATATAGAGAAGAAACAAACCAGCAAACTAAAAGGGTTATAAAATTTGGAGTTTTTTCCTGCGATGCTACTGATTGTGAGAAGGAATACGAACTTTCTTTAGAGAAAACTCATAATAAAAAACGTCGCGGAGACACATACACATTTTGTTCAAGAAGTTGTGCTCAAAAGGAAAAAAGATCCGGTGGAAAAACAGATATTTTAACAAAAGAAAGTAATTTAAAAAAATATGGGTTTGAAACACCCAGTAAAAATGAAGAAATTAAAAGTAAAATAAATAAAACAAACCAAGAACGCTATGGAGTAGATTATCCATGTCAATCAAAACAAATCCAAGACAAAGTTAAAGAAACTAATTTAAAAAATATTGGTGTAGAATATCCATTTCAATCAAATGAAATTCAAGACAAAGTAAAAATTACAGTTCAAGAAAAATATGGTGTAACGTCAGTTGGCAAATTAGAAGAAGTTCAAGAAAAAATGAAAGAAACAAATATATCAAGATATGGACAAGATAATGTTCTAAAAATTCCAGAATTTAGAGAGAAAATTAAAGAAACCCTTATGGAAAAATACGGTGTAGAGAATTCATTATTGAGTGAAGAAGTTATGGAAAAAAGAAATGCCACAAATTTTGAAAGATTTGGTCATATCAATCCATTTGGAAATAAAGAAATTCAAAATAAAATAAAAAAAACAAACATAGAAAAATATGGATTTAAAAATCCTGTGTCTAATATAGAAACACAAAGAAAAGTTCATCAATCAAGAAAGAAAAATGGATCATATGGCAAATCAAAATCAGAAGATAATTTTTATGAGACTTTTCTATTACTTTTTTTGTTATTCGACGACATCGAAAGACAAGCAATAGTTAAAAATTGGCCAATAGATTTCTATATTAAATCTCTAAATTTATACATTCAATTCGACGGCGTTTATTATCACGGATTAGATCGCCTGATAGAAGTTATAAAAGAATTTAAAACCACAATGGATGAAGCCATTTATAAACATCATCTTAATGATCAAGAGCAGAACAAATATTTTAAAGAAAACTCCCTCAAACTCCTCCGCATCTCCGATCACAAATTCTCCGAGATGCAATCTCTAAATCAAGAGCAAGAACTCTTCAATCAAATCCAAGAATTTGCCAGCGGAAAAGAAAGTTTGTTAATCCTTCACTAAAAAATTTCTATGCCCACCTCAAAAATTTCCCGCCCAAAACCCATTCCAAAAAAACAGCGTGAAAGAATTGAGCGCGTTAAAAAAGAACTTGATAAACAATTTGAAGTTCAAAAATTTTATTTAAAGCAAAGTTCTAAAATAGCCGCCGAAGACTTAAAAATTACGATTATTAGTCCAGAAGATTAATCTATTTTTTTCCCCATTTTTTTTAAAACTTTTCGTACATAATTTTGTGTTTCGGAATAATCAGGAATTTTTCCAAGACGAGAAACGATTGTAGGACCGGCATTGAAACTTGCAATGGTTAAAATAAGATTATTATCAAATCTCTTTAATAAATAAGCCAAATATTTTGTTCCTGCCATTATATTTTCTTCTGGATTATAAAAATTCTCTAACCCAAGCCACGTTCCTGTAACTTTAGTAATTTGCATTAGTCCTCGGGCGTTTGCTCCGCTTTTAGCAAATGGCCTATAATTGCTCTCCGTTTCAATTATTGCATCAATTAATTCCACTGGAACATTATATTTCTTTGACGCCCGTCTAATAATCGGTTCTAATTCTTTAAAAGATAATTTCTTTTTTGGTTGTTGTTTTTCCCGCGCTTGTTTTTCAACTTTTTCAACTCCAGGCGCTTCTGGGTATTCTCCAATTTCTGGCGTTCCGATTGCCAAACTTCCCGCTAATGCTGTTGCTAAAAGCGAAGGAGAAACTTCATTAAGTTCTTGTTCTTCCAGAATTAAATTGATATATTTTCTTAATTCATCCAATATAAATTAAATATTTGACGCCTGTCAAAAACATTTTTTAAAAACTATAATATACTAATAGTTAAGCCTTATAAGGAGCAAATTTCAATATAATGAATGAAGAACAAAGAAATCGGAACGAAGTTTTCGGCGG
>Ga0209727_1002431_pt1 | contig 13073 bp, 24 predicted proteins | sample RifGroC1_FD_183995 | JGI IMG/M metagenome (GOLD analysis project Ga0209727, IMG submission 183995) | Groundwater microbial communities from Rifle, Colorado, USA - Groundwater C1 (SPAdes) (version 2) | ecosystem: Environmental > Aquatic > Deep subsurface > Groundwater | place: Rifle, Colorado...
CCAACCCCACCCGCTACGCCATCGCCGACCCCCCCGACGCGCCGCCGTGGAACCCGAGCGTGGGTGACTGGGTGGACCCCAGCCCGGACACGATGATCGACGTGACGTACTGCGGCTGGCCCCGCCGCGTCGTCGCCGTGTACGACGACGGGACCTTCGCGATCAACGCCTTCGAGGGCGTCCCAGGGTACCGTCCTCAACGGCACCGCCCTGCTGATTTTCAACGGGCCACCGAGAGGCCGCCGTCCCTGAAGTGTGGGCAGTGGACCGGCGAGGCGCCCGGGTTTGACATCGCGCGCGGTGGGCGCCAGTGCCTCCACGATCGGCCCTGCCCTACGCACACCCTCGCCCCGCCCGCCGACGCCGACGCCGACGACCACCTTGCTACCAGGATCCTCGCCGACCTCGTGGCCTCCGGCCAGGCCCGCACCGTCTGGGACGGCGGCGACTCCACCCGCTACGCCATCGCCGACCCGCCCGCGCCCGCCCCACCCGCGCCCGGGCGCGACTATGCCGGGCTCGCGCCCTGCCCCACGTGCGGCGAGGACGGCGGCGTGATCGCCGAGCACATGACCGCGGCCGCGTTGTCCATGCGCTGGATCGTCTACTGCGCCGACTGCCCCGACGACGGCCAGGCGCCCTGCGGCAACGGGCGCACCCTCTCCGACGCGATCCGCGACTGGGACCGCTCGGCCGTCGCCGCCTCCCTCGCGCTCCTCGACGCCCGGAGTTGCCGGCTCGTGCGGCACCAAGTGCCCGGCTACCTGCCCCTGCGACTGCCACGACCACCTCCGCGAAAGGGGGCTCGAATGACGCTACTCGAGAAACTCGAGGCCATCGCCCGCGCGACCGCAGCAACGGGATTGCCCGCGGACCAGATGATGATCCATCGCGTGGACGACGACACGGCAGCGCAGGCTGTCGTTCTGCCCGGCGTGGAGGTCGGGGTCCAGTGCTGGATCGGAGAGACGTACCGTGATGCCGGCGAGATCACCGAGGTCTACCGGGCGACGGTGGGCGTGGTCAACTTCGTGTTGTTCTACCCTCGCCAACCATCGGCGGCCGAACGCGAGCGCCACGCACGCCATGAGTGCGAGTGCCCTCACCGCCCGGTGCAGCCGTGACCACCTACCACCGGAAGGGCCGGGAGCGGATCGTCGTCATCACCCGCACGCCCGAGGAGCGCGACGAGCTCCGCGCCGCCGCCGTCGCCGCTGGCCAGGACCTCTCACGCTGGATTCTCGACGCCGCCCTCGCGCGTGCGCGCGCTCCCGTCCACTCCGCCGGGCCGTGGACCGTCACCGTGGGGGACGAGACTGTCACCGTTGAGGTACGCGGCTCCGTGCTACTCGTCGCGCCCCGCGCGTGACCGCCGCTGATGCGCGCTCCTTCAGCGCCGCTGCCACCCGTCGCGCCTCCGTAGGCGTGAGGACTAGCGCGAGGAGCGGGCGCCCAGTGCCCGCTCGCTCCACCGAAAGCACGACCCAACCCTCCTTGTTGGCGCCGACGCCGATCACGAAGCACGCGGGCCGCTTTCTTTCGATCATCGCTCCTCCATCGCTATGAACAGGTCCGGCGTCCCTCGCATGCGCGCCTTCCACATCGCGTACAGCCGCCGCCGGGCACACCGCGATGAGCACGTGATCCTCGGCCTCCCAACGCGCGGCGTCAAGAACGTGCGCCAGCAGCGGTAGCAGTACCGCACCCGCGGGCCGCGCGCCGCCGTCGCAGCCCGCCGGTCGCGGTTCGCCGCCTCCTGCTGGCACGCGCCGTCGCAGTAGACCTTGGGCGGCCCCGGCGTTCCGGGCGACGCGACGGGCAGGCGTGCGCCGCACCAGCCGCACTGGGAACGTGCGTTCACGGCGCCTTCCCGAGCTCGGCCAGCGACGCGAGCGCAGCCTTGACCTTTGGGTCCGACGTCGAGGCACCGCACTGCAAGCAGATCCTTATGCGGTACGGACGATCGCAGGGCTCGGCCATCCCAAAGAGAACGAGATGCGTCTGTAGATCGGGGACCTTGCGACAGGACGCGCATCCCCATTCCCTGCGCGGCTTTCTCACGACGTGGGCTGCAATCGTTGGCATTTACGGCGCCCGCCCAAGCTCGGCCCACGTGTAGCGCCCGATGGCCGCCGCTGCATCGCAGAACGTGAGCCCGTCGATCTCATGCTGGTAGGCGAGCACGGCCGCCATCGTGAGGAGCACCGCCACCTGCTCGCCTGCGCTGCGGGCGTCGTGCTGCGCGAGCGGGTTGGCGATCACGCCTCGGACCACGCGCTCGAGGTCGTGCGGGATGCGCGCGGGGCGCGGGGCGTCGCGTGGGGGGATGGGGACGACCTGGCAGCCGGCCCGGTGCATCCCATGCCCAGCACCGCAGAAGTCGCATTCGCTCATCGCCGTTCCTTCCGCAACCGTGCCGACACGTGCCGCGCCAGCGTGACCCGGTCCCGCCACGCTTCCCGTCGGCACTCCTCGGCGGCCACCGCAGCGCGCTCCGCATCGTCGAGATCGTCCGCGCAGGCGTCCAAGAGCTTCGCGATCTCGTCCCGCCGGACGGACGGCTCGGCCCGGTGCGTGCTCAGCGCGTTGGCGATCCGCGTCCCGGCCGCCCGCGCCGATCGTACCTGTGCGCCCTCGCCGCGCCCGCCGTTGCGCTCGAGGTGCCAGCACGCCCGGAGCAAGCGCCGCAGGTCCGCCCGGTAGCCGCTCAGCACCACGTACCCCGTGCGCGACCGCACGGCGTCGACGTGCGCGCCCGCCGCCATTGATGGCGCGTCCAATAGCGCGCAGAACCCCTCGGCGACCTCCACCTTGACGATGGGCCTCACGACGCACCCACCCCCCAAGCTACTGCGACGCCCACCACGAGCACGACCATCACCAGGAGCACCGTCGCCCGCTGCGCCCGCGGCGTCACGTGCAGCGGCACCGCGACCTGCGTCCGGCCCAGGTGCCACCGCCCCAGCCGCGACATGCGCGTCCCGTTCGCCGAGTCGCTCATCGGCGGGCCTCCGCGTAGCGGGCGCGGGCGTCACGCGTATCAGCCTCGGCCGCCTCGTATGCGCGTCCCAGCGCCTCGTTGGGCTGCCCGGCAGCGCCGCACTCCCTGAGTAGTACCCGCTCGCGGGACCACGCAGCCGCGAAGGCGTCGGCCGCTTCCAGTGCGGCCCGCATCCGCTGGACACGCGGCACAACGTCACCTAGTCCGAACTCCCAGCCGTCGAGCCCGCATGCCGTCGCTACGCCGGCGGCGGCGTTCCGCGCCTTCTCGTACAAGCTCGTGAGCCGCTCGTCCTCGGCGGCAAGCGCCGCGCGTTGCGCCGACTGTTCGTCAGCCGTTGTGATCTCGCGCTCCAGTACCTCGTCCACCTCGGCCCGCAGCCGCTCCACCTCGGCCCGGGCTTCGTCGCGCTCGCGGATCGCAGTCACGAGCAGGTCGTCGAGACCTGGCCGGGGCGGCGTCAGCCAGTGCTCGGCGCTGCGGGCCTCCCATGCGACGTGCTCGGCCCGCAGCCGCGCGACCTCGGCTTCGAGTCTCTCCATTTCCGTGCCCGCCTCCTCGGGTGTCTGGCACACGGTTGCGTCCATCCACACGGCGCGCGTGTCCTGCAACTCTAAGCGCAGGCGTTCGACCTCGGCGCGGGCCTCGTCGCGCTCGCGCACACATGCGCCGATCCACCCGGCGGCCGTCAACAGCGCGGCGGTGGCAGCATCCAGCACCTGCTTCGCCTCGTCGCGCTCGCGCTCGGCGTTCTCGGCGCGCACCGTGATCTCTACCGCCAGTGCCGCAGCGCGCGCGGAGTTGGCGCGGAACACTTCGCCGTCGGCCTCGGCCCTCTCCACCGCGGCCCGCAGCCGCGTGACCTCGGCGCTCAGCTCGGCGTTGCGCTCCGCGAAGACGCGCTCCTCACCAAGCCACGCGTCCCGTGCGGCACGCTCGGCCCGCAGCCGCTCCACCTCGCGTTCGGCAAGGAGAGCCCGGACGGTGATCTCGCTCGCTGCCTCCGAAACGCGCGTGACGTGCTCGCGCAACACCGCGGCATCCTCGTGGATCTGCTCGTGCGCAGCCCGCAGCCGCTTCACCTCGGCGCGCAGATCCTCCAGGTCCTCGCCGGTCATCGTGATCCCTCCGCGTTCATGCACCGGCCCTCCGGGTCCTGCCTGCGGCAGTAGATGCACTGGCACCCCTTCCCGAGCCTGATCGCAGCGCGCTCAATCGCTGCGATCAGGGGCTCCAGCCGGCCCTCGTCGTCTTTCGCGTTTGCATGGAGCCAGCCCACGGCCATCCACAGCAGTTCACGATCGTCGGTCATCGGTCCTTCGCCTCCGCCACCCTGGGTTTTCTCAACAGCACTTCCGCCACCACGTCACGTGCTCGCTTGCCCAGAGCGGTGGTGGTCAGATCCCTGATGATCTCGTTCTCGTGGCGGGTCCACCGCATGATCGTCAGCGAAACAGCACGGACGCGCCGTGCTTGCGCAAGTGTGAACTCCCCCGGCGGTATTCGCAGGAGGGTCACGGTGGACGTGACCTCGTACCGGCGCCGGTTGTGAAAACACCGTGTGATGGCGAGCCCCTTCACGGTGTCGATCACGTCCACCGTGACCATCCTCGTTGAGGTTGGCACCCGCATCGTCCGCGTCATCGGTCCTTCGCCTCCGGCCGCTCCGGCATCAGCAGCGCCAGCGCCTCCCGCCGCTTCCGCATCAGCACGGCGGAGGGGATGCGGTCCGTCATCTCCCAGAGGACCTCGAGGGCGAGTTCGACGCCGCGAAGGAAGCGGGCACCACTGGCTGCGAGATCGGCGGCACTCACGCCCAGTCGCTTCGTGATCTCGGGCGGCGTCGGCACCGGCCCGCCCACGAGCTTCCACTCGACCCACAGGATGAAGCGGCGTGCGTCCCACCTGTTGTGCCATCCCCCGGGCTCACCGTCACGGCAGACAGAGCCGTCCTCATGGACACACGCGATGCGCGCGGGCCACGGCACCTGATCCCACGCCACCGACGCTTGTTGTGGCGACGACCCCCACGCACTCGGCATCACCCAATCGCCCACCTTGAACGTCATTCGTCCTCCTTCGCGCGGCACGAGCGCGCCTCCGCCCTTGCCCAGCGGGGGCGCTCCTTCTCCGGTAGTTCCTTCCACTCGTCGCCCGCAAACGACAGCCGACCCAGCGTGTACGAGTCGTCGTATCGCCCGTTCCTCTCGTTGAACAGCATCAGCGCCACGTAGGGGCGTACCCCGTCCATCCGGTCTTTCGCGACCTGCACGTAGGTCGGCCACAGGAACGGCTGCGTGTTCTCCTGGCTCGCCCGCGCCAGGAGGATCACCTGCGTCACGATCTTCGTGATGTCGCTCGAGCCCATGAAGTCGTCGAGCTCCGGGACCACGCGGTGCACCCGTCCACCCTGCTTCTTGCGTAGGTGAGCCACGAGGATGATCGGCTTCCCCATCCCGAGAGAGAGATCGCGCACCCGTTTGACCAGCCGCTTCTGCGCTGCGTTCTCCGACACGGCGTCGTCGATGTCCACGTAGTGCAGGTGGTCGAGGATGATGAGATCCGTCTGCTCTTGGACTGCGAGAAACAGCCGTTCGAGGTCGGCGGCGCCGAAGTCCGTCCCCCGGTAGTACGTGTGGAGCGTCTTGTACCTCACGGCGATGGCCGCCTCGATCTCGGCGTTCGCCTCGTAGTCGATGAACGGGCGGAGCTTGCCTCGGTACCAGTTGCGGTACGTACACTGGACGAGCCCCGCCATGAAGGACCGGCTTTCCAGGTAGTGCGCAACGCAGCGGTACTTGATGCGCCGCTCGATCTCGCGCGGCTCCGCCTCCAGCGCGAAGTAATGCACCCGCTTCCCGGCGGCGGCGGCGTTCTCCGCGATCATGCTGGCGAGCGCCGTCTTTCCTGCCCCGGTGGTCGAGCCGATGAGCACGAGGTCGTGCGGCAAGATCCCTCCGAGAGCGTCGTCGAGGAACTTCACCCGGTACGGGATCTCCTTGGCGACCAGAGCCTCCCTCTCGGCTTCCTCGCCTGCGAGACGCTCGGACGCCGGCGCGAACCCAAGACCGAAGTCGGGCGCCCTCATTGCGTCACCAACCCGGGGAACGTGTCCTTGAGCACGCGCACGCACTCGGCGGGGCTGTTGCCGTACCAGGCGAGCCATGCGTACAGCGTCGGCCCGCCCTTGGAGAACGAACCGATCCGGCGATTCTGGTCGATCCAGCAGCTCGTGCCCTTGCCGTCCACGAGGACGTTCCGGTTCCCGTTGCGCACGCGGCGGAACGTGAACACCTCGCCGCGCACGGCGTGGTGCCCGCTCAGCCGTGCGAGCCCCTCCTCGCAGTCGAGCGACCAGACGCGATCCCAGAAGTCGTCACCGTGGATCGCCTGCGAGCGGCGCACCTCGTCATGCTGAGCTCGCTGGGCGTGCTCCTGCTCGACGGCCGGGTAGGCGCGGAACAAGTCCGCCTCGCTGTAGGCGACATCCCAGCGGTGGACCACCGCGACCAGGAATGGGTCGGCGGGGTCCTTCAGGTGCAGGTAGCCGGGCGCCCGCAAGATCCGGGCGATGTCGCGCGCGTTCTTGTCCGCGCCGTAGTACGGGACCAGCCGCTCGAGCACGATCGCGTTCCAAGTGCCGGCGGTGCCGTCCTTCGCGCGCCAGTAGACCTGGTAGCCGCGCTTAGTTTCGACCACCAGCGAAGGCACCAGTGGGGACTGCTCGATCCGGGCGAGCTGCTCGTCCTTCGTGCCGTCGTCGATGTCCACCGCCCACGCGCAGACGCGCTCGAGGTTCTCGATCCTGCGCGGGCCGGTGAAGCTGTTGACCGTCCAGAAGATCCCGAAGCCGCGCTCGGGCGTGTTCCACGATGGCGCGTCGATCTTGGTCACGGGCAGGACCCCGTGCGGGGCGGCGTCGTGCATGCGGTAGAGCGCCCTCATTCGTCGTCACCGTACAGCTTGGCGATCTCCGCCTCGCGGGCTGCGAGAGGACTTGGAGCTGCGCCAATGACGCCGCCCTTCTTGCGGATCTCGTTTGCCTCGTCCAGCCGCCCACCGAACTTGGACGGCCGGAGCAACGACGCCGGAACCACGTACTCGCGCATCTCGGGCTTCTGGCTCCAGCGTTGACCGTGGACCCACGAGACGGCCTTCATGTCCTCCAGTGTGTACTTGCGCACCAGCAGGGCGGCGACCATCTTGACGAGATCCTGCCGGGCGGTGAACTCCCGGTGGAAGTTCCGATTGAACCACTCCACGTAAACGGTGGCTGTCGTTTGTGCCTCCATCCCATGCCGGGCGTAGCCTGGCGAAGGCTTCTTTTCCGGAGGAAGAACAAGAGCAAGAGCAAGAGGAGGCTTGAGCGCCCCGGAAGCGACTGGTTCACTTGTGTTGCTTCCATTACCTTTGTTAAGCGGTCGCTGGGCGCGTGCTTGAGCACTCGCTAGACCACCCTTTCTACCGCGTTCATGCTGGGTTAGCAGGTATTCTATGCGCTCCTCCACCCCCCTGATCCTGATCCCCTCGGGGGTCTCGTCAGCCAAGGATGCATGCACTAACTCACGTGCGAAGCCTGCACGTAGGCTAGCTAGATCCACGTGCTCCTCGCTCATCACCGGGGACCGCAGATCATAGGCGGCTCCCCACAGCAGCATCGCGTGTCCCAGGGCGAGCGGGAGCGTCATGCTGGTGTCGCGGCAGAGCACCTTCCATCGCGGGTCATTCTGCACCACGCCGATGTCCACGTTGACCCTAGCCACTGGATCGCCTAGTGAAGCCGCCTGCGAATGATGGCCACCACAAGACGGAGCGGCACGACCTCGGCGCCGATCCCCAGGTTGCACTCGTCGCACATGGCGGCGAGGTTCTCGTCCGAGTTCAAATCCAACTCGGTGAGTCCGGCGGCGAGCCCCTCCTTGACGGGTAGCAGGTGTCCCACGTGCAAGTTGCCGGTCGCACCGCAGAGTTCGCACCGACCAGTGGCGCGGAGGATGATCCGAGCTCGACAGGCGGACTTGATCCCGTTGTGGACAGTCGTCACCGTTCGCGGGCTGCGACCGGTCTCGGTCTTCGGCGCGTTGTAGCAGAGCCTCCGGCACTTCTCGCAGAACACGCAGTCCTGCCCGTTGCGTGTCTCCAGCCAGCCGGTCACGCATCCGCAATGCCTACACGGCTCGCGGAGCGGATACGCAGAGTCCATGATTCCCCCTTCAGGCACGGGCAGTGACGTCCCCAACACGAGCGCGGTGCGCGAACGCAGGCCAGGGACCTCCTACAGTACCCGGCCCAGCGAGAAGCGTCCGCGCCCGTGTTCGGGGCGCCACTACGTAGGAGGTCACGTCCCATGCTGTACACCACCGCGCGCGAGCATGTCAAGTTCCACCTTCGCGATCCGCTCCCCGATCCACCGGAGACAGGGAACGGCGATGCTGTTCCCGATGGCCTCGTACCGGGGGCCGTCGCTGGCGCGCTTGCCTCGGTATGGCACGTCGGTCCATCCGTCTGGTAGCCCCTGGAGGCGCTCGCACTCCACGGGCAGTAGCCGGCGGACGGCGTGCGGCGTGACGAGATGGAGACCTCCGCTCCCATCGGCCGGCGGCGAAGGTCGGCCGGGCTCTACGTGCGCGCGGTTCTCGCGGTGGGTCATCTGTGCGAGGTTCGCTACCGCCACGCCCATGCCGGAACTTGTGCGCCCTCGCTCGGGCGCACAAGTTCCGCTGATCGGGTCCTGCGTCACGTGGAACGCCGTGACGAGCGGCGTGCCGCGGCCGGTCCCGTCCTCGCTCGCGTCACCACCTCCCTTGAGCGCGTAGGTCACGTAGGTCTCCATTGTAGGATCGAAATTCTGCCCATGTCCGGCGGGCAATGAGTGCGCTACGAGTTGTCCCCCTGCGGCTTCTTCTGCTCCGATCCGCCAGCCACCGCCATGAGGGCTTCCACCAAGTGCGGAGGCAACATCCGGCCTCGAGCCGCGGCTCGGCGGAGGATTCCCCGACAGGCTGTGGCGCTCAAAAAGTACCGCTGCGGCACGTCGCCAGTCTCCAAGATGTCCGATAAGGAAGACGCGACGCCGGCGCTGGGGTACTCCAAGGTACTGAGCGTCCAGGATTCGGTAGGCCCACCCGTACCCGAGTTCTGCCAGCGCCCCGACGATGGAGCCAAATGCCCGCCCACCATCAGCGGACAGGACTCCGGGGACGTTCTCCCATACCACCCAGCGGGGCCGTGTGCGTGCAGCAAGGCGGCAAAACTCGAAGGCCAGTTGACCACGAGCGTCATCCATTCCTCCTCGGAGCCCTGAGACTGAGAAGGACTGGCATGGAGTTCCGCCCATGAGAACGTCAATTGGCTCAAGCGCCACCTCGTCGAGTTTCGTCATGTCGCCCACGTTGGGCACGTGCGGGAAGCGGTGGGCAAGCACGGCGCACGGGAACGGGGCGATCTCGGAAAACCACTGCGGCGTCCATCCGAGCGGTTCCCAGGCGATCGAGGGCGCCTCGATGCCTGAGCACACCGTCCCGTACATCATCGTCGTTCACGGCGGCGGAGTACGGTGATCCCGCTCGCGTGGTACCCGTCGCGCTGCATGTCCGTCAGGCACGCCGCATGGATGCGGATCGGACGCCCTTCGTAGAGCACTTCACGCCCGAATGGGCCGTATAGCTGTTTGCTGCACCACCAGCAGAAACGGTACTCCGGCGGCTTCAGCGGCTTGCTCACGGCAGTATCTTCAGCACGCGCAACCCGCGCGCCCCTCGTCGCCGCTCGAGGTAGCCCTTCTTCACCAGCGCGTCCAGGTGGCACGCCACCGTGTACTTCGACGCGACGCCGAGGCACTCGCGAAGTTCCTCGACGGTCGGCGGGCGCCCGTCAAGGTCGGTCAAGTCCATCACGAGGAGCAGCACCTCGTGCTGGCGCGCGGTGAGGGCCGTCATGTTGTTCTCACGAGAGCCTGCGCCTCGGCGCGCGTCATGAACGCCAACTCTTGCGCGCGCGTCGCCAGGTCTCCGAGATCGCGCTTGGCTCGTCGCTGTTGTCGTCACACATCGCCGTCCCGCCGCCGCCGCCGCAGTTCATCGCGCACGATCACCGCCGCCGCCACCTTGGTCTCCACGCTCAAGAACGCGCACCGCAGGACGTTGTGCCCAGCCATGCCGCACACCGAGCACACGCGGTGCATCGGGAACCGGACGCCCCGGACCCGTCGCCGGAGGCTCCGAAGGTGCTGCACCTGAAGGTGCTTCTCGCAATACGCGCTGTGGAAGCGCGCCCGCCCGCATTGTGCGCACAGCCCCAGCGTGGCCCACCGGCGCCCCCGCGCGCCCGCACGCGCCGCGCGTTGGGCCAGGCATCGGCGGCACGTGCGGCCCCCCTTTTTCGGCTTGCGCCCGCACGGGCACAGGCCCGCGAGGACGTTGCGGTGGTAGAACCGGCGGGACGTGCGGCGGGACGTCTCGCGCGCCGCCTCGAGGTCGAGGTAGCTCACCAGTCCCTCACGCCCACGGCGCCCTTGGTCCACGACTCCACCTTGGCGACGAGCTTACGGCTGATCGACGCCCCATCGTAGCGGAGCTGGTAAACGTGCTCACGGGTCACGCCGAGCGCGCCGGCCGCTGCCCGCGCGCTGATCTTCCGCTTGTCGAGGTAGATGCCGAACGGCGAGCGTTTCCGGGCGGTGACAGTGGTTCGTGCCATGCTCCCGTCTACCACGGGCCGACTGCCGTTGTCAAAATATATTTATTGACACGCGGCAACGAGTAGGGTAGTGCTCATGAGCATGACGAGGCGCGACTGGCACGACGACCGTGAGGACGGCATCGACTGGGCGAAGCGCGACCTGGAGGCGCGCATCGCCGCCGACGCCCGCCCGTGCGGGGCTGCGTATGAGGAGGTCGTCGCCGCGAGCTACCGGGCGCAGGAGGAGACGCGCCAGCGAGAGGCGCGGGAGCAAGCCGCCCGCATCGCGGACGGGGAGTTCTTCGAGGTCAACGCGCTGATCCCTGGTGCGCGTGACCAGATGCACAGGGAACTGATCCAGCGGCACGGGGCGCGGCATACCGCTGCGCCTGCCGGGCGCGCGGGCGCTGAGCACCCACTCGGTACGCCAGCGCCCGCGCGCGTGACCGGCGAGCGGAACGCGGACCGGGCACGGCGTGAGCAGGACGAGCGCGAGGCGAAGCGCGAGGACGCACGGCTAGCGCGGGGCGAACAAGCCCGGCTGAAGAGGGACCGCTGATGATGTTCACCGATGAGTTTCGAGCGACGATTCAGAGGGCGCGTAGAGAGTACCTGCTGATGGCCGTGGAAATGGACAAGCTCGTCGCGCGCCTCACCGATCTGGCGGAAGCGTGGGCCGGGCAGGTCGGGCAGAGACAGAAACCAAAGCGTCGCAGGCGCACGAAGGGGGACCGATGAAGACGAAGAGGACGCTCGCAGCCGCGTGGGCTCGACGCGCCAAGCTCCACGCCGAGGGCGCCAAGCTCCACGCCGATGGCGACCTCGTGTGGGTCAAAGCGTGGATCGATGTCCACGGCAAGGATTCGGTCGTTGAGTGGACCAAGCCGAAGGGGGATCGATGAGCCGCGAGAAGGCGAAGGAATTGCTCGTCGGCTGGATGCAGGTTGCTATCGGCGGCTGCGTCGTCGATGACGAACCACGTGGTGGACTCGATCCCGATTCGTTGGTGGAGATCGCCTCCATCGTAGACGAGATCGTGGACGCCGCTGTGTCGGAGGCGATCGGGAGACTCATCGCCGTTGCCAACGCCGCCGGCGCGAAGGGGGACCAATGAGGACGAGTGACAGCATCGCGAAGCTCGCGAAGGCCATGGTTGCGGTGGGGCTCGATCCGGCATGGGGGTCCATCGGCAAGGACAAGACCGCCAAGGTGCCGACGAAGGCGGGCGGGCAGTACTCCTACGACTACGCCGACCTTTCCACGTGCTACGAGCAGATCGTCCCCCTGTTCGCCAAGCACGGGATCGCCATCTTCCAGCCGACGCGCACGCAAGGGACCGACGTGATCGTGACGACGATCCTGGCTCATGAGGGGGAGTTCATCTCGGAGGAGTTCACCGTCCCGGCCGGGGACCGCGGTGCGCAAGCTCTCGGCTCGGCTGCGACCTACGCGAAGCGGTACGCGCTGCTGGGGATGTGCTCCATCGCCTCGACGAACGAGGACGACGACGGCAAGGCGGCGCACGACGCGGCCCGCCAGGCGAAGCCCCCGCCGAAGCCCACGCCCGCCGCCAAACAGGAGACGGCGAAGAAGTCCGCCCAGGCGACCGCCGACGCGGCGCAGCCTGCGAACCTGCTCGACCTCACCACGCTCCAGGCCGCTCTCGGGCGGGTCCAGTCCGACAAGCAGCTTGAGGAACTGCTGCCCATGGTGAAGTGGCACACCAAGGGGGACAAGAAGCACCCGCTGTTTGCGGTCTACGCGGGGGTGTACCGCGACCTGCACCCGGGGCCGGTCGTGGACCCGGCGGACTTCAAGCGCCCCCCGACCCACCCCACGGCGGCGGAGACGGCCGGGACGGACCCGTTCGGAGAGGATGACGGGCCGCCAGACCCGGACCCAACCAACGGCCAAGGATGGACGGCGAGGCTACCGGGCCGATGAGAGGCGCGGCGCAGGTGCTCAATGTGCTGTCCGCGGCCGATGCACGCGTGGTCGCGTTGGAGGCGGCGTTGCTGGCAATCCGTGCCGATCTGGACCCCCTTCTGAGCATGACCATCGAACGCGGCGGTTGCTGTGGTGAAGGAACGTGCCGCGGGCATCGCGCGCTCCACGCCGCGCTGGAGCGCACGCGCATCGTGGACGGCAAGGTGTCGCCGTGAGGACCGTGTGGTGGTGGATGGCGGGTGGCTATGCCGCACTCGGTCTCATGACGTTCGCGGTGGTACTGTCACGCGTGTACGACATCGCGGCCTTGAAGCGTCCCATGTCCGCAAGAATGGGCAGATCTCTCCTCGACAGTGCGGACATATTCGGTGCGTCTGTGCTGGGTCTTATCTGGCCGCTCGTGTGGATGTTTGCCGTGGTCGCAAAGGTACTGCGATGAGGAAGC
>Ga0209727_1002434_pt1 | contig 13064 bp, 32 predicted proteins | sample RifGroC1_FD_183995 | JGI IMG/M metagenome (GOLD analysis project Ga0209727, IMG submission 183995) | Groundwater microbial communities from Rifle, Colorado, USA - Groundwater C1 (SPAdes) (version 2) | ecosystem: Environmental > Aquatic > Deep subsurface > Groundwater | place: Rifle, Colorado...
CTCGCCGTTGGGCATCGGCTCGCCCGGCTCGACGCGCTCGAAGATGTCCTTGATCGGCAGGAGTTCGCTGAGGCTGCCGATCCAGTCGCAGTTGTCGCAGCCCGCCTGCCGCTCCTTGATGCTCATGCTCTACTCCCTCATTCTGCACTCGATGCAGTAGCCATCCTCGTTGAACTTGCCCGGCCACTCCTTCATGCAGCCCGACTCCTCGCCGGGCAGGTAGAAGCAGTGCTTGCACGAGGCGCACAAGTCGTCGTCCGAGATGGACCGATAGATGCCACCGACGACATCCCGCCGGTAGACGAAAACCCATGCCTGAACCCACCAAGCGCCACTGCCAGACTCGTTGACGACAGCGTCCTCGTCGATCGCGATGTCATCCGAATCGCCGTAGTTGTAGCGGGCCTGCTGCCGGATCAGCTTGGCCGTCTGCTCGGGCAGAATGGCCTCCTTGTACTCGGACTCCTCATTGATCTGGCGGGCCGCGTCGATGAGCGTGTGCACCGTCGCCCACGCATCGTCGTTGTCCCAGCCACCTTCCTTCTCATCATCGGTCTGGAGACGAGCGACCATCTCCACGAACTGCTTGGCGTTCATGCTTCCTCCTGCTTAGTGGTATCCTGACTCGATTCCACGTTGTCAACACGCCTACCTTGGAACGGGATCATGGCGATGGCTGACCCGTCGCTCAATGTGTAGTGCCAAGGCGGGGCAGCACGCAGGCACGCGCCACAAGTGCGGTTGGACTCGCATTCGCAGCCAGGGACACGACCGCGACCGAACCGACTCATTTCTCCACCTCCTCTTCTCGTTCGGTCTCGTCCACGAGTCCGCCGCAGGCCCAGATGGACACGTCACCCCAGCCGATCTCTTCATCGGCAGCGTCGACGCAGAAGTAGCCGCCGTCCAACCCTTCGTTGTAGACGGCATCCCGCAGATCATCAGCGAGCGCCCGCCGGGCCGCTGCCTCACAGCCCACTGGAACGATAACTTGCAGCGTCACGAAGACGCGGCAGAAGTCGACAGGATCGCCGACGTGAATCTTGTTGCTCATGTTCACTCCGTCACCTTGAGGCGATCGTCCCAGCAGCCGGGGCAGACCACCTGACCCTGATGCACATGACTGCCGTCGATCGTGGTCACGAACCCGCAGAACTTGCAGGCGTGCACCTTCATGTGCTCGACGAGTACGGGGCCAGCGGCCGAGATGACCTCGGACATGCCGAGCCCGAGCACGATGTCGATCATGTCGCCGATGACCTCATCATCAGCACATGTCACATCGCCCAGCCAGTCTCGAAGGGCCTGCTCGATCAACTCGGCCAGTGCTCCCTCGTCTGCCAGGGCGTCGAGGATTGCCGGGGTTGCCTGGATTCTCATGTTCTACTCCGCTTCATCATTCAGGAGTTGCTCGATCTCCTTCTCGGTGTAGCCGCCGAGAAAGAGGAACTCAATCTGGGCTTCGAGCCCGTTGTTGTTGACAGCAGACCCGATGGCCAAAGCCACGTCATGGACCGCGTCATCGAGTCGAGCCCCGTCCTTGTAGTCGTGCTTGCCGGCCAGCTCGGTGGCTCGGATGGCTGCTTCCTGTTCATTCATGGTACTTACTCCTCCTTCTTCTTCTTCAGGGTCCAAGTCGTTGGCACCCGCTTGCGGGCGGGCACGACGCGTTTTTCCAAGGATGCGTCGTGCTGATAGTGCTCGAACCACACGACGCCATCCTCACCTCGATCGAGGTAGATGTCACAGCCACAGCCTTCGCAGATGCCAAGGTACTGGCTGAAATCGATCGGCAGCAACGGGGCATACTGACGGACCAGCCAGGTAAAGTCACCGAAACACTCTTCGGGGACGCAGTCGACGAACAGGTCACGCTGCGGCCACTTCGGATCCGCGCCGATACAGCCGATGCCGCCGGGCTCGTACTCGTGGCAGAAGTCAGCCATGATCAGTCCGCCCACTCGGGCACAATCCAGTCGAGCGCGAGCAGATGCGGGTAGGTTCCCGGCGTCTTCCGGTCGATGTAGACGTTAGCGACGACGACGTAGTAGAACGGCTGCGTCAGGTTGCCGGGCCACCGGATCATGCCATCATCAGCCGCCAGACCGGACCACTGGCACATGTGGTCATCCGCGGTCATCTCGCGTTCCACCTTTTGCCAGTCTTCCTGGTTCGTCGTCATGTAGACCGAAGCCGACGCGACGATCCGAACATCCTTGGCCACCTCGATGGTGGCGTACATGCCGTGCATCATTTCGATTCCTCCTCATTCACCAGGTTGTAGCCATGCTCACGAGCCCAAGCATCGGCCTCGACCTGACCGCCGGGCTCGTCGAAGACCGAGATGTTATTGTAGCAACCCCATCTCGGTTCCGACCCGAGGTGCCCGCAGTAGAGCACCTGTTCGCCGCGCGGGTCGCAGCGGACCGAGCCGCTGCGCCAAGGCGAGCGGACCGGCATGGTGTCCGGTCGCCACGGACCGAGCACCTTCAGGGTGCCCTGTTCGTAGCTCTGCAGGATGGCGAAGAGTTCAGCGTTGTTCATGACTTACTCCTTCTTGTCTCAATAGCTCGAAGCGTCAGGTTTGCCGCAGCAATAGTGACGCTGCACCGGTGCTTCACCAATAGCCGCGTCAGTCCACTTGTGCGCGTGATAACTATTGTACCATGCGTGCTTTGAGAGCCGGCGCTTTTGGCACCGGGCCATCTCTATGCGATGTATCGTCGAACGTGCACGTTGCATTTGTTCACACGCAGCGAGAGCTTCCACGCGTGCCTCGTCGATGCTTTCGGCACGAACAAGCTGGACCCAATCGTGCTGAAAGGCAAGCTCGCGATGCCACCACGAACACTCAACAGCCCAAATCACGACTCGCCTCCGAACAGCAGGCCAGCGGTCATCAGAGGTCTCCGATCGCCTGCTTGGCTTCGATCGCCTTGGCTGCCTCGACCTGCTTGTACAGGTCGATGTCCATGATGAAGAAGCTGACCGAGTGCGAGAACTGGTTGTAGGTGAAGCGAGCAGACACCGAGCCATCCCGCCAGACCCAGTCGTCCATGCCACCCCGCATGTAGTCCTTCGCCGGCGCACCCTTGCCGTAGGCGGCCGTGAGCACGCCCCGGAAGGTCGCAGCCTCGGTGTAGCCGAGCTTGAACCAGATGGCCGTGGCGTAGTAGATGCCATGCTCGACGCCGTAGCTGACCGTGACCGGCACGCCACCGACCTCGGTGGCGCATGCCCACTTGAAGCCCGGCTCGGAGTCGGGGCGGCAGCCCGGCAGCGGGGCCGTGTCCATGACAGCAGCCGGACCGAACGGGATGCCGCGGAAGCCATCGGCCAGCTTGCCCGCGTCGGCCGCGAGCGTGAGGATGAAGATTGGGATCACGATCCGTAGCTCCCGCAGTTCTCGGCCTTGAACTTGTCCGACTTCCAGACATGTTCGTAGCTGCCGACGACCTTATCGGTCTCATACTTCTCGATGTCGACGCGCAGGCCGGACGAGTCGTTCATCCAGAGGCCCTCGGCGTCGAACCACTCGGACGCTGCCTGGCGCGTTTCGTCATCGCCGGTGTCCGAGATCCGCGGGAAGTAGCCGTAGGCCGCGAAGCTGCCCGTCCACGGCTCGCCGTCTTCGTCGTTGTCGTCAGCCGCAAAGGCGTACGCCAGCCGGATGAGCACGCCGGTCATGTCTTCCAGCGTGTCCGGCATGTCGTTGTCCTCCAGGCCGTCCTCGAAGCGGCTGCAGTCGACGTCACCGTCGGTCAGCAGCATGCTGGCGACACCGTTGAAGTTGGTGTTGCCGTCACGCTGGACGAACAGTTGAGTCTTCGCCTCGAAGACCGGAGCGCGATGGCATGCCATGACCAGCATGCTCATGAAGATGGTGTTGTAGTTCATATTCTCTCCTCTCTTGGTTACAGGCCGCTACCCAGGATCAGATAGCAGCTCGACCCTATCAGTCCGTTGACCCTGTGGCAACAGGCAACAGCCAGGACAGCTCGTGAAGCTGGAACGGCGCCGTCGCCCAGATGTTGATGTAGGCGACGAACCATCCGTCGCTCAGGTCATCGGGCAGGACGACGTTTGAGTCATGAACGCGGGCCATGATGATCAAGCCGCCGCGTTCACGGTGTCGGCGGAACGCCTGTTCGCATTCAGCCATGTAGGCTGATTCCCGCATCGTCAGGTAGACCGATGCCGGGACGATCATCTCGGTGTCGCCCAACAACAGGCGAGCATACATGTTGCGTCTCATGTCAGTCTCCCACAGCAATGATCGTTTCGATGCCCAACAGTCCGAGCATCTTGTCCCGCCGTTCGATCCACCGCTCCTTGGTGGTCGGCAGGCAGTGACAGTCCACCTGGCCACAGGGACAAGTCTGAGAAGCGACGATGAGCCAGAAGTCGGCCGGCAGCCTGATGGTTCCGGCCGCTCGATTCAGGACGACCCGCTTCTCGGCAACGACAGCCCGAAGCAACTCGATGACCGCGCCGCTGAACTCCTCGATGTCGTCCAAGAACAGGACACCGGCGTGCGCGATCGATGCCTCACCGGGACGGCCGAGGTTGTCGCCGATCATGCCCGCCGCGCTGATCGTGTGGTGCGGTGCCCGGAAGGGACGGCTGACCCCCTCCAGTCCCGTGCCATCTTGCAGCAGGCCAGCGACGGACTGGATCCTCATGACCTCCAGCCGCTCGTCGATCGTCAGATCGGGCAGCAGGGTGTTGGCCCGAGCGGCCAGCATCGTCTTGCCACAGCCGGGCCTGCCCAGGAGACAGACAGACTGTCGGGTCTTGGCTGCTTCTCGGAGCTGCTCCTTCACGGACTCCTTGCCCTGGATGTCGGACATGACGAGGTAGGGCTTCCAGGGATCGACGACGCCTGAAGCCATGCTCACGTAGGGGGACGCCAGCCCGTGACGACCGAGCAGCCAGTCAGTGGCCTCGGTCAGGCTGGCGACGCAGTAGATGGATACTTCGCTCCGACAAGCGGCAGCCTCAGCAGCCTGAGACAGCGGCACCAGGATGCGAGCAGCACCAGCGGCGACGGCCGCCTCGACCATCGGGAGCAGACCGCGGACGGGACGGACCGATCCATCCAGGCTCAGCTCACCGAAGGCGGCCAGTCCCTTGGGGAGATCGACCTGGTCGCTGGCGGCCAACACTCCTAAAGCGATCGGGAGATCGAACTGAGTGCCCTGCTTGTGGAGGTCGGCCGGCGCCAGGTTGACGACGACCCGCTGCCTCGGGAACTCGAAGCCCGCCGCGTCGACGGCTGACCGGACTCGATCGGCCACCTCCCGGACGGCCCCGCCGGGCAGCCCGACAATGACCATGGCAGGCAGTCGTCTCAGCAGATCGACTTCGACATTGACCGGGATGCCGGTGATGCCCGACAGGGCGGCCGACTGGATGCTGGTGCTCATGCTTCTTCCCCCTTGATGGCTTCGGGCTCGGCGGCGATCTTGGCGATCAGCTCGTCCATGCGCTTCGGGTCATGCTCCGCGAAGATGCGGCACTTGGGATCGATCACGAGACCGTGCCCCATGGCCATCATCGACGGCCCGCTGAGCTGTGCGCCGCCAGCCTTGGTGACGTGCTCGACGACGTCATCGTGTGACCAGTCAGCCCCGGTCAGGAAGAACCCGCTGACGATGACGGTGTGGATGGTGTCACCGTCAGGGATAACGGACAGCGCCTCCTCGACGGTCAGGATGTAACGATTGCTCATGCTTCTTCCTCCTCTTGTTCATTCATGTACTTCTCATGGATCTCCAGACATTCCGGGCAGTCCACGACGTTGATGTCGGCACCCACCTCCACGCGGATCTCGCCGCATGCCGCTCCGCTTCCGGAGATCGGCAGCAGATGGGTGTAGGTGTCCGTCCGCAAGGCTTCGAGCACGGCGTTGTTGAGGTAATCAGACAGGACCTCGTAGACGCCGGGGATGGCCAGGATCTGGGCACCCGACAGGGCGCTCACCTGACGCTCCAGCTCGGCGTCGAACATCTCGTTCGTGACCCAGTCGTAGGCCATCAGAGGCTCCGCTCGACGACGACGCCGTTCTCACGGCGGGCAATGTCGAAGGCCATGCCATCATGCTTGCCACCGACCGTGGCATAGTGTGCCACGATTCGGGCAGCCCGCTGACGGGCCGCCTCCTCGGTCGGATAGCCCCGTCGGGATGCCTTGCCTCGATACGGCAGCATGCCGGGCCAGAACACATTCGCCGTCTCGATCAAAATGTAGTCAGTCATCGCGTGCCTCCTCGACCGTAGCGACCGGGACCGACGACGGTACAGTGAGTGAAGACGATCATGCCCGACCGTCCATCAGGTCGTTGATGTAATCGACGTCGTCATCGTCCAGACGGCGTCCGTCCGACCGTTCGATCTCGCGGTCGGAGTAACAACGACCGGGGAGAGCCGTCATGCGTCTCTGGTCACGGCAGAGACAGGCCACCGCTGCTTCGAGCGACCGGTGTTTGTGGCCACAGGATCCTCGTACAGATCCGATGGCAGAGTAGGTGAGCAGCTTCACGGCGCCACCTTCACCCACCGAAGGCGGCTCACGGACATCTCACGCACGCTGCCGTCGGGATGGAGCACGATGGCCGTGGATAGCTCGGCCGAAGCCGGAGCCAACCAGGCCACGACATCGACGTGGGTGATCAGGATCTGCTCGGTCGTGAGCGGCAGCCACTCCAGTGTCGAGATGCCTTCGCGGGAGAGTTGTCCCCACCACACCCCATCCCGCAGCGACAGTTGCCGCTCGAACCGGTCAGCGAAGTAGCTCACGCCGTCCTTCTCGACGACCGAGCCCGACATCGCAGACAGGTAGTAGTACTGGATCATGGCAGCTTCTCCTTTTTGCGTCATGACATCTCCTCGTAGCAGTGCAGGCTGTCGATGACCTGACCGGCTGCATCGATGTCGATGGGCATCAGCACACGACCCGAACAAGGTGGCCGCTCACCGGGGGCTGATACCAGGGCGCGTTTTCCCGAGCCCAAGCGAGCCACTGGTCTGCTCCCACGGAGATAGGCAGGGTCTCCTTCATCCTGTTCCAGGAACCGTCATCCCAGAGCAGCATGAACTCGACCTCCTGAGTCTGGGTTGCCGCCGTGTCGACCTGTTCCCGCGCCCACTCCCAGGCGTAGTCGTCACCGTAGAGACCGCCGCAGGACTCCAACGTCTCCCCGGACGAGTCCATGACGTCAGCAGTCCACACGTCGCCCTCAAGGTACTGGTTCCACACCTTGATGTGGGACGCGGCCGCCTCCTCGAAGTTGACACCATCGCCCCAGTCACCGTCCTTCTTGATCAGGACGAAGCCGCAGCGGGAGACGTCCCACTGTCGGTCGGGCATACGCGCCGCCTCGATGGAGCCCGACAGGGCCAAGCGGACGCCACCGTGGATGTAGGAGTCGACGGTGTAGACGGCCCACTCCTTCTTGTCGTAGATCGTCAGCCATTCCCGGAAGGCGTCTTCCGTCCGCCCCGTATGCGCACACCCCCTCTCGTGCAGACGGAAGAAGGGCAGCCCGTCGAAGCAGTGCCAGAGGTCCCGATGGAAGTGGACCAGGAAGACCGGGGAGTCCGTGTTCTCCTCGGGGTTGTCAGCGAACTCATCGGGGCTGATCCGGAGACGGAAGCCCTTGTACATGCGTTCTTCGTGGGTCATGATCCCCCCTCCTCGCTGTACTTGGCCTGCAAGTCAGCGACGACAGCCCAGTCCAAGTCCTCGAAATCACCATCACGCAGCGCCGCCAGGTAGCCGAGCGCCTCTTCGAGGTCAGCCCGGACGTCGTTGACGCCAAGCAGGGTGAAGCAGTTCAGGTAGTACATGAAGTGGCTGCCGTCGTCACGACGGATGGTCGCCGTCGCCTCAGACGGCCCGCTGAGCAGATTGCCGACGGTGCCTCGGACCATGTCGACGACGATGCCCTCGTGAATCTCCGGCGGGAGTCCGTCCTTGATCATGCCGATGGTCTGGACGGTGAAGCGGCCCCGCTTCCCGATGTAGTCTTCGAGTCTCATGTCGTCACTCCTTCTCTGCTTCTTCGGGTTCGATCAGATCCGTGTACTCGGGCAGGTCGAACTCGAAGGTGTCGTAGTCGAACTCCGAAGATCCCGGCCCGTCCTTCAGCGCTTGGACGTGGACGAAGAGCTTGGTGTCATCGATGACTATCTGCACGCTGACGCCACGACTGATGAAGTCGACGACCGCCGCGCTGTCGGGGGCCTCGACGACCAGATACTGGGCCTTCATGCTTCCTCCTTCTTGATGAATCGGACCGAGTCACCCGAGTATTCGATGGTGTGCCGATCCAGAGCGATGTCGAGCAGGACACCGGCGGGCACGTTGGGCATCGTGCCCGCCAAGAGATAGAGTCGGGATGCGAGCTTCTGACCCTTCTTGTCCAGCTTCGGTCCTTCCAGGGCCCAGCGGACGGCACTGGGGCTGAAGACGATCATGCTGCTGCCGAGCGTGAAGTCCTTCGGATCGAACATTACAGGTCCCCGACGTTGACGCAGCAGTAGGTCGTACCGTTGAACGTGAACTCACAGACGCCACCGTCTGCCTCCAGGTCACGAGCATAGCTCTCGTAGTCGACGTGCCGGAGCAGGTCGTCGAGGAACTCCGTCAGCGACCGTTTCTCCTTGTCCTGGTAGCTCGAGAGCATGGCCGGATACTGCAATGCACTCTCCTCGAGCCACTCCCGCGCGTAGTCTTCCACCGTCCCTTCCCGGATGATGACCTGATCCACCATGTCGATGGCGTCTTCGAGACAGCGGACGTGGTTGTTCTCCAGCAGGAAGGCGATGGCCGGAAAGTCCCGCTCATGCACCTCGTCGTGCACCCGAGTCCATGCCTCGATGTCCTTGACCCGTTGCTGCACGGCGGCTTCGGCCACCGCGAACAGCGCGGCCTCGGCGGGCGTGCCGTCGACGAAGCCGATAGCTCCGTCCTCGGTGTAGTCGAGCACGGGTTCGTTGTCCGTGTCGCTGGCATCGAAGACGTCTCCGTTGACCAGTGCTACTCTGAGAATCATTCGATCCCCCCGTCTTCCGCGAAGTTGCGGAATGCTTCGAGCGGCGTCAGCTCGTCGTCGAAGGCATCCCGCCACAGGTAGTCGCCCAGGTCGAAGATCGACAGGCCGACCTTTGCCACGCAGAGGGCATCGACGGCTCGGAGCCATGACTCAAAGTCATTGTCGCCACCGGCGTAGTCCTTGTAGTCATCGTTCATTTCTCAGTCCTCCTTCTTCGCAGCAGGCAAGCAGTCCGGGCAGCGGTAGTGCACCCGACTCCATGCATGTCGATTGTCCCAGAGCACCCGAACTGCGGGCATCTCTGTGACTGGCAGCCGTCGGTGACACTTCTCGCAGACCACGACGGTCTCCTTCTTCAACGACTTCAAGCCCCAGAAGGCCCGATGGTGGTTCTTGACGTCCATCGGGATCTTCCGAGTCCAGACAAGCAACCGGGCTTCGCCCGGCTGCATGCCATGGAATCGCTGGAGATCGTACCGCATCGGTCCGTTGTAGTCACCAGCCCGGTACTCCGGCTCGAAGTCTTCGCCCGTGCTCGGGTTATTGCTTCGACCGCCCGACCCGATGGCTGGGAAGTCGAGCACCGGCCACGCGAAGTCACGACCCAGACGGCTTACGACGAAGCCGTCGGGGTGAAGGGCATACTGGACCTGGTTCATGCGGGCCCCCGCGCCCATGCGGGCAGGGTCTGGTTGAACCTGTCGGCCAGGTGCATCGTCGCGGCCCGGTCCTCGGGCGTCGTGGCCCACACGTCCGTTCCAACGGGCAGTCGCTCCATCCTGTAGAGCTCGCGGATCTTCCGGCGAGCATCCGCCTCGGAGTCGGCGGTCACTGGCCCGGAGGAGTAAAATCCCTGCGGCATGCGGAAGTAGAACTGCATCAGCGGAAGAACCGGGCGTTCGGATAGATGGATCGGACTTCAGCCTTTGCGGCTTCCCGACTCGGTGCCCGGATCATGAAGTCGATCTCGAAGGTGAGCCAGTCGTGGCTGGGAGCGCCGGGTGGATAGCTATCGGACAACTTGGCGAACACTCCGAACTCGCCGTCCGACGAACACCAGTAGAGCGGTTCGGCATGGCCGAAGTACGTCCCGTTGCAGTCATAGCCGCCGTCGTTCAGCCGAATCTTCCGAAGGTAGAGACGGCAAGTGACGAGATCGGGCCGGCTCACGTCGTGGATCGAAGGCCGTCCGAGAGCGGCGCCTCGACTCGGATCGCCGCACCAGCCTCGTGGATCGTGGCGACCGTAGTCCGGTCCCTTCGTCATGCTGCTGCCTTCGACTCGGCGACCAAGCGCTTGCACTCGGCCAGGTAGTGATCGATGCTGCCGCCGGGCAGGTCACCGATGCCGAAGCCTAGCACGAACAGGAGCTGGGCCTGCAGCACGGCGATGGGCGCCTGCCGCTTGCTCCCGTCGTGCCCACCGCCGTGATCGCAGTACCAGTCGATCATGTCGACCAGACTGCGGCTCAGTCCTCTCGGATTGCAGGCGCCACCTTCCCAAGCGGACAGCGCATCCTTCGCCAGGAAGGCTTCATCCTTCCCCTCGTATCGATTCTTGGTCATGCTTCCTCCTTTATTTCACTGAACCAGCCGTTGAAGCCGAGCATGAACTCGGCGGACCGGAACGGCATGCTGACCTTGGACTTCACGACCCGAGCCCGGAGCTTCAAGCCAGGGCTCGGGCCACTTCCGTCGACGCCGACCTTCGCCAGATCAATCCGGACGGAGGCGTAGTACTTCAGGGCATTTCCTCCGGATGAGACATCGGATGGGCCGAAGGTGACGTGCTCGACGGGACGGAGCTGGTTCGTGAACAGCACCGTCGTCCCGGCGGCCGATGCCTCGGGGCAGAGGATGCGGCATGCCTTGCTCATGAGGCGGGCCTGCAGCATGCTGCTGACGTCGTGCATGTTCCCTTCCTGCTCGACACGAGGCACGAGAGCGGCCACCGAATCGACGACGACAAGGCTCACCTTGTTGTTGATGAAACCGCGGACTGCTTCGATGGCATCCTCACCACAGGAGGGTTGACAGACCAACAGCCGGGTCAAGTCGACTCCGATGGCTCGGGCCCAGTTCGGGTCCAATCCTCGTTCAGCGTCGACGAAGGCTGCCGTGCCTCCGTTTTCCTGCACCGAGGCGCAGGCCTTGAGGGCCAAGGATGTCTTGCCGACGGCCTCCTTGCCGAACACCTCGACGAGCCGACCGAGCGGCCAGCCACCATCCAGGATCCCGTCCAAGGACGGGATGCCGGTGCTGTAACGACCAATACCTTGAATCATGATTCCCTCCAGTCTCAAGAAAGGGGAGGAGGTCTCGACGGTATCGAGCGACGTCATCGGGTCGCGGCCAGCCATTGCCAGCTCACAGTCAAGGACAACCACCACGGGTCCTCGACACCCTCAGTCGTCTCGTCCCGCCGAGCCTCCTCCCGCAGGACTACTGCAGTCGCTTGGCTGCCTTACGCTGACGCTTCGCCTCAGCCGCAGCTTTGGCCTCACGGATCTCTTCGACGGACTGCTGCTTCGACGGCCGCCAGCCACGGGTCGCTCCGATCACGCGGCCCTTCGGATTCCAGGGATCGAGGTCATTGGGCCGTGCACGGAGGACGAAGTCCGCCTCGGATGCTGCCGGCAGTGAGCTGGCTGCGAGCATCGCCATCATCAGACCGATGTTCTTCATCGTGTGCCTCCTCAGTCCATCATGTAGAAGACGCTGGTTCGATAGCCGGCCGCCGTCATGGTCGAAGCCCAGGCCTCGGCCCCCGTCGTGCGCGGCCAGCCCTGCGCGCGGCTGCCGGGGCAGCCGGAGACGGAGATGCCGTCCTTCTGCAGCTTGCCGAACGTCGGACGGACTAATAGCCCGGCCTCGGTCAAGGCACCGATAATGACCGACCGATGAGTTCCATCAGGTGGCCAGACCACGGGATGGTCGAAGCAACAAGTGCCACCATCCCGCATGTCACGGATCGCCTTACGGGCCGCCTCGTTCGCAGCTCGGCACGCGGAGATGAAGCTGTCACGATCGAAGGTGGTCATGCCTTGCCCCCGTTGGGGGCAAGCCCTGGATAGTGACAGATCCAGTGGCACCCCTCGGCGTCGACGGCGAGGGTGTCCCAGTAGGACGGCCGCTCATGCTTGCAGAACGAACACCAGCAGCCCGCCGGGTCACGATCGGGTGACTCTGTTGGACGCCAAAGCTCGGACGGGAGCTTGTAGAATCGAGTCCCGCTCCGTTCCTCGTGAGGCTTGACGGCACCCGCTCTGATGTCGGTGGCCAGAATTCTCGTGGCCTCAAGCTGCTCCCAGACCTGGTCGTGTGCGAACATCAGTCCCTCCGTCCCCGTCGACGACGAGGCGGGTAGCAAACGGGGCAATACGAGAGGCATGCGTCATCCGAGAGACAGTCCATGTCGCGCACCGTGTCGAACTTCGACCCGCACGCAGCGGTTCCATCGACCGACACGATGCGATGGATCTTCTTCTTCGACGTGCCGATGACATCGCCGGTAGCGATGGCCGCAGCAGGATCCTTCGGGATGCAGCAGACGAAACGAGCAACAGTCATCAGTCCCTCCAGTCCAGAAGCTCGGCGAGGCGGCGTCCGTCCGTCACCTCGATCGTGACGTTGATCTGAGGCGACCGATCCAAGTACGGAAGGACGGCCGCCTTGGTCACCCCGACGAGGTCCCGCTCATCGGCACAGGTAGCACAGCAGATGACCGACCTGCTCAGCTTGTCCTCGATGTACAGATCGAGGCCGACTGCCCGGCGGCAGTCGAGCACCCGGCTGCAGACCGGGCAGAACATCTCCATCCCGACGAGGCTCGGGAATGCCTCGTTCAGGATCATGATGGCATCTTGATCCTCGTGCATTAGCTTGACGGTCAGCATCACACGTTCCCCTTCGGATGCCACGGATTGCCGGCCTTGTCCTCGAAATCGTCACCGCCATAGGTTGCCGTATAGCCGCCCGGTCCCAACGCCACCGGGCGGGCCTTGATGTCG
>Ga0209727_1002435_pt1 | contig 13057 bp, 20 predicted proteins | sample RifGroC1_FD_183995 | JGI IMG/M metagenome (GOLD analysis project Ga0209727, IMG submission 183995) | Groundwater microbial communities from Rifle, Colorado, USA - Groundwater C1 (SPAdes) (version 2) | ecosystem: Environmental > Aquatic > Deep subsurface > Groundwater | place: Rifle, Colorado...
ACCAACTTCTTCTTCTAACTTATTAAAAGATAATGAATTATTATCTTTATTTTTAATATTATATATTCTAATTAACCATAATAAACGTATACCTGATTTTCTATCTATTTTATTGCAGTTATTATTCATATAAATAATAGATATTTATTATTTATAAATATTATTATTTAATTTTTTTAAAAATATTTATAAATAATAATTTTAATATTATTTATAAGGTATATTAAATACCTATATAGATGTAAGGAGGTTAATAAATTATAATGAAGAATAAATTGGGAAACACTGCTGTGGTCACAGGTCTTTTAGCTATTATTACAATTGCTATTATTGCTGGTGTATATTTTATATATCAACAAAGCAATCAGCCTATAACACCTCCAACCACACAAACAACTATTCCGGGTACTACAACACCAACTAGTTTAACAGGTAAAGCTGCTACAGTCAGTGTAAAAGTTAATGATAAAACACTAAGTGCTAATAATCCACAAGTAATAGCACCTATTTATCTTATTAAAACACCAACTGGAGATAAAGAAGATGTTATAGATAATAAAGTTGAAGGAACATTTATTGCTGATGGAACTGTATCAACTGCATCTGATAGAAAAGATATTTCATCAGGTATAAATGTTGGAGATAAACTTTGGGCAATAGCTACTAATAACACTTATTATGGTGTTTGGAAAGAAGTTGCTAGTGTATCAGCACAAGGAGAAGTGTTAGATTTAGATGTTTATTTAATTTCTGCAGCTAATACTGTAAATATCTCTATGAAAGAAAATTCAAAATCACTTTTAAGTAATGGAACAGGTGAAGTTAATCTTTCATTGGGTGCAAACGGTGCAGAAGCAATTGATGAAATAAAAGTAAAAGTAAATGGTGCTAATAGAGCATTCAAATTTACTGGATTTTTTACTAATACTATTTATGACACAAACAACATATCATCAATTAATGCTAATGGTATATCTTTTGTTAGAAGTGGAACTACTATAGGATTAACTAAATCTACTATAAATCTTGGAAGGTCATCTATTGATGAACAAGTATTTATGTTAGATACTCCTATACTAATAACTGAATGGCAAGAATATATTTTAGCAGGATTAGAAATAAAAGCTGATGGTGTAGGTTGTGTTGCTGCTGGAGCTTCTCTTCCAAACCATGATGTAAATAGAATTGATTTTTGGTTCTTTGATTCTAACTGGTATAAAAGCAGTTTAGGAGATTCTATGGTATATGGCGTTGAAACAGATGCAAACACTAAAGCTGATGTGGGTGCTGGAGATTATCAGTTTATATTAAACTGTTATGCTCCTTAATTAAGTAATTAAAAATCTTTTTTTTAATTTTTTTATTTTTTCTTTTTTTTATTTTTTTATTTTTTTTATAATTATTTTAATATATAGCCTGTTCTTCTTCTGGATCAAACAACTTTGTTACTTTACCAAATTTATATATATAAGAAATAAAATTATCAATATTAATTTTATTATCAATATAAAATTTATTCATTCTATTTCTTCTTATCAATGAATTAAAATCTTCTCTATTTTCTAATAAAATTTCATTAATATGAACATCTATTAATTGAATATCTAACAAATACTTTTTAAGTTTAGCTGTTATATTAACATCATTTATTTCTGGGAGTATACTCAATAATAATTTATAACATTGAATAAAGTTCTTTAAATTTTGTTCTACAGAATTTGGATATAAAACTCTATTAAAATTATCAAATTTATTACCTTTTACATTATCTTTTATTTTTATCATCTCAATATCATCAAACTGTGGGGAATTATATATCATTTTATTTTAATTTTATTTTTTAATTTTAAATTAAAAATTAATTTACCATCATCAAGAATAGCACCTCTCTCAATTAATTCTTTTAAATGAGATTTAATAGTTATACTTCCATCTATTTGAATATCATTAACATCATACCAAAAGGGTATTTTTTTATCTAACAAAAAACACACAATATAACTTATTTCTTCATCAGTTTTATCCATTTTATTAACAAACGATTGGTTTATTTAAATCTTCTATAGCTTGTCTCTCTAATTCTTCTAATTCTTTTATTCTTTTTTCTATCTTTCTTCTTTTTTCTTCTTTAGCTTTTATTTTTTTAGCTTCTATTGTTAATTCATCTTCTTCTATTATTGGTTTTAATTCTTTAATATCTTCAACATCTTCATATTCACTGTTATCTAATAAACCTATTTCTTTTTCTTCTTTAATTATTTCTTGTGTTTTTTCTGGTTTTTCTTCAACTTCTTCTTTATTCTTATTTCTAACTTCTTCTATTGATGTTATTTTTTCTTTTATTTTTTTATTATGTTCTTCTTCTAAATTCTTTAATCTATTTTTATATTCATCTTGTAATTTATCTATAATACTATCTATATTTTTATAAGTGTCATACTTGTTTTTCCATAAGCTGTAAAAATTTCCATGTCCCTGTTTCCAACACATAGACCTTGGTGGCATAACTCTTTTTAATAATCTTGCTTTCTTTCCTCTCTCAACTATGACCATTTCATGAATGGGCATAGTTGCTATATATCTTATTTGAAGTGAGTTTATACGTAAATCTTTTTTTAAAGGCACACATAATTCTTCCCTGTCTCGTTGCCCTGGAAGTTCACAAATAATCTGCAAATCGTCTGACCCCTCAATCATATTTTTAACTTCAGAAGAACTCTGTGATTCCATTACTAAAAATAAACCACTCCTTGCATATCGTGCAATATCAGTTATTAAATTTCTAAATATTTGAGTCACTTCTTCGTTTTCAGTAGTTTTATCTTGAACTTTCATAAACAAAGAAGCTTCTCTAAAATATGCTATATTCTTCTTACTTATTTTATCATGATTTACTAAATCCATTGTAGTAGTTAAAAAATAACCCATAATAAAATATTGAAATTCCTTTGGAAGAAAATCCTGACATAAAACACTAACTACTTCTTTATCATTAGCTTCATCTTCTAAATCTATATGATAATCATCAAAATTACTTCCCAATAAATTATTTTCTATTAATGGTTTAAAAAATAAAGTATATAAAGGTGAATCAACATATTTTTTTAACTTTGTTTTAAATAAATATTCAACATCAGCCCCTGTAGAATTTTTATCTATATTATTCATTATTTTATTAAATATCATTTTACTTTTATTACTTAAATCACCAATAACTAAACTTACATGAAGAAGTGTTATAGTTTTTAAAGGAATAGTAAAACACTTACATTTTATTCTTGGCTCTAAATTGGGAAGTTTTTTTGGTAATTTAGTAGAAAAAATAGGATATAATAAATTAACTTTATATTCTTTAGGTCCTTTTTCTTTCATTACACCCACATTATTTTCAAACTCTCTCCATAACTTAACCTCATCAGAAGGAAAACACCAAAATGTATTTTCACTTCTCTTACCACCAAAATAATCAGTTATCTTAAATCCAGCACTGTGAAGCCCCTGATTAATTGTTATGCCTTTCCAAGTTTTACCAGAATTCTTTAATAATAAACCATTATAAATAAAAAAATTATGAGTTTCCTCAACTTGTACATCACACATGTTAATATTATTAACTTCTTCTATATTGATTATTTGTAATGAATTTATATTATTTATTTTATTAATAATTAATTCTTCACTTAAAAGTTCATTATAATCGATAATTATTAATTTTATATTAATATTATCACATAATTTCTTTTTCAATCTATCTCTTTTTTTAACTTCTTCTAAACTATCTAAACTGTTATGAAATATACTAACATATTCATAATGTTGTTTACCATTATATTCAAATGCTAATTTTAATCTTGGTATATAGCAATCTAATTCTAAACCATTTAAAATACCCCGTGTATTAATTAAAACTATTTCATCTTTAAATATATTTTTTATATATTCAATCATTAACATTTGATTTTTCCATATTATTTTATTGCTTACAACATATTCTTTTGAGATTGGATTGCCAATACCTTTAACAAATGGGGGTACAAAAACTTCTTGCCCCCGTTTATTTTTATAAAAATTACTAGTTAATTTTTTATAAAATCCTCTAACTACCCAAGATTGTGTGTGTTTTAAATATTCTTTTTTAAAACATTCTAAATTTAACACATCAATATATTCTCTTAATTTACCTCTAATTTTTAAATAATAATAATTTTCAACTTCTTTATTTTGTGCTTCTTTTCTTTTTATTCTAATATCACTATATTCTTTATAACAAATCTCTATATCAGGATTATATAACATTTTTAAAAATGATAAACAAAAAAATGCAATCTTTTTTCTAAAATCCACATTTAAATAAAACTCAGATGGTTCTGTACTAATTTTTTCTTCTAAAGCTAAATTTTTATTAGTTAAAATATCTTCTTCATCAGCAAAAAAAGTGTATAAAGAAAATTTGTTATTTAGATGATTTTTAATACAAAAAAGAATTAAAAAATTTTCATCTTCTAATTCTTTAATATTTATAAGCTGTTTAGTATCAACCAATAATAATCCAGGAATATAATAATTATTATCAAGATTTATATTACAATCTTGATATACTTGTGGAAACGGTAAGTTAATCATTTTAATTTCAATATCTGTGTTTAATAAAATTTCTTTAATATCATCCTTAATTAAAAAATTCCTAGATTCATTTAATGCTGAAAAATAAAAATATAATTCTGTAAGAGAAAAAAAACTTTTATCTAATATATCACAATTTTGATTTAAAAAATAATTTCTAAATAGGTTTCTCTGATTAATCCAGTGATTCCTTTCACTTTTATCTTGTATTTTGGAAAAATCTTCATTTTTTAATGCTGCCAAATAATAGCCCAAACAGTCTACTAATAATTCTTTATTTTTTATCATTTTTTATATCTATTAATTTTAATAACCTATCACCGATATTTAATTTCTTAGACTCAATTTCGTCTCCATCTAAATTAAAAAATTTATGTTTTTTAGACACAATAACATAAGAATTATCATTAAAAGTTATTTTATAACCATCTCTAACATTACTTTTTACTTTAAAAGCATTTTGTTTTACAGTTTGTTTTTTAACAAAGTCATAACTTTCAACAAAAAAACTTTCATCTTCTGATAATTCTTTTAATGCTTTAGACACAATGTTTCCTTCATCATCTACGACTAATATTTCTGTGTTTTCATCAAGACAACCAATTCTTCCATAAATAAACACATTTCCAGTTAAACTTCTAGGAACCCCCCATTTTCTTAATATATTTAAATTAGGCTGTTGTATTTGTTGTTCTACCATTTTTTACCATGTTTGTTATTATATTTTAATATAATATCCAGCTTTACAATATATACATTTTTTTGCTCTCACTATATCATAAGTAAATGGTACATTTATACCCAAAAAATCAGTAACTTTTATTCCTATTGGTATTTTTATAAAAACTTTGTGTTCACAATTGTTGCACTTAACACACATACTATAATTTTTTTGTAAAATTTTATTTTCTTTATTTTTTATCATTTTTTAATTTTTTCCTCCTTATAATTTTGTTGTTCTACCATGTTGAATCTTTTTCTTCTTCTTTCTTATTTATAGGCATATTCCATAAATCTTGTTGTAGAGCAGCTTCTCTCTTTTGATAAGCAAAATCAGGAGTATCCCAAGAAACTAATTCTCCACGTCTTGATGAAGCTAATAAAAAAGGAGTGAAACCATGCTTATCTGGTTTATTTAAATTATTTATTTCTCTTTCAACATCTATTTCTTGTTGTAATTCTATTTTTTCTTCTTCTGTTGTAGCTTGATTCATTTCTCTCATTAATTTTTTAATACCCATAACATTAACATCTCTTTTAAAAAACACAAACCCTTCTCTAGTTATTTCTCCTCTCCAAAAAGTATGTGCACCATGCCTGCCTTTTATATGCCCTATAACTCTATAAATACCATCACCAAAATTATCTAATATAAATTTACATAACTCTTTCTCTGTTTTAATAAAACTAATATCTCCATAACGATTATCACCACCTTCTAAATCAAATGTTATTGCTTTTGGCTTTTGTTGTGATGTTTGTGTCGATGGGTCAAAAAATGGGGAATAATATCTAAAATGTCCTAAAGAACCTCTACGAAATAATTTTGTTATTGTTATTTTTGGTCTAGTCATCTTCTTCTCCTTCATCATCTCCTAAACATGTAAGATATAAATCCATTCTAATTACATCCAAAACTCCCAACACTTCATAAAAATTTAAATTAGTATTATTTATTAATTGTATTATAGATTCTCTTAACTCATCTAATTCTTCTCCTTTATCAATTTTTATTTTTAATTCACTTTTTGATTTATTCATCATCATCTACTTCTCCTTCTTCTGATTTTAATTTTAATAACTCTTTCTCTTTAATTAATTTAATCTGCTCAGCTTTGTGTCTTCTTACATAATCAGCTATAGCAAAACGAATTGATATACTTATTAGTTTGTTTTGTTTATGAGCTTTATATTTTCTATTTGTAGTATTTTCTAACATCTCTTTAAAGTTATTATCATCTTGAATCATCTTTGTAAACAATTCAAAGGTCTTATTGAAACTCTCTGGAATTATTACAGACTGAATCTTAACGCTCTTTAGTTCTTGCATTTTTATTTTTAACTATAAAAATAAATAGATTTATAAATATTTTTATAATAATTATAATTAGTACAAAGTAATTATAATTACTTAGTTAGTTAATATATTACCACTTTTACAATATTAATAATTAACTTAACTAAAATTTCTATACATGGTAGGACAGCACTTTATAATAAAAATATTTATAAATAATATCTTTAATGTTAAAGATATTATATTCACTATGTTTTATTAATAAAAATGACAAAAAATAATATCTTTAACGATGAAAAAAACAATTATCATCTAAAAATAGATAAAAAAGCTTTTTTATATCCTGAACAATATTTAAAACTTATTGAAATAGCATCACTTAGACAAAAATACAATTTAACATGCATGATTAATACAGGAGCTAGAATAAACGAGATAAGAAATTTAAAATATGGTGAATGGGATGAAGAAAGATATAATATTATATTATATAAAACTAAAATTAGAGCTAAGTTAAAAGAAAAAAGACCTTCTCCAAGACCAATTCCAGTTTCTTCACAATTTTTTAAATATCTTAAAAAAAGGATTAAAATTTATAATATATACACAACTGGACAATATAGATTAATGCTTCAAACATTATTAAAAAATATTAACAAAACACTACTTGAAAAATCAAAAGTGAAAAATTGTGAAGATTTTTCTTCACATAATATTAGAAAAACTTTAGGCACATGGCTTCTTGCAGTTGGTGTTGATGGATTTAAAGTAGCACAACACTTAGGGCATACTCCAGAAATGTTAAGAACACATTATGCTTCACCAGATTTATTTAATATAAAAGATAAAGAGTTAATATATGAAATTCTTGGTGATTTGCCTTCAAGACTAAGATAATTAAAAATCAAAATATTTATAAAGTATGAGTTATTACTATAAGTAGATAATTCTTGTTGTAGCCACAACATTTTCTTATCATGAATTAAATAATGATGTGAATAATAAAAAATTCAATATTTATAAATATTATTATTAATTTAAAAAAAATAAACCCGTTAGAAGATAGATAGGTGTAAGGTTTATGGTTATTATATATTTGTAACAGGTTATTCTTTATATCATTAAAATTATTTTTATTTATAAACTTTAATTATTATTAATATTAATTTAAAATATATATAAATAATTAATATAGTTCACACTATGTTACTAATGTTCGCCTTTTACAAGAAATATTGGCGAACTCTAATCATGTAGCCATCTCCATGACAAAAATGACTAATATATCTAAGAATTTGTTTATTTATAAATATTATTATTAATTTATTTAAAATCAAAATATTTATAAAGTATAAAATATATAGAATAATAGATAATTTCTCATTGTTCACACTACTTCTTTATTAAAAGAAGTTATTTTTTAATAATATAGTTATAACTAAGCTTAATCATCTTAATCTCACATTGATGACTTCTCATTGTTCACAATACTTCACATGTGAATATAATTCTTAATATTTTTTAATTTATAAATATTATTATTAATTAAAACATCCACTTGTAAAAAAATAATAAAAATACAATAATATCTATTATCATAATAACAAATAAAATGTTTTCACTCCACTCTTCTTTATTTTGTTTATTTTTTTTACTCATTTTTAATAAACATCACAATAATTAAATTTAGCTAGAGTTGAATTATTATAATTTATATAACCACAGCATCTCCCACTTTCACAATTTTTTGATTTTAAAGCTATTTTTTCTATTGGTAATACACCACCACTTCCAGTTGGGCATGTATAATAAATACATTTTGTTTGTATTTTACCATTAACAACACATTTGAAAAAATTATTTTCTCTAACTTCAGTTGCATCAAACCAAACTATTCCAAATTCATTAATAGCTTTAACATTTTGTGCTTTATTAATTATCTTTCTAAAAAAAGAACTTGCTGCTAGTGGAGCTCTATCAATAGTTTTAAAAGTCATACAACATGCTGGTGTTGGTGGATTTTGTGCAAAAACTATAAATCCAACTTCTTCTGTTTTATTTTTACTTATATAAAATATTATAATAACCATAAAAATAATAAAAATTATAGACACAATCATAAATATATTTTTTATATTTTTATTTTTAATTTTCATTTTATATATCTTCACACTCCTTTAATGTGTTTTTTGTGTTAATTGCATTACATTCTCCACTATTACATCCATCAAGACATAATTTTATTACATCTTCTACTTCTCCACATGCATTAAACCAATGTATATTGTTATTATAACAACTACTATAAGAATGAGATACACAATTTGTTTTTGTTACTACAAAATATGATTTAGTATCACTCTGAGTCTCAATCACATCATTATTTTGATTTATATATCTACTAACAATCTGCCAAGAACCCACATCTTTAGGTGTCCAACATTTAGTATAACTAATAGTTTTAGAACATTTTGGTTTTGAAAATGTTGATGTTAATATTTTTTTAACCTTATTATTTAAAATAAAATCAAATTTTATTTGCTTAATACAATTATCTATATTACTAACATCATTATAATTCTTAAACATTTCATTAAAACAAACTTTCTCACCTAAAATTATCTTATCACTTTTCACAAATGCTGCTTCTTCTACAAATATACTATTAAAAGTAGTAGTAATCCTACCTAAATCTAAATCATCTTCTATAAATGTTTCTGTATTTATATTTTTAATAATAACACTTAATATACTAACAATCATTATAATAATCATAAATATTGTTAACCCTATATAAATATTATCTTTCATATTATTGATAATTTAAATTAATTTATAAATATTATTATTAATTTATTTAAAATCAAAATATTTATAAAGTATTACTTATTACTATAAGTAGATAATTCTTCTGTTGTGGGTGCAACATTTTTTTATCATGAATTAAATAATGATATAATTCTTAATAATATAATTATTTATAAATATTATTATTAATTAAATAATTAGACACAGTAAACAATATCTTTAAATCTTTTTGTGTGTATATATTATTATTATATTCTTGTGGGTGTATAGAAATAACACAAAGATTTGTTTTTCCATTATGTTTTATATCTTCCTCCCCCTTTTCCTTTTTCTAAAACCCATTCCAATGTTTGAACTTCTCCAGTTAAAACAGCTCTTGTTGTTGGAAACATTCCAATATTTTCTTCTTTCTTTAATTTCTCCAATTTCTCTTTTAATCTTTGTTCTATCTGTTTTTTGTTTTCCATAGTTCATTAAGATACCCTACCTTTTAGGGTGTGGGAGTATGTCATTTTTTCTTCTGTTCCAATCATTGAAGAAAAATGATTTGGTTTTATTTTATATTGTTATGTCATTTTTTATTTTGAAAATTTACCCTACCTTACCATACCACACCAAACCAAACCTCACCAAACCCCACCCAACCTCACCTAACCCCACCTTACCCTACCTAACCAAAACGAACCCTACCTTGCCTTACCCAACCACACCCTACCTCACCAAACCAAACCACACCTAACCATACCAAACCAAACCCCACCCCACCTTACCTTACCAAACCTAACCTCAATCATTATTTCTAATGACTATGATAGTTATTTTTTCTTTTCTTGCCAGTGAGTTACTTGGAATTTTCCAAATCTTCCTTTTTTTGCGGGACGCCAATCTCCAACACCTACACTTCTTCCTGCAATATCAAAAATTTCTTTCATTACAAGGACTTCAATTTGTTCTTCGTCAAAGGTTACTTCAAAACTTACAGTCCATTTTTTAAACATAGGGCGATGCAAAACATTTTTCCCTCTTGTTGTTGGATTAACTGCAAGAATTGAAAAAACTTCCCATTTTTCTTTTAATAAAATTTCAAAGGGATTTATTTCAACACTTGAACCTGCAACTTTAGAATATGTTGCTTTTGCTGAACCTTTGCCTAACATTTTCTTTTGCTTTCCTGCTTCAACTATACAACCCTGAAACCAAGTTGCTGGAAGATATATTTTTTCTTCTGAATCAGCATAAACTTTTGATTCTGCAATTTCTCTTGGAGTTTGTGTTTCTCTCTTTACACTTTTTGATTTATCTCCAATATCTAACTGACTTGGTCTATTCATAAGCAAAGGGCTTGTTCCTTCAATTGTTATATTATATGTTTTCATTTTTTTACCTCCTTACAATAGTTCAATATTATTTTTTTTCTCATTTCTTCATCTCCTTCAATTCTCTTTCTAATCTTTTAATATCAATCGTATGACTTTTTGTTCTTTCATTTAACACTTTTACTCTTTCATCTAATATTGAAAACCATTCTCTAAGTTAGTTGTCCTTCAAATCAGCGTTGGCAGTTAATGTTATGAATGTTTTTGATTTCATTTCTTTATCTGTTAGGATTTTCATTTTAAATTATAATAAACTCAAGAAAGATTCTCTTTCGTGTATTGGTTTAATTTCTGTTTTATGAATTAGAATAGGATAATCATATTCGTCTGATTTGTCTTGTGTATTACCTTTGTAAGGGCTACATATATATATTAATTTCATTTTATTTTGTTTTACCGTATATAATTCCATTATAATGGTCATAATATTTTATTTTATTCATTTTTTTTCTTTCTATTAAAGGAAAACTATAATCAGTTATTGATTTTCTTAATTTAACCCCTTCTTTATTTTTTATAGCTACTACTACTATTATCGAGGATAGTTTTTTGAAGTTATTAAAAAATCTATCTATCAAGGAAATTATATTAGGAAAATGCTCATAATTAACCCCTTTATAATATATAATTTCAAAACCATGTAATCTTAAAATATCTGTTATTGAATAATAATTAAAATTTCTTATATGTCCCATTGGTTCTTTAGTTAATTTATATTTATCTAAAAACCCTGCACCCACACAACCATCTTGAGTGCTAACTTCCTGAAATATAGGTTGTCTTCCGATTAAAAATAATAATCTGTTATACCAACTTACGTGGTTTGGAGTTGTTATTATTAATAAACCATTATTTTTCAAAACCCTATTAGATTCATTCAAAAATTTATCAACATTACATAAATGCTCTATTAATTCAAAAGCTAAAATCACATCAAAAAACTTCTTTGAGAATGGAATTTTATTTTCAACATTTCCCTTTACAATTTTTAGTGTTTTTGGACATTCCTTAATTAATTTATTAGAAAATTCAACACCATAACAATCTAGTTTGAAATCATTTTTCAATATGTTTAAAAAGTTTCCATCTCCACATCCAACATCCAAAATCTTTGAATCTTTTGGTAAATTCATTTTCCCTATTAATTTAACACAGATTTTTTGTCTTGGAACATATTTCCATCTTTCATCACCAGAGAATTTTTTATCAACATTATTTTTCATCTTTATCTTCCTGCTTTTAGTGATTTAACTGCTTCCTTACTATCAACCAAAAGATTATCAAAATCTATTTCTAATGCACCTAACTCACCTTGTGCTATCATCCCATCATATTTACATAAGTTAGTTTTTGCTAAAATAATAACCCATTTTACTCCATGCTTAAATCCACTTATATAATCATTACTTTTTTTCATTTTAAATCCTCTCCTGCAAGCTTATCTATAATTTCCCTGACTATGATATCTTGAAATTCATCCAATTTAATTTCTTCTTTCAATAATCTTATAAATTCTTTTACATCTTTTAATTCAAGCCATTCTATTGGTTCTTGATGACTATCTCTATAATCTTTTCTTTTCTCGCTTAAATTAAATTCTGTCATTCTAAAATCTCCTTTCCAAATTTTTGGAGTGCGAGGTTGTCTATAATTTCTTCCCATACATTTATGTTTTTGTTTTTTAGTCTATATTCTTTTTTTAATTCTCTTAAAAAAGAATTTATGAAATACTTTACGTCTTTTTCTTCAAAGATTATATGGGGATATGAAATTCCTTCTATATGTTTAAATTTGGCTCTTTTTTTCGATGATAAATTTTCTTCGTCTTTCTTTCCCGAATTTAAATATTGTATGGCTTGTGTAAAGTTACTCATCTTCCTTTTCCTTCGATTGATTTTATAAGTTTATCTCTTGATTTACGTAGTTTCTTATCTGTTTTTATTCTTTCTTTAGACTTTAATTGTTCTTCTTTCTCAATTTGTTTTAGTTCTTTTTTTATGTTCATTTTAAATCCTTTCCTGCAAGTTTATCTATAATTTCTTTTATTTCTAATCTGAATATAGAAACTCTTTTTCTTTGAGCCATCCTTAAATCATCAGATACTTCAAACGCTCTAATCTCTAATAATTCTTCTTTCAATAATCTTATAAATTCTTTTACATCTTTTAATTCAAGCCATTCTATTGGTTCTTGATGACTATCTCTATAATCTTTTCTTTTCTCGCTTAAATTA
>Ga0209727_1002436_pt1 | contig 13050 bp, 5 predicted proteins | sample RifGroC1_FD_183995 | JGI IMG/M metagenome (GOLD analysis project Ga0209727, IMG submission 183995) | Groundwater microbial communities from Rifle, Colorado, USA - Groundwater C1 (SPAdes) (version 2) | ecosystem: Environmental > Aquatic > Deep subsurface > Groundwater | place: Rifle, Colorado...
ACTTCGCCCCCACCACGGTGTTCGAGCCGCAGCGGGCGGGAGTGCTGACGGTGAACGATCTGCCGGCGCTGCAGATGGCCCGCCTGCAGGGGACGCTGGAGCCTTCGGCGATGGACCGCTACAACGGCCATACCTGGGTGTCGCCGCTGCTGGACGCGATTGCCGTGAAGCTGCGGGCGGACATGGCCTCGGGGGGGACCGGCATCGCGGCGGCGGTGCAGGACGCCATTTTCAACCGGGGGTTGGAGCGGGACCTGCAGACGCTGCGGGACAGCATGGATATGGCCGGGGCACGGTGCGGCTCGCGTGGCGCACGCATACCGAACGACATGGTGACGGCAACAACAGCCCGGGCGCTGGCGGAATACAACCATGTGCGGGGCGATGCCAGCCGGGATATCGTGCGGCTGATGGCGGAGCTGGCGCAGAAGAACATCCAGTTCGCCATGACCACCGGGGTGGAGGTGGAGCGGGTGCACATGGAGGCCTCCATGCGGCTGGCGGAAAAGGTGCTGGCCATGCAGGCGGCAATCATCGCGGCGTTCGAGACGGAACAGCGGGCCTACATCGCGGAGTTCGACGGCAAGCTGAAGGCGATCGGGCTGGACCTGGAAGTGAAGCTGAAGAACGCGACGCTGGAGCTTTCCTACCAGGAAGCGCTGCGGGACCAGGCGAACCGGGAGCAGGACCTGCTGTACAAGAAGGGGGCGGCGCAGATTGCGCAGGCGGAACATGCGAATACGCTGAGGCTGGCGGCATTGAATGGGACGGTTACCGGCTATTCGACCATAGCGGATCAGATCGCGGCAAATTCAATCAGCCTCAAAACGGTACGAGGATAGTTTCCGCATGCCGCCCCGCATCAAACTGACATCCGCCGACGGTGTGTACCTGGTTCCCTGGGGACGCCAGATGCACCGCAAACTGGAGAAGCAGCGGGCGAGCCGCAACCGGCACCGGCTGCAGCGCAGCTACCAGGTGGACAAAACCACGGTGATGGTGGTGGCTTCGCGCTTCGGCGGGCTGGTGCGCATCGGCTCCGGCGGCGTGGCCGGTTTCCTGTGCCATCCCCGCAGCGGCCCCATCGTCATCAGGCAGTTCGGCACCGAAAACCACCGGATGGTGGACGGGGGGGGATGGACGCCGGAGGGGGTGGCGCTTGCAGCTAATTACGCTTATCCCCTGGTTGACGACGACCACGGCACCCGCGGCGTTTCCCGGACGGACGGCACCTGGGAACACGAGGCGGACCCGCCGGAGAATTACGGCAACATCGACTGGAAGGGGGTGAACACCGCAGCCGAAGGGGAGCCTTCGGATGCTCCAGTGCTTACCTGGCGGGGGCCTGCTTCCCGTTACGGCTCTGTTCCCGCCGACCTCAATACCCCCGGGTATTCCTTCCTTGAAGAAGTGGTCAATCCAGACGGGCTGAACCCGCTTATCGTATTCACCGTGTTTTCCCCCCATGTCTATGCCGGCGGCGAGATCCTGGCGACCGCTCCCCCATCCTGGCCGGACGGCGGGCAGTGGCAGAACGCGCTGGTGCAGGGGGCGGCGTACTTCAACGACAAACTGGTGATCGTCGCCAATGTGAATTACCGCAACGATGCCTCCGGTCATGCCAAAGGTTTTTTTCATACCCTGTTCGTGGAGCAGGACGGGGAGTGGGTGCGGGCGTGGGAAGCGAACCTGGGGCGGGCAAAGGTCTGCTGGTTCTTCTCGGCTTCGGGCAGCAAGGCGATTTGCGTTTTGGGCGGCACGATTCACCGGCTGGTGCTGACTGGCGAAAACGGCACGGTTTCCGCGTCCTATTCCTCGGCAGCGGCGGGGGGCACGGTGTTCGACCTGGATACGAACCATGCCCAGGAGCAGCATACCAACGTGCCGCCGGACCTGCCCTACATCGGGTGGCCGATTGCCGGGCATGAGAGCGAGGTGGCGCCCTACATCGGCAGGAAGAACGGGCAATCGTCCCGCGATACCGCTGCGGGGAGTTACCGCGGAACGGTCATTCTTGCCATCGACTATAAGGGGGAGGTCGAGGCCCCCTGTCCCTTCACTGCCAGCGGTTCGGAATCAAGTTTGAAGGACAAGAGCGCGGATACGGTCTACGGCCTGGCCGATTACCTGACGGACGTGGACCTTGCCGACCTCGACCCCGATACCTTCGTGCCGGCCATGAACGTGATAGATGACGGTACGGGGCTGCTGTTTTCGTCCAACGTCTGCAACCCGGCATACACGGCCTCGTGCGGAGAGATGACCGTCCAACCCTCGGGAGAGATTTACCTTGTCTACGAGGACTGCTTCGGCGACCCGCCGTGCGAGGCAGCGGAGCAGACCGCGGAAGTGAACCTGATGGCAGACGGGGGCTACTACAAAGCCCAAGTGAGCCGGGAAGTCACGCGGACGGTGGAAGATCCGCCCCCTTTGGAGATAGACGGCGAGGAAGCGATTGCGTCTCAGGACAGCACTTCTACCTATACCGCCAGCGGCGGCAGGGCACCGTACACCTTCAGTATTTCACGGGTCGGCACGGGCGGGTGCTCCCTCGGGTCGATCAATGCCGAGACGGGGGTTTACAGTACCGGTTCGTCTGCCGGCGGCACCATGCGCGTCACGGTGACCGATGCCTGCTTCAACACGGGCTACATGGACGTGAAGTTGCCGGGGGGACAGTGGGAGTTGCTGTCGGAAACCACGTACCCGGTCCTGGACTGGGCGGCATGGGGCTACAGCGCGCTCTGCGCCTCCAGCGGTTCGAGTTATTGCGAAGTGGATACGGGCACTGTGCTGACCGGCTACGATGTGGGCTATATCGAGAACGTGGAGCCGTTCAGTTCTGCCGCGTCAGGCCCGTCCCCCGGCTGCGCCACGTTTTCAGGCGGCGGCACCAACACGGCCACCAAGACCTGCGGCGGCGTGGTGCGTGACCGCAAGACCTATCGGGTGCAGACATGGCGATGGGTGTGCTCATGATAACGCTGGACCTTGCCAAGGATGAGGATCGGGCGCTGTATGAGAAGTTCTGCGCTGCGTACAACGTCCCGAATTACGGCGGTGCCACGGTGCGGGTGTCGAAGGCGGCGCTGGATGCCATGCCGGAAGCCCGTCCTTATCCGACCATCAGCCAGCAAGTGAAGGCGGCAGGCAGGGCGGCTGCGGCATTTGTGGCTTCAGGGTTTGAAACGGTGGCTGAAGAGGTGAAGGCGCAACGACTGACGGTGTGCGAGGGGTGCGACATTTATTTCAACGGCTACTGCAATCCCATGTGGCGGGAAGGCTTTGACCGTTCCAAGGGCGGTTGCGGCTGCAACATGGCGCTCAAGAGTTCGCTTCCCGCTATGGCGTGTCCAAAGGGGAAATGGTAATGGCCTACAATCCGAATTGGGACTGCTACCCGAAAGCCTTTGCCGCCATCGGCGAGGAAGCGGACGTTACCCGGAGCCACCAGCGGAACCTGACGTTGACCGTGACGGTCGGCGGGGTGGAGTACACCGTGACGCGCACCAGGGATTTCAGCGACAGCTACCACCGCAGGCACGTCAAGTCGAAGCCCTACGTGGTCAACGCCGGGGCGGGGGGCAGCGGCATGAACTCGGTGAGCGAGGGGGACCCCAACGCACGGTATGAGGATACCGGCAGCATGAAGGAGGACTTCTCTTTCTCCGACCTGAACATCAAGTTCATGGATCTGCGCCATGACATCATCGTGTTCGACGAGACGGAAGGGACGGTCACGGCAGCGGCCAGCAACAGCGAAGCCCTGGGTATCCAGACCATCGCGGGTTTCGGGCTGGATATGGCAGGAGCGTTCAATATCCGCAATGCCAACATCTGGGCCGTGGTGGGACTGCCGACGACCTTTCATACCACCGGCAGCTATGCGGAGAAGATCCAGGCGGAAGTGGCAAAGACTTTCGGCAGTACCAATGTCAGCGATGCGGTGCTGTATCCGGTGGGCGTCACGGACGGCTCTCCCATGGCGATTTCGTCTTTCAGCTATTACGAGTTCAACGCCGTGTGGGGGCAGTTCGACGTGGTGGACACGCGCTACCCCTTCTCCATACCGGGGCAGAGCTACACGAAGAGGTATTTCTACCTGGAGGATGAGGCGAAGGCACCCGACCTGTACGACCATGCCAAGCTGAACATCGGGCAGGACAGGACTTTGGACGATGCGCTGTGTGCCGTGTTCAGTGCCGTATGGGGTACGACGGGACACGCGGAAGGTGCAATTCCGGCAATCGGCTACGATACCTATTTTCCGTTCGGGTCGTGGGCGGTGGACGTGGACGGCAATCAGTTCATCTCGCAGCTGACCAGCGCCGGGGTTTACAACTATCTCACCGGCGGGAGCCCGGCGGCGGTGATTCCCCAGGGGGAGGTTTATTATCCGGTGGCGCCGGTGTGAAAAGGCAAGGTTGAGTTATGAAGGATGAGGGATGAGGGATGAATTATGAAGGATGAAAGAGCCGTGCACTCATAATTCATCCTTCATAATTCATAATTGCCTCTTTATGCCGACATCAGCAGCAGGATCGCCGCCAGCAGCCGGTCGTGGTCCAGGTCGGAGCAGATCAGCTTGCGGGCCGGGCGCTCTCACCGACGCAGATCGGCAGGGTATTTCCCTTACGGTGTTGTATTTCCCCTACACCCGGCAAACTGTAGATACAAAAATACCGCAAAAACTTTCGGGTGCGGGGTCCGTCTGCGTCAAAGCTGTGAGAGCAGCTTGGGGCAAAGTTAACACACCCTAAATAAATAAGCAACGAAAAAACAGCTACTTGTGTTCATGTATTTTATGAACAGGGGGATTATACACAGGCAGGTCGATTTTGCACAGTGCTTTTTTAGGGCGGTGGGGATAGATTACCAGCCGTTTAACCTTTGATTGATGCGGCCGACGCCTCTTTTAATGTCGTTAAGTTGATTAGCCTGCATTACATCACGGGATGCCTGCTCGTTGCTGGTGCAGTACCCTTTACCAACAACTTTGCCAGATAGACTCTCTTGGTAAACGCAGGATCGCCCCGGCCCGCACTCACCGGGAATGCCAGTGCAGTCGACCTTTTCCGCCAGTGCCAGTGCTTTTGCCTTTGCCTGTTGACGCTCGGCGGCTTTTCGGGCGGCTTCTTCCTGTGCCTGCTTGTTGCGCACCCGCTCGTTATCCCGGGCAACGGATCGGGCGACTTCGGGGTTGGCGGTGGTGATGTCCTCGGAGACGGAGGCCTGAATGCAGCCTTTGGGAAACGCGGACTTGGTGTCGGAGAAATGGATGTTGCCCTGCTTGTCGACACAGGTGAAAGTCTCGGCCTGGAGCAGGGCGGGAACCAGCAGCAGCGATAAAACCAGTAAGGCTTTCATGGGCGGACCTCCTTTATTGGAAACGGTTTAATCATACATAGTCGTAAATGGTTTGTAAAAGACAAAATGTTGTGCTAGGTGTTCAGGAAATTGCTGAACGGATAGACTCGGGAGGAAACCATGGCGGAACTATCTAGATACGGATCAAATGCGGCACGTTACGGGGTCGGGATCGGTGCAGCACCTCCTGCGCCGGTTGCACCGATAGGGTTCAACCCGGAAACACCGGGGCCTGCAGTGCAGCCACGCTATACCGGGCCGGTGGCTAACCCTGAATCATTTGCCGATCCGGCACCTGGTCCCAAAGCCAAGCCGATATTTGATGAATCGGCGGATATACGCAAGAGGATCGGCCGGATGAAAGATGCGGCGAAAGCCAGAAGTGTTGCGGGGATTCCAAACGTCACGGAAACGGTTGCCCCTGCAGTGAGAGGCCTCGGCAGCAAAGTTGCCGGCGCTGCTGCCAAGATTGCGAAGATCGGTGGCGCACCATTGGCGGTGGCGACAGAACTGGCACTACCAGCTATCGCCGGGGCTTTTGATGATGAAGCTGCAATCAAAAACTATAAGGCCCCCGGGCAGGCAGTGGCCCCGATAGGCAGCCCAGCGCCGGGCACGCCTGAATATGCCACATGGCAAAACAACCGGAATAACTTTTTCACCAAGGAACAGGCATTCGATCAGCCGATTGGTGACGACCCTGCATACTACAATCAGGGGCGGGGCGGGAGTGCTGCCGACGCCACGGCGCGAGATGCGGTGGTGCCGACCATCGGCACCATGTCTATTGCCGGAGTACCCGGCGCTGAATCAACCCTCGGAGCGGACGGCCAGATACAGCGAAGTGCCGCTTGGGAAAAAGGGACGCAGCCGGTGCGGCTGGCCTCGGCCAGCGTCAACCCCAGTAAGGCGGCTGTACCCGCAATCGGCGGGGCTGTGAATTATGGCGGAGCGGCCAATATCGATGAACGGGCGGCGTCGCCGTTCAACGAGGACGGCAGCCGCCGATACGAGCGGCTGCCGGAGATGGTTTCCATCGGCAGCCAGATCAAGAGCACCATGCCGCTGGCGGAGGCCCGGGCGAAGGGGCTCCTTACTGCGGAGCAGCAGGAGTATTACGACAAGCGGGACCTGGCAAACAAGCAGATAAACAGCGGCAGGGAGGTTGCCGCGATCGGTGCCGAGTCGGACAGGTATCAGGCGGACAAGGGTCTGGAAGCCGTGAAATTCGGAGCGACGGAGGCAGCAAATGCCCGCAAGTACGCAGCCGATCAAAAAGCGATTTACGAGCCGAACAAGACCGAAAAGGCAAAGATCGATGCGTCCGCCAAGCGAGAAGAGCGGATTATTGCCGGGCGGGCTTTGCTCATGTCCAAGCCCGAGTTCCTGGCGCTGGATGAGACGCAGCAGAACAGTATGCTCGAAAGGTTGGCCGTTGATCCCGATACCGACACCTGGGTGCCGGGTAGCCCTGATGTTCCGGAAAGCGGCATGTTGTGGTGGAAGAAACCGGAAGTCCCGGCAGTTGCGGGGCGAAGAGTGCCGAAAGAATCTATTCCGCAAGGTGCCCGGTTGGCTCCCGATGGGAAATATTACGTTTCAGACCCGGCCCGGCCAGGTAAGTATCTCCAGGTAGGAGTGTGAAATGCCGACATTTACCCCAGTCGATCATGACCCGTTCGAATCTGCAACACAGGCTGCGGCACCTTTAACTCCTGTTGATCATGATCCTTTTGCCGCTCCTGTGGAGGAATCGGGTTATGTTGCCGGTGTCGCCAAAGCCCTCGGGCGGGGCATTGCGGGAATAGGTGTTGCCGGTGGTCATGCCCTTGAATGGAACGAGGATGTGACGCGCACTGGTGATGAGTCGAAGCGGACGGTGGGCAACCGTATCGGCAAGGGAATCGCCGACTTCTCCGAGGGCGTTCAGGATGCCATACCGGCACCTGTTGCCGGTGACAATTATGCCAAGGAGTCGGTGTTCGGCGGTGTCGAAAGCCTGCCGGTGTCGGTGGCCTACGCCGTTCCTTCGACAATCGCGGCCATAGGTGCCGGTGCTCTGGCGACACCCAAGACGCTTGGAAGGGGGACAATTCCTGCTGCCATTGGTGGGGCAGCTATTGGGCAGGCCGCTGTTGCCCCCATCATGTTCCGCTCCACGGCACAGGAGACGGCCGAACAACTGCTGAAGCGAAAGCCGGACATTGATCGGGAGGCACTGGTTACGGCTGCCAAAAAGGCCGGGCACAAGGAATGGCAGGGGGAGGCTATCAGCGATATCCCCGAGGCGGTTATTTTTAGCCGTATTCCCGGCCTTTCCGCAGGGGTGAAGACAGTCAAACAGTTGCTGCAGCCGGGTGTAAAGCAGTTTGCCAAAAACGTGGCGATGTCCCTACCGGGCGAGCAACTGGGCGAAGGCTACACCGCATATGGCCAAGCGGAAGCGGTGAACGAGGCCCTTCCTGCCGAGATGAGAACGGACCCGTGGCAGGGAGTACGGGATCAGGCCGGGCCGACGACGGTCATGACGCTGCTGATGGGCGGATTGGGCACCGGCTTACAGCGGCTTAGGACCAACCAGATAGCTAACACGCTGGCAGATCCGGCAGCCGAGACAGAAAAGCGGGGCAAGGCTGCGGGGCAAGTCTATGGTTTGTTGGAAGAATCGAACGGTAAAGAAGTGGCCGACAATTTCCTTCGTCATGCCTATTCCGCCATAGGGGATGAGCGCCAGACCGGCAGCGCACCGTATGGCCTTGATCTGAACGACCCGGCACTGTTGGCTCCGGTAGGGCAAGCGGGGGCACCTGCCCAGGTAGATGTGCCCGCCGTCGAAACACCGGTGCTGAACGATACCAATCCGGCGCAGGTTCCCGTGAAGCCCGCCGGAGTGCTGACCCGGGCCGTGGCGACGGTGGCACCGGTGCTCTCCGATAACCCTGCAATGGCCGCACCCGTGGCCGGGCCGATTGATGCCGCAGCAGTTCCGGCAGTGCCGGCCATCGGCGAGCAGACGGCAGCGCAGGCCATCAGGCCCAATGAGGAACTGCAGCTGGATGAGGCGAGAAGCTGGGCGAAGGACCAGGCCCGGCAGGGGAACACGCAGCTGTTGCAGGTTACCGGAGAATCGCAGCGCTCCTATAATCGCAGGGTGCTGGACAGCTTTTTGAAGACGCAGGAACAGGCGGCGCCGCCGGCAGTTACCGTGAAACCGGCTCCGGTGCGCAATGACCGGGTGAACCCCGAGAAGGACGACCTGGTGCAGGCACTGCGGAAACTGGGGGGGCTGGATGCCGACCAGGTGCGCAGCGAGTGGGGCGCCACCGTCGGCGACCAGATCGTGGCCATGAACCGGCGGGCCTTCGGCGGGGCGGTGAAGAAGGGGGGGCGCTCGCTGGACGACATGACCACGGCGCTGGTGGAGCAGGGGTATCTGCCCGAGGGGGCGCAGCTGCGCGACCTGGAGGCGCTGGTTTCCCGTGCCGCGGGGGGTGAACAGGTGCTGTCCGACCGGGGGCAGGAGCGCCGGGCGGAGACGATTGCAAAAGCCAATGATGAATTAGGAATGATGAATTATGAAGGAAAGGCTTTTTCTGAAGAGGTGAGCGATGAGCCGAACGTACAAAAAGCCCTACCGGCAGTCCCGCCGGTTCGACAAGACGTGCCGCAATCACGGCAGTTGCCCGTGGTGCCGGCGCAACAGGCTGTACCGGCACCTGAAGGCGCTGGCGTCGGCAACAAGCAGGATGTAGATCTCGTCGCCGAGCGACGGGAAAATAACGCGCAAAGCGCACGAAAGGAGAATTCTTCATATGGTGATTTAAGCGACAACTCGGAAGGGGAAACCGGGGCGGGCATGGTGCCCGCTCCGGCCGTGGATGTGAATTCCAACGTCTACAGGATGGCGAAGCAGTTTGCCGCAAAAGAGGGTCTGGACCTGACCGGCTACGACGATCAGGAGATAGCCCGCTTCGTGGACAGCTACAAGAAATATCTTAAGGACGGCTCCGCAGCCCCCTCGCAGACCATGGGCAGGCTGAGTGCCTCCCGGCGCAAGGCAAGGGGAGCGCTGCTCGGGATACTGAGAGGGAGTGCCAATGGCGAAACGTCAACAGGAAGAGAAACCGAACCCGCTGGAGTTGAAGCCCAAGCCGGAGCCGCTTCGCTGCCCGAGGTGCAAGGCGTGGATGGACGTGAAGGCGACGGAGTGCCCGTACTGCGCACTGCCGATGAAATAGAGGCCAAGGCCCACGAGGCGGCGACCAGCCCGCAGAACTCCCTGCCGCAACCGACGGCGGCGCAGATCGAGGCGGGCAATTACCGGAAGGGGCACGTCAATCTGCACGGCCTGGATATCTCCATCGAGAACCCGGCCGGGTCTACCCGCTCCGGAACGGATGCCGACGGCAAGCAGTGGGAGACGACGCTGGCGCATCACTATGGCTACATCAAGGGGTCCGTGGGACGCGATAAAGACCACGTGGACGTGTTCATCGGCAAGAACACCGATTCCCGCCGGGTGTTCGTGGTGGACCAAGTTGACCCTCGCACCGGTGACCTAGACGAACATAAAATTTTGCTAGGCTTTAACAGCCCGGTTACCGCCCGCAGCGGCTATCTGAAGAACTACGACAAGTCGGGCAGGCAGAGAATCGGCGCCATCAGCGAGACTACCGTGGAAGAGTTGAAGCTGTGGTTGCAGGATGGCGACCAGAAAAAGGCGTTTGCGCCGGGAGGTTTGAGCGATGAAGTGTCCCAAGTGCGGCAAGAAAGTGGCGAAAAACAAGAAGAAGTGCCCGACCTGCGGGACGAAGATGAAAGTACAGTGTCAGGAGGTGTGGCCCTAGATGATGCACAACAGGGAGAAACCGAAGTAGGGGCAGGTCTTGTGCCTGCCCAAACCAATACATACGGCCAGGCCAACACCGTGTTCACGGCGGACAAGGCGGCTGCCGCCCGGGAGCTGCTGCGGGCGAAGCTCTCCCAGCTGAACAGCGGGCTGGATCCGGAGATGATTGCCGCCGGGATCGACCTGGCCGGCTATCACGTGGAGGCGGGGGCACGGTCCTTTGCCGAGTATTCGCGCCGGATGCTGGAGGAACTGGGGGAGAAGGTAAAGCCCTACCTAAAGTCGTGGTACATGGCGGTGCGCTACCATCCGGGATTCGACGCGGCAGGCATGGACAATGAGGCGGCGGTGGAAAAGGCGGAGCCGGGGGTGCCAGTGGAGCGGCGGCGGAACACGGAGCGGCGCAAATCCCTGGAAGCGATGTCGCAGGGGGAGCTGCGCAGGGAGTTGTTCACCGATCCTCTGACCGGGCTGGGCAACAAGCGGGCCTATGAAGAGGTGAACAGGAAGCCCTTCCAGGCGCTGCTGGACGTGGACAGCCTGAAGTGGGTGAACGACCACATGAACCACGGCAAGGGGGACGAGCTCCTGAAGGCGGTGGGGGCGGCGCTGGCGGCGGAGACTTCCTATGCCTACCACATTTCGGGGGACGAGTTCGCCGTGCATACCGCCAACCTGGACACGCTGCGGGAGATCGTGCGGCGGGTGGAGGCAAAGCTGCAGGCCGTGGCGATCAGCCACACCCTGCCGGACGGCACGGTGCTGACCAAGCAGGGGGTGCAGTTCTCCTTCGGCATCGGCAAGAACATGGACGAGGCGGACGCCGCCCTGCAGGTGCACAAGCAGCAGCGGGAGGAGCAGGGTCTGCGCAGTGCCCGGGGGGAGGAGCCGCCGGGGGTGGTGCGGAAGGCAGCGGCGGATGTCCCTGCAGCCGATGTAGAGACGCAGGAGGAGGGCACGGAGGAGGCGGGCCGGAAGGCCCTGGAAGACCCGCTTTCGCCGCCGGAGGCTTCCGCGGGCGAAGGGGCGAAGTTTGCGCTGAAGAAAAAGGCCTCTCCTGAAGCGTACGGGGCAATTTACGAGCAGTATGCCGACGTGCTCGACCGGATGGCGCAGGAGTTCCGTTCCGGACGGTACGCCTCGCAGCCGTGGACCGTGGTCCCGGCGGCGAAACTGCAAAAGATATGGTCGGAGTATGCCAAGAGCGGCATAGTGCGCGATGAAAAGGGACTCGACGCCATTCTTCAGCGCCTGACCGAAAACGCCGTCAGGCTGCAGATCAACAATGAATTGTCCGGACACGAGAGCACCGACCCCGCAGAAGTGGCGGAAAGCGCCGAGATAGCGGAAGACGACCACCAGGCCTTTATTGATTGGGCCGTCGATCTTCCCGATGGTTCATGGCGCATCTCCGACTATGGACTGCCGAAGGTCCTGGATTATCTGGCGCTGGCGCACGAAGCAGAGAATGCCGAGGACAAGCTGACCTATCTGGATATGGCGTTGAACGTGGCGCACCAAAGGTCGGACCTGGCTGCATGGTTTGTGGAAGGTGGGAGCGAGACCCTTTCGGCCATGGCGGGCACCGGGCTGCCTGAAGATGCGAAGTTCGCGGTGGGTCAGGATGAGAAAAATTCATCATTCAACATTCATAATTCATCCTTAAAAGCCGCCGACATCACGGCGGCTCTAGCCCCCATTCTCAAGGCATGGCCCAACGCCCCGACCGTGAAGGTGGTGCAGTCGGTCACCGATCTTCCCGCCGGCATCCGGACGCAGATGCTCCTGCAGGGGATCAAGCCGGGGCAGGTGCAGGCGGTGTTTACACCCAATGATGAAGTAGGAATTATGAATGATGAAAGGGAATCTAAGCCTTCAACCGCTTTAGGCCCAGATGGGTCCAACCCTCATAATTCATCCCTGGTTTATCTGGTGGCCGACAACCTTTCCTCTGTCGAGGAAGCGCAGCAGAAGCTGCTGCACGAGACGGTGACGCACTTTGGGGTGCGGGCGGTGCTGGACCCGGCCTCGTTCGAAAAGACCATGCTGCAGGCCGACCTGTTCTACATCAACAAACGGGGGGCGGAGTACCGCAAGATCATCAAGACCTACGGCTTTGACCGGCTCACACGGGAAGGACGCATTGCGGCGGCAGAGGAGATGATCGCCCACGAGGCGGAAAGCGGAGCCACCTCCACCATGCTCGATAGGATTATTGCCGCGGTGCGGGAGTTCCTGCGCAAGGCGGGCTTTCAGCTGGGGCTGGCCGATGCGGAGATCCGGGAGCTGTTGGCCCGGGCGGTGCGGTTTCTGGAAGGGGGGCCGGGAGGGGGGAGAAGGGCGGAAGGGGCGATGTTTGCGGCGGCGCCTGCAGTTGAGACGGCAGCCTTTAAGCGGTGGTTTGGTGGTTCCAAGGTGGTGAATGAGGACGGTAAGCCATTGGTGGTTTATCATGGGACGAGGAATAGTTTTGATACCTTTAGGAATGGTATCTATGAAGGGCCTATTTTCTTTTCCACTTCTCCTGAATTTGCTTCAAAATTCGCTGGAGATGTAGAAATCACCGACCCTTACGTGCCCGAGCACCTCAAGAAGGGCTATCCTTCTGTAATGCCAGCATACTTGAAGATCGAAAAACTATTTGATCCTTACGATGCCAAAGCAGTCAAAGAAATTATTTCTCAATTACCAGCGGGTTTATATCCAACCGCACTACGACTAGACCTTGATCGCAGAATATCGAAAGGCGAATGGAAGGCACTTGAAACCCTTGATGTCCGAGACGCAATCAAGGCTGCTGGATATGATGGAATGATTGTATATGAATCGCTGGA
>Ga0209727_1002446_pt1 | contig 13016 bp, 14 predicted proteins | sample RifGroC1_FD_183995 | JGI IMG/M metagenome (GOLD analysis project Ga0209727, IMG submission 183995) | Groundwater microbial communities from Rifle, Colorado, USA - Groundwater C1 (SPAdes) (version 2) | ecosystem: Environmental > Aquatic > Deep subsurface > Groundwater | place: Rifle, Colorado...
TGCTTTTTCTCCTTTCAAAGTTTGCCCGATCATTTCCACAATATCCCCCTCTTTTATTGAAATCACCGACGCTGTTGGCTCAATCATATTTTTTATCTCGTCGTAATTAATTGTATTTCCCAAAATTCCTTTGACATAAGGTAGATTAAAAACCGACTCTTCTGCGGATTCTCTGTCTTCTGACTCTAAAATTATATAACCCTTTAGTCCAGCAGGAACTGCAACTGAAAAAGTGTTCAAATTTTTTTTCTGAACTCTTTCAGCTATCATTTCAATTGCGCGTTCTTCTTTGTTTGTCGTTACTTTTATTATGAAAATCATTTTATTTTTCTTATTTTGTTCCAACTAAGATATAAAATCTTAGAAGAATAATATTAGAGTGAAATCGCGGTTTATAAATTTTTCTAATTAAAAAATTTTACAAAAATTGAAATTGCAAAACCCAAAACTCCGAGAACTAAAATACCGATTGAAGAAATTTTTGCGATCTGCTGAAACTCTTTTCTCGTCGGTTTTTTCATAACTTGCCAAACCCGTCGGCATTTTACAAAAAAAGATTTTGTTGATTGAGTAATTTCCATAAAATAATTTGTGATAAGGGGTTTATAAAATTTTGCGAGAAAAATTTTTATGTAAAATAATTTAAAAGAAAGTTGAAGAAAATTTTTTAAGAGGGAGTTTGTGAAGAATGCAGAATTGACCTAATCACCAACTTTATTTAAAATCAACTGAGTTGGAATATATGATCTTTGCAGAAGTGCAATGTAAAAATTAATTTCTTTTCGACGAACTAAAGAAAAATTAAAAATAAGTTTGAGGTTTTGTTATTAGGAAAAATTAATCACATGCAAAGACGATAAAAGACTCAGGATGATTTCCCCGAACAGATTTATCTAATAATTCATGAGAGAAGTCTCAGGATGATTCTTTTGAACATATTTATTTAACCATTTAACATCTAATATTTCTTTAGGTCTCGCCAATTCAACTCTTTTAACTAAATCCATGCCCCCTAAATCTTTGGCAAGATCCCTCGCTGATTCATAAGATCCTAATTCAAGAAGGGCTTCAAAATATTGTCTTGTTTTGTATTCTGGTCCGTTTAGTGAATATACATACTTACGTAATGCCCTGAGCTTTTCAACCCAAGGCCCATAAAATTCTGTATTTATTTCTGTTTTGCTTCTTTTTGCAATTTCATGCATTAATCTGGTTTCTAATTCACTTTCAAAATTTAGCTGTGAAAGTTCTTCTTTATTTAATAAAACATTTTGTTTTAAAGATGAAACAAAGCCAATTAATGCTGTTCGTTCACATAAAGCAAATTTGTAACATTCTAATGCAGGCGTTATATTATTATCATCAAGATATTTAGATCCAAGTAAAGAATAAGCAGTGTTCATTAACATCATTGGGCCACTTGTTGCTGGAGAATCGCGAAATAATTGCATCATTAATATCTCATTTGTTCTAAATTCATTTCCGATTAGAATTGGCATAAAATCAAATACTATTGAATCTGGTCTATTTATTTCTCTATTAGTCCCCCGTTGTTTTACCTTTTCTGGGATAACTACTTGTTTTCTTTTACTCATACAAAAATCATAACTTTAATGTTTATAAAAATTGTTGTGATGAAATGTATTAATGTAATTGTTTCAAGAAATTTACAATTCAGATATTTTGCTTAGGATTTTCTCGACGAGAAACTAGAAAAAATTTTCTTTCAATTAAAAATTTTTATGTAGAAAAATTTGGAGCGGGATAATTTTGAAGCAAATGAATTTTGCGACTTCGTCGCCATATTTTTGGCGCACTCAAGGCACGCACTTGTTTGAAAATTTTTTTTGCTAATCGCTTGGCAGAAAATTTTAAGAAAATAATATTAATCTCTGAAATTCTGAATTAAAGTTAGTCGCGATTTTTTTATCTTATGCAAAGTGGATTACAAAGAAGTTGACTATAATCTATTTTTAATTCAAACTGCTTTGCAGAAATTAACGATTTTATCAACGATGCTTTGCAAAATTTTTTCACCTAATCTCTCATTAATTTTTTCAAGAATTAAAAATCTGTAAAATCATATTTTGATCTATCTTCGGTTGGTTTTGGAACTTGTTTTGAAATCTGTGCAAAAGAGGGAGTAACAATAACATTGTTCTCGCCAAATAATGCAATGCTTCCTTCAAGTGCCTCTGCAGTTTTTTTGATTTTTGAAATTGCTCTTTTTAATTCAATAGGATCTTTTTGTCTCAGAGTTTTTATGTCAATCACTGCGATAGTATAACCCTCTCTTAAAGAATCAAGAATCGTTGTCACATCGTCGTAAGATCGCATAACAAATAATCTAACCTGAACTTTTTTTTCTTTTTCTTCTTTTGATTCAACATCTATTTCCAGATAATCAGCGACGTCATTTTCGCCAGATGAAAACACTCTTTTGATTCTGTCAAGCACCATAAGGAAATTAGAAGTGGTTGATTTATAAAGATTTCGGGGATGTTTTATATATTTTAATTGGTCTGTTTTAAAATATCTTTTCTCAATGATTCTACTTTTTCGCTGAAAATTTTTTCTTGTTTGTCTAGGGAATTGCAACGAAGTTGAAGCAGTTTTATTTTTTGCAAAAGTTCTTCTTCAATTTTTTTCTTTTCTGATTTGATCATTAATTGTCCGACGATTTTGAAAACTTCTTCTCCAGAATTTTTTATTTCTTCTAACGCAGTTTCTGTTTCTGAAAGTTCCATATTGAACGCTTGTTTTTGCAAAAGCAATTGCTGTAAATTTTGTTCTAATAAATTTATTTCCTGAACTTGATTTTCTTTTGTCATTTTAAACTGCCTTGACAACTTTTACTTTTTCTCTTGGTTTGTAAAAGATTCTGCTTCCGCAATTTGTGCAAACAAATCTTTTTTCAAGTTCTTTATTTTTTATTTTCTTCCCGCATTTGAAACATTTATAGTTTGCCATTTTATTCAAGATGATATGCATTTGATGCGAATTTTTTTCCGCACTTTGAACATTCCCAAATTCCTTTTGAAGTTCTTTTTGCTCCTAACTTTTTGCAGTATGGACATTTTTGTTTTTTCTTTTGTTTTGATTCAACAGCGACGATTCTTGTCCTGACAGATCTTCCATATCTCGCCCCAAACCTTCCAGCTGACTTTGTTTTTTTTAATTTTGTTGACATTTTATATTTAAGCTTTGTAAAATGGGTTTTTAAATTTTGGGTTGGGAAATTCTTTTCAAATTAGATTTTTATTTTATGGGATACGTGGTTCTAAAAATTTCAAGACAAAATTAAAAAATTTTGTGGGAACCGCTTAAATTTAATTCTATGCGATATGAACGGAGGCATAAAAAAATATCGCTTAACCGCAAAGAAAAGGGAGATTTCTAAAAACAGAGAAAATCTTCCAGCGGATTTTCTATGTCCCAAAAATTTAAGAAACAAAATAAAAAATTTTGAGAGAACCGCTTAGGTTCTTTTTAATGGGGATACGCGGTCCTAAAAATTTTCAAAGAAAATTTTGGGAATTTCAAATGACGTTACATTTGAAATATTTGAACCGCTTCTCTTGTTCAAATCCAATGGGGATACTGCTCAAGCCCACGCTCACTTTTTGTTTTGAGGCAATAGCCCTCGCGTAAACTTTCGGGATTTGATTAAAAATTGAATTTGAATTACGCAAACACCACATCCATAATAATATTTAACTGCGTTCAATATTAAATGGGGATACGCGGATTTGAACCGCGGTCGTCAGGTATTCAGGAAGTTCTCAAGATATTTTCAAGAGTTCTTCACCCAAACCTGAAAGGCTACCAGGCTACCCCATATCCCCGTTAATAATTTACAAATTATCTCACTTAAAAAACTTTGCTAATCAAGAGTAAAAATTTATAAACTTAATTTTTTTATCTCATTTATGGTTTTAAAAATTGTTGATGCAACACAGGCAAAAGTCGGAACAAATATTATTGTCGACGGAGAGGCCTGCACTGTTAGAAAAGTTGATATTTCAAAAACAGGAAAACACGGACACGCAAAATGCAGAATGGAAGTTATCGGGATGATTTCTGGAAACAAAAAAGTTTTTGTTTCCCCTGGTCACGACAGATTTGAAGTTCCAGTTGTAAATAAAATGAAAGCACAAGTTTTATCAAAAGGAAATAAAGTAGTGAATGTAATGAATCTTGAAAATTTTGAAACACTTGACCTTGCTTGCCCAGACCAAGAGGTCTTTGACTCACTTGTCGAGGGAGAAAATTGCGAATACTGGGAAATTGAAGGCGCTAAAGTTGTGAAGAGGAAATTGTAAAATTCTATGCGATTTCAACTGGGGGCATTTTAAGAAATCGCTTTTCTGCACAAGAAGGGAAATCGATAAAGAAACCGCTTAGGTTTCTTTTCATCACAACAATATTTTAAAACTCTAAAAAATATTTTTATAAATGCTAAGTGAAGATAGAGAACCAAGCGATCTTTTTATGAAAACTTTTTGTGGTTCTGGAATTGGAACTCCTCAAGCAGAGTGTAGTTGTGGAAGAATAAATTATGCTGGAAGTTCAGAATTTATGGAAGAAGGAGAATTAGATTCTTTAAGAGAAAGAACAAGAAAAAATCCAAATAGATTTATTGGTCATGAAAATTATGAAGCGATTTCAGTTAGAACATTGGCAGGAAGAAATTTTGTTTTAGGTTGTCCGTGCAATGGTTTGAAAACATATGAAGATTTTTTATTAACACATCCTAGTGAAATTGCAAGATACTTTGAAGAACATTCTAAAGAACAATTAAGGAGAGTAGAAGAATTAATAGCAGATTCTCAAAGAATTTCTGAAGCAGTTAAAAAACTTTAAAAACAAGTTCCACTTATTTATCTTATGAAATTAATGCAGATATTGAATATTATTTTTATTTTACTTTTATTAATCTCAATTTCTATATTCCTTGCAAAAATAAGTTTTGATGAACAGGTAATAAATCGGATTGGCTCGATTGCTTTTAGATTAATCCCTTTACTAATTGTGATTTTTTCATTTGTTTATCTAATTATCTCTGCAATTTTTTTATTTTTAAAAAAAGAAGAAAATGATTTCATTAAAGCGGCTTATTGGATTAATCTCTCTTGGGGTTTTGTTATTTCTATTTGGTATCTCTTTCCAAACTTCTTTGAATATCTCTTAAAAAATTTTGAAACAGATAGTTCTCTTAGTAGTTTTACCATAATGATACTCCTTTTTGTAGGATACTCTTTTTTTTCATTTATCTCATTTATTCTTTTTTTAATTGGATTTTTCAAATCTCACAAGAATATTTAAAAACACTTTTTTTCTAATCCAATCATGACATTAAACAAAAATGATTTTATTGAAATAGATTTCGTCGGAAAAATTAAAGACACCGGCGCGGTTTTTGATTCAAACATTCGCGAAGTTTTGGAAAAATTAAATCCAGAAAACAAAAATCTCGACGAGCAATCAAAAAAATTTTCTTTTGCGCTCGGGCATGGAATGTTTATTCAAGGCGTTGACGATTTTTTAATTGGAAAAAATGAAGGAAAACATTTGATTGAACTTTTTCCTGAAAAGTCCTTTGGAAAACGCGATGCAAAATTAATTCAAATAATTCCGCTAAATTTATTTGCAAAGCACAATCAAAATCCAGTTCCAGGAATGATTTTCAATTTAGACAATCGGCTCGCGAAAATTCTTTCTGTAAATAGCGGAAGGGTCTCAGTGGACTTCAATCACCCGCTTGCAGGAAAAGAAATTATTTACGAAGTTGATGTAAAGAGAAAAATTTCTGACTTAAATGAAAAAGCAAAGTCATTAATTGAATTCTTGTTCCGCCAACCACTAAAATTTGAAATCAAAGACAAGAAAATAATTTTAGAAATTCAAAAAGAAATAAAACCTTTTGCAGAACTTTTCAAAGACAAATTCAAAGAACTTCTTGAACTTGAATTAGAAACTAAAAAGTTAGAAAAATAATTTTTTATTATTGTCGTAGCTGTTTTGCAATTTTTTGAACACTTTGATTTTTTATTTGTCCTGATTTGCAAAAAAGTTGAATTGTAAATCTTTGTGATATCCACTGGGGGTGAGCATTTTTGCTAATAGTCCATAAATGCAAGAGTGCGAATTATTTGAAGAGATATCACTTACATGCACAGAAAAGGAGAGGTTAATGTAAGGAGAACCAATGGTTCTCCTCAACTACATGTTAAGTCCATCGCCAATCTTAACATCAAGGATTTTTTCTAAAAATTTTTCATAAACAGATTTAAATAGTGTTTTTATTTTATTTTTTCGTTGTGGCTCGACGACAAATGCATAGAAAAATGGAGAATTTGGTTTAATGAAAAAAGATTTCATCGCGGAATTAAAAATTATCCAAATGAGATTTATGTTAAGTTATGAACTTGACTTAACACTACAACAATCCTTATAAACAAAAAATTTCTTTTTTAATTGAGGAAAAAAGATGGACGATTCAGAGAGAACTTTCACGTCTGGAAAAGGATTTGGTTCTAAAAATATTTCGCAAAGTTCTACTGCAGAAATTGATAAAGAACTTGAAGAAATAATTCAAAAACAATCCGCAAAAATTAAAGTAATCGGCGTCGGCGGAGGAGGAAATAATTCCTTATCTAGAATGAGGGAGATCGGAATTAAAGGCGGAGAATTAATCGCAATGAATACAGACGCGCAGGACTTATTATATGCAAACGCAGACCACAAAATTTTAATCGGCAGAGAATTAACTCAAGGACTTGGAGCAGGTAGCAATCCAAAAGTCGGGCAAGAGTCCGCGAAAGAATCTGAATCAGAAATAAAAAAGAAAATCGCAAACGCAGACATGGTTTTCATAACTTGCGGTTTGGGCGGAGGAACAGGAACAGGAGCTGCTCCTGAAATCGCACGCATGGCAAAAAAACAGGGCTCATTAACAATCGCAATTGTGACTTTCCCCTTCACAATTGAAGGAAAAAAAAGAATTGAAAACGCAACAGAGGGCTTGGAAAAATTAGAATCTGTCGTCGATACTTTGATTTTAATTCCAAACGACAAACTTTTAGAACTCGCGCCTGACTTGCCCTTGCATACTGCATTTAAAATTGCAGATGAGATTTTGACAAACGCAGTAAAGGGAGTTACAGAATTAGTTACAACTTCTGGTTTAGTAAATTTAGATTTTGCTGACATAAAAGCAGTAATGGTTGACGGCGGGGTCTCTTTAATTGGAATGGGAGAATCAGATTCTCCAAATCGCGCGCAAGATTCAGTTGAAAAATCAATTAACAATCCTCTTCTTGATGTTGACATTTCAGGAGCAACAGGCGCACTTGTAAATATTATCGGCGGACCAGATATGAGTTTAGAAGAATGTAAATCCATAATTGAAATAGTGGGAAACAGATTAAGCCCTGACGCGAAATTAATTTGGGGCGCGCAAATTTCTCCAGACATGGACAAATCAATTCGAGTTTTATTAATCGTAACAGGAGTAAAAAGCAATCAAATTTTAGGAACTCATCAGTCAATGGAATCAATCAAGCACGCAGAAATAGAGGAAGAACTTGGAATAGAATTTTTTGAAAATTAATTGAATAAATATATCCCACTACAACAATACTTAAAAATAAAGGGACTATATTTTAATTATGAAATTTTTAGTTGAAGAAAAAATTTGTAAAACATTTAATTGCGAGAATTTATGCGATATGGACGGAAGCATAAAGAAATATCGCTTAACCGCAAATAGAGGGAAAATTCTAAAAACAGAGAAAATCTCCCAATGGATTTTCTATGTCCCAAAAATTTTAAAAACAAAAAATAAAATTTTTGGGAAAACCGCGAGGTTGTCTTTATGGAATTAGTCGCATTACTTTCAACAGGTCAAGGAACTTGGGCACAGGTTTCTGGTTTAATGAAATACGGAGAATGGGAAAAAATAATTTTAATCGGCGGAGAATTTGCAAAAAAATTTTCTCATGAAAAAAAATTTGAATTTATTCAAGTTGACTTAAATAAAAAATTAAAAGAATTGCGCGATGAACTTTTACAAAAATTAAAAGGAAAATTTTCAGGAACAGAAGTCGCGCTTTCAATTGCATCTGGCGACGGAAAAGAGCACATGGCTTTGATTTCGGCGTTGATAAATTCACCAATCGGAATTCGTTTCGCGGCTTTAACAAAAGACGGAGTTATTGATTTGTAAATGGGTTTCTTTTTAGAAAAAAGAAACTACAATGGCAGAAAAACTAAATTTGACAAATTTGCGAATTTGTTAAGGGATTTTCCAAATGCCTCCTACGGAAAATTAACAAAGTTTCTTTAGATTAGAAAGAAACTACGAGGTAAAATAAAATCTATCCAGTGCGATTAATTTTATCTTCAATTCCTTTTTATTTTTAGTTTTTCTTTTTCTTTTCCCAAAACCCAAGCTCGCGAAAATTCATGACAGTCCAAAATTTTCAATCCAGTTTTTTCTGCAAGTTTTTCAGCGAAAATTTTCATTTCATTTTCATCAGGCATTTTTTCATAACCCAATCTCCGACGAGAAAATCCAACAGACATAAAACCTTTAAGTTCAACAAAAAGCGGTTTTGATTTTTTTATCATTTCTGAAAACCCCAAAATATTTTTTTCAGACATATTTAATCCGCGAATAAGATTTATTCTAAAAACTGTTCTTGTTTTTTTATTTAATTCAGGAATTAATTTCAAACTTTGATTTAATTTTTCCCACGCGTTTTTTTCCAAACTTCTGTGAAATTTTTTGTAATCTTTTTTATTTGAAGTGTTCACAGAAATATAAATCTGCGTCGGTAATTGATTTTTTTCAAATAATTTTTTTAAGACATTTGGATAAAGTCCGTTTGTTACCAAGAAAGAAGTTTTTTTTCTTTTTCTTAATTCTTGAATTAATTCTCCAAGATGCGGATAAAGTATTGGCTCGCCAGAAAGCGAAATCGCAAACTGCATTGGTTCTTGCGCCTCTTCCCATTTTTTCATATTTGCTTTGCTCAAAGTTTTATATTTTGTTTTTGGTAAAATCTTAAATCCCTCTAAAAGTTTTCTTTGCGCCTTAATTGAATTTTCTATAATCTCCGACGGAGAATCAATTTTTTCAGGAATTTTTTTCCCAGTTGTAAATTCAATCGCGCGCCAACAATGAACACAAGAATTCGGACACCAAAGCGACGGAGTCATTTGACAACATTGATGAGATTTTATTCCGTAAAATTTTTCTTTATAACAAACACCCTCGTCGCGAATTGATTTTTTCGTCCACCTGCAAATTTGCACAGCAGAATGATTTCCAACTGGTTTGTAATGTTGTTTCTCGAGAAGGTTTTTTATTTTTTCATCCATTAATTTTTCAAGGAGTTTTAGAATTTAAAGGTTGCTAAGAGTGTTAATAAAATCAATCAGTAGAGGTAAATTCTTTTTTGCTAAATTTTTATCCCATTTGCTCTTTTTCATTTTAAGTAATATTCTAACAACTTTTTTTCTTTTTTCTGGAGAAAATTTAATTAAACTTTTATAACTAAATTTGTGTTCACCAAAATCTTTTTCATTCAGATAATGATTTATTTTCAGAAGATTTTTTACAAAGTATTGCAGTAAATTAAAATTCCCTTTTTTCAAGAGAAGTAAATGTTTTTTCTTGATTGTTTTTAGATTTAATTTTATTGCTTCATCAAAACTTATTTCCTTTAATTTGAAATTTTTCCGAGAATATTTTTTTCCTGCGACATATTTCCAATTTTTAAAATCCAATAACAACAAACGAGGGTCAATAACTCTCGCCAAACGACTTCTTATTCTGCCTCCGTTCAATTCATTTTTATAAAGATAATTTAATTTAAAATCTCGATAATCTAAATTTTTCTTTAGAAAACAATTTATATTCTTATTATCTTTTATTTTCGCTTTATCGCTAACTATTGCAATGCTGTCAATATCACTTGACTTAAAATTAAAATCTTCTGTTAAAATACTTCCCCACAAATAAATTGCTAACAACCCTCTATTTTTATATTCTAAAAAATTTTTTTTTAAAATCAATTCAATATAGCGAATTTGTTTTTGTTTAATCTTCATTTTAAATGTTTCATACAATTAAATAATATTTCCTTTCTTCTTTTTGTAGAAATTTCAAAAATACTTATTGCAGTATTCCCTTGAGGAATTGATTTATTTTCTTCAGGACTCCAGTTTCTAAGATAGCGAATTATTGCCTTGTTTATTGCATTATGGGCAATGAATAATATCGTTCCTTTTGGATATTGTTTCAATACACGATTAACTATTTTTTTTGCTCGTCTATACAAACTTATTTTATTTTCTACATCTTTTGGAATTAAATCCCAATTAACCTCGTCAAATTTTTTATTAAGATAACTCCCTAAATTCATCTCTTTTAATTCCTCGGCTAAAATAAATTTTGCATTAGGATGGTTTCTCGCAATTATTTTTGCAGTTTCTTTAGCACGAATTATTGGACTAGAAAATATCGCGTTTATTTTTTCTTTTTTTAATCTTTCAGATACTGCTTTAGCTTGTTTTTTACCCCTCGTTGTTAATGGATCATCAATATTTGCAAGAATTTTTTTTAGATTTCCCTTTGTTTCCCCATGTCGCGTAAGAATCAACTTCATAATTAAAAATATTTAATTAACTATATAAATCTGAAGTTTTTCTAAAAAAATCTCGTCGCCCATTTTATCATTAGAACAATAAAGATAAGAAGAATTAGATAATTAATTATTTTAAAAGATCTTTTCGCGGTTTTTTCTGATTTTGTCAAGCCCAAAATTGTCAGATAAAAAAATCTTCCGCCGTCAAGAATACTGACTGGAAGCATGTTGAAAAATGCGACAAGAATATTAATCAAAACAATCCACCAAAAAAGATAATAAATAAATTCTGCGCCTAAAAATTTTTCAGTGTAAAAAGTATTTTCTTTAAAATATAGATTCTGCCTTTGCAGAGAACTCAAATAATGCGACAATTCACCGACGACAAAATTGGTTTCTTGTAAATTTGCAACACCCAAATAAGGCAAGTCAGAATTTTCTTTTTTTGCTAAAGTTATTTCAAAGATTTCTCCAGCGTCATTTGTTATTGTAATATTTTCTCCAGAAGAAAAACTAAGAAGATTATTTCTAAAGTCCTTAAAATTTTTTATTTCAGCGTTGTTTATTTTTACAATTACCCCGTTTAATCCTGAGTTAATTGCAGGCAAACTTTCATAAAGTAAAACATTTTCATTATCGTCTGTAAAAAATCCTTTGACTCCTGAAAAATTTTTATTTCCTGCTTTTATCAAGATTAATCCTTTATTAGAACTTTGATTTAAAATTTCCACAAAAGAATTATAATCCAAATTAGAAACATTTTTTCCGTCGATAAAATTTATTGCAGAGATTGGAACTACAGAATAAACATAATCCTGAAAAACTGCTCCTGATTGAGTAAATGCTAAATTAAAAAATAAAACTAAAACAAAAAAGAAAATTATTCCGACGATAAAATTTGCAAAAACTCCTGCAGATAAAATTGCCATCTGTTCTTTCTTTTTTGCTTTTTCCATTTGTTTGTCATCTTGTTCTACAAATGCACCGAAGATTGCAGGAAAAAATTTTAAGAATGCAAACCCTGTTGATTTTATTTTTATTTTATATAGTCGCGCAAAAATTCCGTGCGAGAATTCATGAACTGTCGCGACAATTAAAATGGCGAGAATAAAATAGACCGCGTAAAATTCTGGAAAAAAACTCTCCATTCCAAATAATTTAGGAAAATACGGAATTAGCGGAGCAATCGGCGGGGCTTTGATTGTCTGAACTATCAACGGATTTGTCAAATAATTCCAAAGAGTATTTCCAAGCAAATATAAAATTCCGATCATCAAAAAATATCCGACGACAATTGAAACATAGCTTAAAAATTTTAAAGTTTTTTTGTATTTGTCTCCGATTTTTTTAATTAAGTTTACCCCCCATTGAGTTTTGTAAAGAAGAAGGACCCCCTCTGTATGAAGTTGTTTGCGATTTTTAAAAAGATAAAACGAAAGAACGACAAATAAAATTACTAAAAGGGACAGATCTATTTTTTCAAAAATTGTAATCACCATAATTATTTCAGGAAAAATTAGTTTTTAAATCATGTGAATTATTTTTTACTTATAGTCCTTAATGCTTTTTTTCCGCACTTTCTACATTTGACTTTTCCTTCTAAAATTTTTTGCGGACTCGCGCGAATTTTACTATGACACTTTTTGCATACGAAAATATTTTTGAAAAGTCTTGCCTGCGCTTCTGGAATTTTTGCCGCCATAATTTATCATACGAAGTTCGGTTTTTAAAACTTCCGACGCATAAATTTATAATTCAGTTTTTCATTTCTTTTATATGAAAAAATTATTTATTCCAGCGACGTCAAAATACGAGTTTGATTTAAATGTAAAAGAAGTTTCAAAAAAACTCCCCAAAAAAATTTTAATTGCTTATTCGATTCAGTATGAAAAAACCGCGCAAAAACTAAAGAAAGTTCTTTCAAGGTATCACAAAATTCTTGGATTAATTCAGGTTCTCGGCTGTTCAAAACCAAAAATACCGACGGAAACTCAGGCAATCCTATTAATAAGTTCTGGAAAATTTCACGCAATTTCTCTTGCTTATGAAAAGAAAATACCTATTTATTTATTAGAACAAAATAATCTCCTCCTAATTTCAAAAAAAGAAATTGAAGAATTTGAAAAAAATAAAAAAATTTCTCTTTTAAATTTTCTAAACGCAAAATCCGTAGGAGTTTTTATCTCAACTAAATCAGGACAAGAGAAATTAAAAAAAATTTCCGAGATAAAAAACAACTTTAATAATAAAAAAATTTATTTTTTCTTAGCAAATAATTTTAATAATTTTGAAATGGAAAATTTTCCGCAGATTCAATCTTGGATAAATACTGCATGCCCGAGAATTGATTTGATGAACTCAAAA
>Ga0209727_1002457_pt1 | contig 12980 bp, 29 predicted proteins | sample RifGroC1_FD_183995 | JGI IMG/M metagenome (GOLD analysis project Ga0209727, IMG submission 183995) | Groundwater microbial communities from Rifle, Colorado, USA - Groundwater C1 (SPAdes) (version 2) | ecosystem: Environmental > Aquatic > Deep subsurface > Groundwater | place: Rifle, Colorado...
TTCATCCCTTAAATAATATTCATCAACATCATGATATTTCTTATATCCAAACATAACTGATTCTCCCTCTAGTAATGATTCACATGCACTTCTTATTTTATTTCTCATTGTTTTAAATTTAGTTAGTAATTTTTCACAATATTCATTGAGTTCTTGCAATGTTAATGTATTTTCACAATTAGAATCCAAACATATTAAATAATAATTATTATTTGAAACTTTCATGCAATATTTTTTACATTTAGGACATAACATATTAACTATCTCTCCTATGTAGAATTATATTTTTGTTTTGTTTTATATATCTAATATCTTCATAATCACTCACATCTCCAAATAATATTGTTGTATTTTTATCAACCTCTAAATCTTTTCCTGTTATCATTTTTATAATAGCTCTAATTGAATCTTTATTGAGATATTCTAAATCAGTATCGCTATATTCGCTATCTAATAATCCATCTATTATTTCTCTTGTTTTATCATCGTTAATATTTGCTATTATTATATAAGAAGAGGAGCTACTATTAGTTACAAAATCAGATCTTATTTTCATTAATTACCTCCAGGTTTATGTTCAACTTAAATCCTAATATGGTTCCTATTTTTATTAGTTCGTATATTGGTATAGTAGTATCTCCATTTATCATTTTAGATAAGTGTTTTTCTTGTCTACACATTTTATAAGCTAGATCTTTTCTAGATATTGATTTATCTTTCATTATTTTACATATTTGTTCACCTATGTCAAGTTTTGTTTGCTCTAGAATAAACTCTGGATCATTTCTCCATTCTTTTATATTTTGTTCAAACATATAAGACCTCCTATTTCTATCTTAATTATATTATATATTTTGTTTTAAACTAAGTCCTAAAACTATAGAGCAAAGAACTATTAGTAATATAATAGTGATTATTATTGTTTTTAATGGTGTTTCTACAGATATATATTTAAAATCTGCAAATTGTTTTCTAATAAATTTTTGTTTCAATTCATTTTGCATATATTCTACTGTATTAACAAGATCAACTTTTTCTTGTGATATAACATATTCTCTTATATCAATTTTTAATCTTTCTTGATCACACCACGAAAACACATGACACCAAGTAGGTTTATAATTATTATCTATATTAATTATTATATTAAATTCATTTTTATTACCACCACCCCAATATGATTCTTGATCAAATCCAGCTTCAATTGGTTTGTTTTTAAATATTATTATCCACATTTTCAATTGTTTTTTAGATCCTAATATAGCATTATAATAACTTAATAAAGATTCTCCTTCATTCATTGTTGGAATTCCAAATCCTAAAATAGATGGACATTTCCATTGATCATATATTTCAGGATAATCTACTAACCCATATTTTTAGGATCTACTTTTTGGTATTTAAAAATAGAGCTTGAGTTTTTTATTCTGTTTTCATAATGATGTATACTAATTAATGGTTCACATGTTTTTTGATTCATGTCCCATATTGTTACATACTTGTCTCCGTCTTTGTTATGATAGTTTCTATGAAGATCTATAAAAGTTTTATTTCCAAATTGATTACAAAAACTAATAAATTTATTTTCATTTATATTAATATTTTCTCCATTAGATCCATTTATTTTCCAATAAGAAGGGTGATAATCAATTCCACCAGATATTTCTTGACATCCATCTTCTTCAAGACATTTTATACATGGAAAACTCATTGTGTTACCCTTTCTATGAAATTATTTAGTATTTCTTGGGTATGATTTTGAGCTTCTAATAAACTATTGAAAGTTTCCCATAACATATTTCCTGGATAGTTTAATATATATTTAAGCAAAGTATAATTATTTATAACCGATGATATATTTTTATGATTTATTTCAAATAAAAGAAGATCATCAATTTTTCCTTCATAGGTTTTTACATATCTTATTTCTTTACTTATTTTCCATTGAATTAGTTTGCTTTTCATTTCTTACCTCTTTCATCAATAGATATATTAATAAATTTTTCTAGTTTATCTATCCTACCTAATTGGATCATTTCATTTGGAGAAATATCACCTAATAATGGATTTATTGTTTCAAACCATCGATTTGATCTTATAATATCTCCATGAAAATGTTGAGTTACTATATTCTTAATTGTTTCTAGTTTATTTTTCATAGTTTTAACCTTTCTATTATTCTAATATCTTAATAATATTTCTATAGGATGTAGCAAATCCCCATCTGAACCCTATAACTTTTACTTTATAATCTTTATTTCTTTCTATTTTTCTGTAAGTATCAGAACTTCTAAAATGCCAAAACCATATTGAATCTTTACAAACAAAATTTTCATTATCTGTGTAGATAATATAGTACCCATTTTTATCAGATATTCTTTCTTTATATATCTCTTGATCTATAATATGTATAGATATTGTATTGTTAGTCGAATAACTTATTAATCCACTAATGATGATTAAAATCATAAGAAAAATAAGAATAATGGATCCTATAATTTTTTATTCATTGTTCATGATTACTCTCCTTTATTTTTATTATAAAATAAAAATTTATAATTTCTTACCAAATACAAATAACATAAGAAAAAGAGATCCTATATCGATCATTCTTATTCCTCCTCTTTTGTGAAATCTATAAAAATCAAATCAAATAATATTGGGTTATGATTAGCAATTGGTAATATTTGAAACACGGAATAAAAACTGTAGTTATCTCCTTCAATATTTATACTACAGTGAATAGGATTTATATTATTATATCTAAAACAAATATCTGATGATATACTAAAAGTCATTGAAAAATTGTTGAAAATAACTAATGATGATTTAATAATACTATTATTTTTAATAAAGTTTATTGATTTTGAACTCATAATAACTCCTTTATAATATCATCTAGATTTCCGTCAATAATAGAATAAGGATCAAATATCTTATTAGGTACTCTTTTATCTCTACATTTATTTTTATGAAAATCATAAGTTCTTATTACCTCTTTTGGTATTTCTATTTTGTTTTCGTTTTCATATTTTTGGTTTTCATGTTCTATTATTTTTTTAGCAAGAGATATAAATGCTTTTTTTAAATTTTGTTTTTGACTTCTTTCGTCTTGACATTCTGATTTTAATCCAGTTTTAATATCAATAATTCTTACACCTGTCGCATTTTTTTGTCTATTTTGTCCACCTGCTTTTACACTAGATATAAAATATTGAATAGTAAAATCCTTCTTGCTTCTATTGATAGATATTCTAGATTTAATTATCATTTCATTAATTCTATTCCCATAATACAATAATCTTTAGGAATATTGAAAGATCCTCCATATAAAATATAAGTAACTTTTACAATTATTATCTTTTCTGTATATTCTCCACCACCAATAAATTCATCAGTCTCGGTAAACTCTGGTACGAATTCTTTCATAATTAAAATATCTCCTGGTTTGTAATCCCTATCATTTTTACGCCATTCAAATTTTTTATGTTCATTTAATACATCATTAAATTCTTTAGTCCATGTTTTTAAAGTGTGTATCATTTTTTCTCCTTTTAGTTCCATTTTTTAGTTTCTTTAGATTCTATAATATTAAAAACATCTTGAGCATATTTATCTTCATCTTGATCATTAATCATTTGAAGTACTTTACTTGGATCTTGATATAGGGTCAATAAATAATAAAGAGCTAGGATAATTGATATTACGTCTTTACCTATATTATAGGAAATTGTTATTTTTAGAACATCTTTCATACATCTTATCATATTTTTAGCATTATCTATTGTCATTTTGAATCTCCTTTTATTTTGTAATAAAATTATAACAAATATAGTAAATAAAGTAAAGTCCTAAAGGGTTATTTATCTATCAGATTTTTGAAGAACCATCCCCATTCTTCATAGTTAAAATCTTTTATTTTTTCTGGAAGTTCTTTATATTTATCAGTGATAATCACTAATAAAGAATACATAGCTATTAAGTTTTTGTAATCGTTGTTTCTATTATCAATGAAAAAATCTAAATATTTGATAATATTTTCTTTGGAATATTTTTCCGATATTTTTATAATAGATTCATTTTCTTTATATTTTCTATACAAAAAACTAGGGACTGAAGATATAATATAAATCCAATATAATTCTTCAATATTAAGATCTTGTAGTATTTTATGTTTCATATTTATTTATAACTTCGCATAAATTTCTCATAATATTAAATATATCTGTATCTAGATCTTGTACTGATTCACTATGTTCTACATAGGGAAGAGTTATTTCTCTTATGTTAATAAGGTTTTTATGTGATTCTAATAATAATTTTAATAGTTTTTCAACAACGTATTTTAAGACTTCTGTTTCTATTTTATTTTTTTCTTCTCTCATTTTTTTTAGTTTTTCTATAAAATTTTTTTTCATATTAACTCCATTCTGTACCACCGTACATAAACTTTCTAATTATGTTTCTCATTTCTAATATTTTTTTACTTTTTAGTTTTATAATCTTAATTTCTCCCCAGGATATCCATATTTCATCTGAGTTTTTTATTTTATTAAAATATTTATTCAATATAATTTACTCTTTTAGATGATCTTTGTGATTTACATTCTGCATTTTCTTTTTGTCTGAATCCTATAGGATTATTATTTTTTCTAGATAAATCTTCTAAATTAAAATCACTTATATCTAAAACATAGTCTTCTTTTTCTAAAATATCCTCTTCTATGTTATCTTTGTTTTTGATTATGAAATTAATAATAGATCCATCAACTAGAGATTTTATATGAGCACAGCTTATGTTTTTCCTTTTATTTATTTTATTCATTAATTCATCTATTGTTTCATTGCTTATAATAAAGTCTTTGGCAAAAAGAGTAAATGACTGTCTAATCTGACCTTCAGTAGGAAAAGGTATTTCAATAATTACATCAAATCTTTGAGGTCTGTTTTGTAATGCTTCTTCAAGAACTTCTAATTTATTAGTAGTTGATACTACAGCAATACCATCGTTTTCTGTAGATCCATCTAATTGATTCATTAGTTCTCCTAGTAATGATCTATTAGATGAAATATCTCTATCTTCTCCATGTAGATCAATATCTTCAATAAATATTAAACAAGGAGAGAAAAATCTAGCAACTTCCATTATATTTTTTATACTATTAGCACTACATAAGAAACCTGGAGTTATCCAAATAAATGTATATTTATCGCTATTACTTAGTATTTTACCTATCAGTGTTTTACCAACTCCAGGGTTTCCGACTAAAATTACTCCTCTTTTCATTTTTATTCCTAGTTTTTTGAAAACCATTTGACATTCAAACATATTTTCTATGTTTGATTTTATTTTACTTTTAATATTATCATTTAAAATAATTGAATCCCAAGAGTAATCATTTTTTTCACATAAATATAGATCAGGATAAAACGATTTTCCTTTCAAATAATGGTTTTCATCAGAATATATAATTATTTCTTTTATTATTTCTGATATTTTTTGGGGCTCTATATTAGAATAAAAACTAATATCTTCTAAATCTGATCCTCTCCATACTTCTTCTACTCTTATAAGTATTTTTTCATTGTTTTTAATATACAACATTATTCCACTTTTTAAACATGGAATAAATTTATCTTTTTCTATCTCAATATTTTTCATTTCATCTTCATCATCATATTCATATTCTAATGATGAAAAATCAATAATTAACATTTTTTCCTCATTAAGTTTTCCATTAATTTCTATTTTTTTAAAACCATGTTTATTTAATATTATATCTAAGTTTATAAATAAAGAATAATATCTGAATAATGGAAGAGATTCCTTAAAATAAGATATATCTTCTATGTTTTCAAAAATAGAATGCAATAATAATCTAATATAAGAATCTTTATTAGTTTTCTTTATTATATTTATCCAATCTTTTTTATTAAAATTTAAAGTTGTTTTTTCTTCTTCCATATTGGCTCCTATATAATTTTTTCTACATTATCAGGTGATGTTTCAAGAATTTTTTCACTATCATCCCATAATATATCAAGTTTTTTGATTTTATTATTTTTATCTCTTTTTACTTCTACTACTGTACCAAACATTCCTTTTGGTACATACATTACCTTAATTGATTTTACTCTGTCATCTATTTCAAAATTAACTTCCTCTTTTTTATCATAAGATAAAGGTTTTCCATCTCTTTGGATAAATATTCTTTTACCTCTTAAAGTTAACCATTTTCCTTTAATTCCTTTAAAATCTACCTCTTCACTTTTGATTTTATCATAACTAAAATCAGCTTTTTGTTCGATTCTTTTATCTATGAAATCATTCATCCATTTATTGTGGTTTTCTCCGTACATTATTTATTCTCCTTTGTTATTAATTTGATTTTATTATTTACAAAATCATTTCTCATATTACTGAAAATTGGAAATAACGGAGTATAGTAAAAAACTAAATCAGTTATCCCCTCTCTTAGACATTTTTCTACTTGATTTTTTAATATTCCATTTGGAAGAGATTCCATAAATTCATCATCTATTACTAAATTTACACTAATATTATTGAAGTTTATATTTATGGATTTCAATACTAATCATCCTTAAAATTTTCATCAGTATTTATATAGTAATCATCTATCATAAAATAAGGACCTCTCTCATATAGTTTGTTTATCCCTTTTTTATAATCTAGGTTCCAAGATAAATTAGGATTATTATAATTATAACATTTTATTTGTCTAGATCCTATATCAAAATAATAGCAAAATAAATTACTATTATTTTCTCTAATTCCAAAAATACATTTATTTAGAAGATTGGTTTCTATTTCTTCTTTAGTGGATATTTTAGGAAGATCAGATATATTCATCATGTTTACTCCTGGTATAAGTTTTTTAGTTCATTAATAAAGGAATTTACACATATTGTTGATTCACATTTAATTATTTTATTATTATTAACTATATATGTATATTTATTGTTTTTTGTAATAATATCCATAGAAATTAACTTTTCTGATCCTGGAAAATCTGATATTTTACCATATACCCAGCTTCCATCACTGTTGATAAACTCATATTTTTCCTTTTCTGGAACTATTATCGTATCATAAGTACATATCAATATATAGAAGTCTCTGTTTTTTAATAGTTTTTTTAAACTAACTATTATTTCTTTATTTTCAATATTATCTGCTAATATTATTTCTTTTTCTTTATCATTTTTATAAAATATTAACAATGGATACATTGATCCATGTTGGTTTACTAAGTTAATATATGTTTTTAATATTCTTTCCACGAAATCTGAGATATTAATCATACTATAATTATACAACTTTTTAAAGGTTTTGTCAATAGTTTATATAGTCCGACAAGATATAATCTGATGAAGTTGTAGTTGGTTTATTACATAATATTTGATTTATTTTTTCTATAAAACTGATAAATATTTTTATATATTTTTCATATATTCTTTTTCTTTCTCTTCTTATTGATGTATTTTTAATGTTATTATAAAATAAAAAATTATTATTGTGTTTTATTATGGAAAATATGTTATAATCTTCAGAATAATGAGATTCAAAATGAATAGGCATTTTATAAACTAATATATTATAATCTATATCTTCTTCATTTTCTATTATGATTATTTTATATCCATTATTTAATTGTAACACTTGATCAATAAAACTTGAATCTGATAAAAGATCCTCAAAATATTTTTTCATTTTTATTTCTCCCTTTTAAACATTTTATAGTACTCGTAGTTTACATGTAGTTTTACAATTTCCAATATTCCAAAAATTTCTACATAATTTAGTTTGTTACTAACTAATATTTTATTTATTTTTTGTGCAATTTCATCGGCTTTTTTCATATTATTATCCCTCTCTGTTCTTATTATTAATAATTTCATCAACTAATCCATATTCTAAGGATTCTTGGGATGAAAGGAAATAATCTCTATCAGTATCTTTTCTTATTTTTTTAATATCTTTGCCGGTATGATAAGATAATATTTTATTAAGTTCTTCTTTCGTTTTTTCTAACTCTTTAGCATGGATCATAACATCGGTAGATTGTCCAGATATTCCTCCGATCCATGGCTGATGTATCATGATTTTTGAATGTGGAAGTGCAAACCTCTTTCCTTTTGTTCCGCAAGTAAGTAATATTGCTCCCATACTAGCCGCCATTCCCATACATGTTGTAGATACATCGCATTTTAGCATTTGTATGGTATCATAAATAGCCATTCCAGCTGTTACTGATCCTCCAGGGCTATTTATATAAAGCATTATGTCTGCAGTATTATCTTCTTGTTCTAAGAATAACATTTGAGCTATTACTAGATTAGCTATATCATCATTAATATCTGATCCAAGCATAATTATTCTGGATTTTAAAAGCCTAGAAAAAATATCATAGCTTCTTTCCCCTTTAGATGATTGCTCCACTACAATTGGTACTAAGTAATTTTTCATTAATTTCTCCTTTGTTTTTTATCCTCTTTGAGAATACCTCTCCCTTTAGGGAGGGGTTAAAGTGTAAAAAAATCACAAAACTCAGTATAATATCATGAATTAATTTTAGTTACTGATTTTCTCTTTTACAAAGCGGAAGAAGCTGGTAATGAAACAGATCTCATGGATCGAGAGAATTCTTATCAGTAAACTTATTAACTTTTAGGCCCGGGCAGGGCCTTGTGTTATTAAAAATAACCAGAATCTTCCTCCTTTAGGAGGGAGAGTGTCAAATCAGATCCTTTTTTTACATTACATATACAACACATAGGTTGTAAATTTTCTAGTTTATTACTACCATTTTTTGATTTTGGTATTATATGATCTTTAGTCATTAAGACTTCTCTTCCTTGTTCATCTAATGCATATAAATTAAAGTGATATATATCATATTTATTATTATTATTTGATCTTGCACTTTTTTCCATTGCAAAAAACTTTCCCTCTATTCCACACTCTATGCATTTTAAACCTTTAGTAGAAAATACTTGATATCTTAAAGAATTCATTCTTATCAAATTACCATCATATTCTTTTCTAGTATCTTCTTTTGAAAAAACCGTAAAAGGAATAACTTCTTTGATTGTATAAATTTTAAATCTTATGTAATATGGTCTTGTCATTCTTTCTTTTTTTCTACATTCTTGACATTCTAAAATATTTTTACTGTTAATAGCTATTATCTGAATTTTATCTTTAAAGAGTTTTACAGTATTATATATTCTGAAATGATCTCCTTTTATTCCACATTTTTGACAAGTTAAATCATTATCTTTAAATATATTCATTATTTTGGAAGACATATTTATTTTATATCTTCCAAATCTCATTCTGTTTTTATTTTCACTTTTAGTGATATATGGAAGAACTTCTTCTATACTATATTTTTTCATGTTTTTTTACCTCTTGTATAGTATATAATAAATAGGATCAAGAGTAAAGTCCTTGAAAGTTTCTTATGTAATTTGATAGAAAGATAATAGTGTCATTTTCATTAAGAATAAAATCTGTAAAATGTAGTTTGAATTTTCCATCTTTGTTTTTAGTTATTGTGAGATTATTAATTGTACTTTTTTCTCCCTCTTTAATATTAATCATATCTTCAGCAGCTAACTCTAAAAGATCTATCATATCTTCCTGTATTTCTTTCATATTAATCTCCTTCTTCTTAAAATTATATATTAAAGAATTATTAAAACTAAGTCCTAGTAAATATTTGAATGAGTATAATCTATAAATAAAGTAAAAGTATATCCATACTCTTCTCCATTATTATCAATGTTCAATTCTAGATGTTTTTTATCATCATCTTCTGATATTATCATATATCTTTCTTTATATTTTACAGTTAAGTGTTTTTCTACTGCTATTCCTGCTAAATCTATACATAGTTTTTTTCCATCAATCGCAGTAAGAAGTCCTTGAATTGGATCGTTTATAATTCTAATACAATCTAATAATTTACTTTCTTCTCCAGTTAAATATCTTTCTATTTTATTAAGACAAGTCTCTATTCTCATAATACTCCTTTTTGATCTATGGAATCATACAGAGGCATATGGTTTCGAACCATAATATCAGGATTCAAAGTCCTGCGCTCTACCTGTTGAGCTATGCCTCTAGTTGTTTTTTGGTTTCATCCGATAAGTGTATTTTAGTAACTGCTTCAGATATTTTTGCCGTAAATATTCTTGCTCCCGATTCCGTAAATTCTTCTGTCCATCCATTAGCTAAATAAGTTCTTCTTATTTTTTCATCATTTGTTAATTTTTCATCTAAATATAATATATTTTTATCTAATTTAAATCTTGTTTTACATCTTGAGCATTCAACTTTTATTGAGTTAGATAAAAACATGGGATCAAATATTATTTTATTTCCATATATTAGAACATCACAGTTGATTTTACATATAGGACATTTAAATGTTGTGGATAATTTCCAATTAAGATCACTTATGTTATACATTTTATCTCCTATTGATATAATCTTTATGGGGACAAGGATCTTTACATTCATTTCTACAAAATATAAAAGTACAATCATAACATAAAGAATCAAAATTAAATTCGCAAAAGTACCTACATGAATGACAAATGTATTCACCACATTTACTACATAGTTTTTCTTCAAACCTATGTAGTATTTCTTCACAATCTTTACATTTCATATATCGGAGGAAGGGGATTTGAACCCCCGACCCTCTGATTAAAAGTCAGATGCTCTACTCGCTGAGCTATCCTCCGGATTCATCCTCTTTAAAGATACCTTTCCCTTCAGAGAGAGACTCAAGGATTTCTATAACTAAAAACTGATCTTGTCATGACATTATAAGCACTTTGAGTTCCAAAGCTATCTCCGGTATATGAATAGGTATTGTTAGATGGAATATTTAAAGAATTAGCTTCTGCAAAAGCATCAATATTAGCCGCCAAAAAAATAAATTCCCAGTTATATTTTTCTTGTTGATGTTTAATCATTTCCGATATCTTATCTCTTTTATAGTCCTTACTGGCATTTTCTTGACCATCTGTCATAATTACAACTATTACTTTTTCTGGTCTATTTTTTTCGTCAGTATTGAATAATCTTTTTCCAATATCATCGATTGTTCTTCCTACAGCATCAAGAAGAGCAGTTGTGCCAAATGGTATATAGTCTTCCTTTTTTAAGGATGATACTTTTTGAATATCTCTTCCAGAAAAAGATTCTTCATATTCGTGATTAAATAATACTAATGACATATTAGCTTTTCCAGGTAGTTTCTTTTGTTCCTCTAAAAAAGTATTAAATCCTCCTATTGCATCATCTTTTACTGATGACATTGATCCACTTTTGTCTAAAATACATACAATTTCCACAAAACTCATAATTTTACTCCTTATTTTTAATCGTTATGTTTTTCAATTTGAATGTTTTCGTTTTCTTCAAGAATATTAAATAATTGAGCTAAGTTAGTGTGTCTATTAATATCTAAAAACACAACTTCGAATCCATTTTCTATTTCTTCTATTAGTTTTTTATATTCTCCTGCCTTATCATATCCATCATAACTATCTTCTGACTTATGTTGAATATAATCATTTACATTATTGATATTACTTATCTTGTGAATATCGTTATCATCATCATAATAAGATGGTAAATAATCATTATCAAGTAATATTTTTACAAGTTTATTACATATTTCACAATCATAAAAATTAGAATATTTATCTTTTTTGTATTTTATTACATAACTTGTACTAGAACTATTAGTCACAAAATCTTGTCTTATTTTCATAATCCTAATTCTCCATAATGAATATTTATTTCATTGTCTAAAATATTTATATTGTATTTATCTTTTAACAGTTTTTTGAATTTTTCTTTTATTTTATTATAATTTTCTCCTTTTTTAAGATCTTCATAAATTGATATTCCGGCATAATATATATCATAACTTCCCCAAAATTCAATATTTTCACCAATTAAACATCCATAATTAATTCCACTTTCTACTTCATCTCTAAGATTTTCAATTTCTATCATTTTGTTTATATAATCTTCATCATTAGTACCAACGATTAAAAACGAACTAGAACTAGAATTAGTTACAAAATCCATTCTTATTTTCATATTATCCTCCTTTTATAAAGCTGAGACGGTAGGTTTCGAACCTACGATCTTTCGGTTAACAGCCGATTGCTCTACCAACTGAGCTACGTCTCAATATATTTATATTATAATAGTTTTTAAGATAATTGTCAAGTTGTTTTTATGAAAATAATTTTTATCCTCTTTAAAGAATACCTCTCCCTTTAGGGAGGGGGTTATAAATAAAGTCAGTCATTTTAGATCTATTGGAGTATCTGATTTCAAAAAATTACCTCTCCATATAATTTCATTTCCATTACTATCTTTGAATTGTATATATGAGATTCCAGCTTCAAAAGTAGATGGATCTATTTTATAAGTATTCAATATTTTACCATCATTTGATAAAAGATAAATATAAACATGATTTTTTTGTCTTGTTTGATGATCAAATGTATAACTACAAGATGATATTAGAACTAAAACCAAAAATAATAAGATATATTTTTTCATAATATTTCCTTTCAGTTTAAACAATTAATTTTTATAAAAGTCTTTTCAGCGCAATATTTACAAAACTTTATTTCAATATCAACTTCTTCTTGATTTAGGGATTGTTTTATTTCTTCAACAACTATACAATTATTTCGATCTTCACAGATATTATAATTTTTGCATTTAAAACTTAGCTTCCATTTTATGTCTTTTATTAATCTTCTTTAAACTCTCCATTAAATTCTATCATTTTATTTCTCCTTTTGTTCTATTTTAGTTTTTTGAATTATAATGCAAAGATTTCATTTTATATTTTTCAAAATCTTCACAAAAATCTATTTTAATATCAACCTCTCCTTGAATATTAATTTTAGCATCATTA
>Ga0209727_1002459_pt1 | contig 12971 bp, 10 predicted proteins | sample RifGroC1_FD_183995 | JGI IMG/M metagenome (GOLD analysis project Ga0209727, IMG submission 183995) | Groundwater microbial communities from Rifle, Colorado, USA - Groundwater C1 (SPAdes) (version 2) | ecosystem: Environmental > Aquatic > Deep subsurface > Groundwater | place: Rifle, Colorado...
GGACAGCCTTTCTGTCCGAATCAACACGCATTGACCGGGGCTGGGTCCACAGATCTATTTTTAAGGGACCCGGTAGGAACTGACTTGTTCAGTAAAATGCGTAGTTGAACAGCCCCGAGTGATCGGGGCTCTTTTTTGGTTCCAGATTGAGACGTAGTATTTAATGCAATCAATCCGCATACTTGCTCGCTCCTGAAGATTAGGTCGTGCTAGAATTTCCCTATGGCCAACATGGTCAAAAAAAGTAAAAAATCCATTAAGGGCACTAATCCAGCTAAACCCCACGATCCAGACCTTCTGTCTGTTATAGTTCCTGCCTATAACTGCAAGACAATCGTAAAAGACCTTTCCTCAATTAAGCTTCACCTGGATATCTTGGGTAAACCGTACGAAATCATATGTGTGGTTGATGGTAGAAAAACAGATAAAGACAACACTTACGAGTTAGCCAAGAAAGTTGCTGGTCCAACCGTAAAAATATATTCATACAAAGATAACAGAGGGAAGGGTTATGCCATCCGTTTTGGAATGGCCAGGGCAAAGGGTGGCATCATTGCCTTCATCGATGCCGGGTCGGATCTTAACGTTAAAGGACTGAGTCTTGCCTTGGAACACATGAAGTGGTATGGAGCTGACATCATTATTGGTAGCAAGCGTCACAAAGCAAGCAAAGTGAGTTACCCCTGGCAGCGTAAAATACTGTCTTTCATTGTACAAAAAGCAACACGTTTATTCTTTGGTTTAAATGTCTCTGACACTCAAACTGGGTTGAAAGTATTCAAGAGAGAAGTTCTGGTGAAAGTACTACCCAGACTTGTTGTGAAAAGATGGGCTTTTGATCTTGAAATCCTTGCAGCTGCAAACAGGATGGGATTCAAAAAAATCTATGAGTCTCCGATTGAGTTAAATTTTAATAACGCCAGCAACATCGGCATGTCTTCAATCCAAAACTTTGCTATAGATTATTTGGCTATCTTGTATCGGACATACATTCTTCGTTATTATGACGATGGCGGCCAGGATCTTTGGGAGGGTGACCCCGATCTAAAACTCAGGTATGTCTAAGCCATATATTCCCCTTGTCTCAATAATTGTCATCGACTATAAAAAGTCGAATCCTTATTTGATTGAGTGTCTCGACGCTATTCAAAAACAAACATATAGAAACTTCGAAGTCATCCTCGAATCAGATCATCCCCTTGCCATAAAATACCCCAACCTGAAGATTATTGACTATGGAGGGAGATATAAATCGCCCGCTTTCAAAAGAGACCACGGAGGGCAAGTTGCCAAAGGAGAAATACTCGCCTTCATCGATGACGACGCCTATCCCCACCCAAAATGGCTCGAAAATATTATTTCTCATTTTAAAGATGAGCAAATAGCCGGAGTTGGTGGACCAGGCATCACACCGCCAGGGGTGACATGGCAGGAAGAGGCCTCAGGCTGGGTCTCCGTCTCACTGATTGGAGCAGGTTTCTACACTTACAGATTTGTACCCGGAAAAAAACAACATGTCGACGATTACCCCAGCATGAATCTTGCAATAAGAAAAACCGACTTTCGTGAAGTAGGAGGCTTTGACTCCAATTATTGGCCAGGGGAGGATACAAAACTCTGCCTAGATCTCACAAAAAAATTAGGTAAAAAAATCATTTACGAACCCAAAGCTAAAGTTTTTCATCACAGGAGACCCCTATGGCTTCCTCACTTAAGACAAAACGGCAATTTCGGTCTCCACAGAGGATTCTTTGCCCGTATCCTGCCAGAAACATCCCTTCGCCCAATTTACTTCATGCCAACCTTGATGCTTCTGGGACTCATTTTCCTCTTAATTTCCTTTCCCTTCTCTTTCCCTATTGTCCAAGTAATCAGACAGATAGGCATTATCATGTTCCTGATATATTTTCTGGTTCTTCTGATAAATTCATTCTGGATATATACCAAATCAAAAAAAGTTACCCAAGGAATTATTTCAATCCCAGCCATTTTTATCACTCATCTTTGGTATGGAGTCAGATTCATTCAGGGCTTTCTGTTTACTGGTAAACTAAAAAGATGACAAATATCATTACTAATGAGGAAAAGAGTGAAGCCACCAGAAAAGATGGTAATACCATCACCGTGGATCTCGCCAAGTGCATTGCTGCCGGCCCCTGCGCCATCTCCGCCCCACTCACCTTCTTCATTAGAGATTCCGATGGTAAAGCTATTATCATCGATCCGGACGGAGACGAATTTGAAGCAGTTAAAGAAGCCGCCCGTTCTTGCCCGGTCCTTGCGATCGCGATTAGGAACAAGGACGGCAAACAATTATTTCCCTAAAAAAATCTATGGTTAAAAAAACAAAAACCAATAAGTCGTTATCAAAACAACTCCGACTCGTCGTCGGCTATCCACCTACCCCCTCCGACAAGGGCGTAGCACTACTTTCTCAAAACCGTCAGTTCCAGTACTTCAATGCCAAGACATATATCTACCCCATGGTCCCTGCATATGCTGCCTCAAACGCCAAAGCCCATGGGTATCAGGTCAAATGGATGGATGGTATTGCCGAAGAACAGACGTTTGAAGAGTGGCTGAAGGAACTGAAGAAATTTAAGCCAGACGTATTGATGGTGGAGACGAAGTCCCCGATCGTCAAGAAGCATTGGGCACTGACCAAGGTCCTCAAAAAAGAACTACCTAATTTAGTTCTAGTCTGGGTAGGAGATCATGTCACATTCGCTCCCGAGGAAATGTTTGATAATAGTAAGGTCGATTATCTCATCACTGGAGGGGACTATGATTTTGTAATAGTAAATCTTCTCGATCACCTTTCCAAGGGCACTGATCTGGAAGGGGGAGTCTGGTGGAGGATGGCTGATGAGAAGATCAAACAAAAACCGGCAGAAGTAATCAAGAGGAAAGGAAAAGCAGTCTACGCCAATTCCGGCAAACCAAGTATTGCCCACGACTTGAACGATCTTCCCTTTGTAGATCGCGACCTCACCAAATGGGAGCTCTACTCTGTTTACAATGGTAACTACAAATACACTCCGGCAACATATATGTATTCGGGTAGGGACTGTTGGTGGAACCGTTGTACTTTCTGCGTTTGGGATCATACGATCAATCCAATCGGCTCATATAGAAGATTTACCGCTCAAAGGCTTTTTGATGAGGTCAAACACGTTGTAGACAAATATCATGTCAAAGAAATCTTTGATGATGCCGGTACATTCATGATAGGCCGCCCTCTTATTGATTTCTGTAATCTCATGATCGAGTCAGGATATAACAAAAAAGTCGTTTTTGGCTGCAATATGCGCCTCAATGCCCTTAAGCAAGAGCATTATGACCTAATGGGTAAAGCCAATTTCCGCTTTATTCTCTATGGTATGGAGTCAGCCAATCAATACACCCTTGACCACCTTGACAAAGGCATGAAGGTCGAACAGATCGAAGAGGGAGTCCGCATGGCCAAGAAGGGCGGTCTAGATCCTCATCTCACAATCATGATGGGCTATCCATGGGAAACCTACGAAGATGCCCGAAATACTGTAGAGCTGGCCAAGAAATGCTTTGACAAAGGCTATGTCGACACACTTCAAGCGACCGTGGTCATTCCTTACCCTGGGACTCCTCTATATAAAGAATGCAAGAAAGAGGGGTGGTTACTTTCCGAAGATTACGAAGACTATGATATGAGAAAGCCGGTGATGAAATGTCCACTTACCAATCAACAAGTGCTTGAGCTCACCCAAGATCTCTACAAAGCATTTTTAAGTCCCAAGTTCATGCTTAGGAAGGTGACAGAGATTAGAAGCATAGACGATATCAAATTCCTCTTCATGGCAGGTTGGAGATTCCTTGGTCATATGATGGACTTTTCTCCCAAACAGCTTGGTCAACATGGAGATGTCTTAAACAGTTAAATATCAATGAGTTCAAAGCTTGTCAGATCAATTTCATAGACACGGATATTATGTTGGTGTAAAGTACAGTAGTCTTTTGGTAAAAGACCTAAATATTATTTTTTTAGTACAAAATGTTATATAGAGAAATTAACGAATGCCGTATTTGTGGAAATAAGAATATTTATAAAGTAGTTGAACTTGGGGATATGGCACTCACAGGTGTGTTTCCAAAAATCGATGAAACTGTTGAAGAGGGTCCCTTAACACTGGTAAAGTGTGATGACCGGGATGGCATCAGTTGCGGTTTGCTGCAATTGGCTCATAATTATCTGCCGGAAAAACTTTATGGAGACAATTACGGATACCGTTCCGGATTAAATAGATCAATGGTTGCTCACCTCCAAGAATTGGCAAATCAGATCAAGAATAAAGTTGAAATTAAAAAAGGTGACCTAATCCTTGACATCGGAAGTAATGACGGCACCTTACTCTCATGTTACGGAATTGGTGGAGTTGATCTGGTAGGTATCGATCCGACCATAAAAAAGTTTGGAATGTATTATGAAAAGGGAATTACAAAAATACCGGATTTCTTTTCTTCCGAAGTTTATAAAAAAGAGTTTGGAAATAGAAAAGCTAAGGTTGTTACTTCAATCGCCATGTTCTACGATTTGGAGCACCCCATCGATTTTATGGCTCAGGTATACGATATCTTGGATGACGAGGGGGTTTGGGTTTTAGAGCAAAGCTATATGCCTAGAATGATCGATAATGTTTCGTATGACACTATCTGCCACGAACATCTTGAATATTATGCAATTAGACAATTCAGCTGGATGGTGTCCCGTATTGGCATGAAAATCGTAGATATAGAGCTAAATGAAATTAACGGAGCAAGCTTTAAAGTATTTCTAGCCAAAAAAGGGTCAAAAATGAAAGGAAATGAGAAAATGGTTAGAGCAATTATCGAAGCTGAAGAAGCAAGAAATCTTCAAGATCCGGAAACATATGCAGATTTCAACAAATCAATTTTTGATCACAAAGAAGCACTAATTAAGTTCATCGAAAAAGTAAAAAGAGATGGTAAAACAATTTATGGGTATGGGGCCTCCACAAAAGGCAATGTCATTTTGCAGTTCGCAAACTTAAATAAAGATGATCTTCCGGCAATTGCCGAAGTTAACGAATATAAATATGGTAGACTTGCCCCGGGAACCGATATCGAGATTAAGTCAGAGGCTGATATTAAAGCTTTAAAACCCGACTATCTTCTGGTGCTTCCTTGGCATTTCAAAGACAATATTATTGGCAAGGAAAAAGAGTATCTCGACAATGGTGGCCATCTTGTATTCCCCCTGCCCAAGATTGAGGTGGTTTAATTAAACTATGAAAGTTGCCTTTATTACGGGAATGCTGCCCTCGGGGCACTATTCACAATACATAACCGGTGGATTGGTGAAAACTGGCAAAGTAGATCTTTTGGTATATACCGATAACGATAAAAAGAACTTGTTGGTTAAGGGTTGTGGTCATATAGTTCCGGTATGGTCAAAGTCACCCAAGTTCACCGTCGAAATTCTTAAGCAATTAATCAAAGACAAACCTAACATCGTCCATTTCCAACACGAACTGAATATGTATGGTGGAATATTTACAGCAGCCTTATTTCCCATTCTGCTTCTTTTTACAAAAATGGTGGGGTTTAAAATAGTTGTCACGGTACATGCAGCAGTTTATAAAGACCAGATTGATAATGAATTTATTCGTATTTTCAACCAGGACCCTAGGAAGATCCGTCCTTTCATGTTGAGGATATTCTTCTACTATATCTATAAAACTATTTCCCTAGTATCGGATGTAATGATTGTCCACACTCATTTGACCAAAAAAATAATCACACAAGATTACGGGGTGGATAGAGTAAAAGTCCACGTCATTCCTGCTGCCATACCGGGAAAATCGACATATAAAGGAAAAACAGAACCCTATTTCTTCTATTTTGGATACATGGCCAGGAGAAAAGGGTTGGGGTATGCACTTGACGGTTTTAAAAAATTTCTAAAGGAGAATCCCAATTCAAAATTCAAACTCATCCTAGCAGGAGGAGTAATTAAAGGCCAGGAGGATTCGCTAATAGAAATCACAGAAATGATATCCAAGTCTGACCTGAAAGACAAAATTATCTACAAAGGATTTATTGAAGAAAAAGAACAAGACGATTTGTATCAAAAAGCTTACTGTGTAATAATCCCAGCAATGCTCTCAATGGGATCAAGTGGACCCCTATACCACGCCAACAGCTATGGCAAGTGCATAATCGCCACAAAGATCGGCCACTACCTTGAGGATATTGACGATGGCAAAACAGGAATACTAACAGAGAATTCAAACTGGGACAAGGCATTCAAAAAAGTTGTTGAAAATATTGAACTAGTAAACAAAATTGAAAAAAATGTTTACCAAAAGGCTCAAACCAGGTCTCCACTAAACACCGCACGGCAATATAATAAACTATACGATGAAATCAATAAATAATAGCTTGTCGGTTGTTATTGTTAACTATAATGGATTCAATTTTCTTCAAGCATGTATAAACTCGATCATTAATAGTAAGACTGAAAATTTTGAAATCATAGTCGTAGATAACGGATCAAAGGAAGGAGATGTGGAAAAATTTCGGGCAAAATATCAATTTCCAAACACTCATATTATCGCTCTGGACAAAAATTACGGACCTGCTTATGCTAGAAACATCGGTGTAGCTAATAGTCGAGGTGAGTATTTGGCTTTTCTTGATAACGATACATTGGTCAAAGATGACTGGGCAATTCAGGCAATTAAACTTTTTGAAAAAAACAAAAAGATTGGGATTATCCAATGCAAACTATTACTAGCAAAAGACAGAAAAAAGATTGATTACGTTGGAGAATACATTGGTCAAAATGGTTTTTTGGTGCAGCCGGTAAAGGCAGGTGAAATCGATGAGGGGCAGTTCGACCGAGAAACAGAAATTCTTGCGGCAAAATCAGCAGGAATGTTTATTCGACGTACAGTATTTTATAAAGCGGGAGGTTTTGACAGTGACTATTTTATTTATGTTGAGGAAACAGATTTGGGATGGAGAACATGGCTTACGGGTTATAAAGTAGTTTTTTGTCCATGGTCAGTGGTCTACCACGAATTCGGAAGCAGCACAATAATTTTGGGAAAAGTTTTAAATACATATAATGCTAAATTCCATGGCAGCAAAAATTATATTCTTACACATGCAAAAAACCTGGATGCACAAAACATCATTAGAATTTTAATTCCACACATTATTCTATGGGAGGGACTGGCGATATATTCGTTATTTAAAATGGATCTAAATGCCTTTCTGTGGATAAATAAAGGAATCTTTTGGAATCTAAAAAATATTAGATCTACCTTACGGAAAAGAGTGGACATTCAGTCCCGAAGAAAAATAAGTGATGATAGATTATTTAGCAAGATTATGAAAAAAAGAAGCATCATGTATTTTATAAATAAAGCAATTATTAAACACAAAGTGGGAAATGCCGAAAGTTTTTAATAAACCAAAAATATCTGTCTTTGTTCCAACCGGAGGACGATCTGTATCACTTAAAAAATGTTTGAAATCTTTAACTGAACAATCGTTTAAGGATTTTGAGGTAATAATCGTTGATTACAAATCTAATAACCATACTCTGAGTGTAATTCACAGTTTTTCAAAGAAAATTAATATTAATTTAGTAAATCAAACAAAAAAAGGACTTTCTCTTGCAGCAAACATGGCTCTAAAGGTAGCGAGAGGAACAATTTTTATTCGTACCGACGATGATGTTATTATGGGGAGAGGATGGCTGGAAGCGATTAATGAAACATTCGATTCAGATAGGAAAATTGGGGGGGTGACAGGCCCAACGGTGGTACCAAAGAGTAATATCAATGCCCGGGATTTATTTTTCTATACAAAAAAATTTAAAAAAGGTAATATATTTTTCAAGATTTTCGGCCTGATTTATTTCAATTATTTTATGGAAGGAAAGCCGTTTGCTGTGGGAAAATGGTTCAAGAGTGGGGCTTTTTCCATAGGCTCAAACTATAAAAATGCACTCAGGGAGCCGATACAGGAGGTGGAAAATCTTGAAGCATGTAATTTTTCGGTTAAAACATCTCTCTTAAAGAAAATCGGTGGTTTTGACCAAAGCTATAGTGGTGTAGGTGAATATCATGAACCGGATGCTGCATGTAAAATCAAAAAACTCGGTTATAAATTAATCTTTAATCCAAAAGTATCTATCAACCATTGCCCCTCACAAGACGGTTTTTTTAACGACAGACCGAATAGTTACAGCAGAATGGAAAACTTTATAACCTTCCATTCCAGATACATAAAAAAAGAAACGTTAGGTGATTATTTGAGGTATATAAGTTACCTGATTTTTCTGAATATGTTTTATGTCTACTTGGGCATAAAGCAAAAACAAGCTAACCAATTTAGCGCAATCCCCGGAACGATATCGGGATTATTAAAAGGATCTCGCCAATAAAAAATGCAAAAAATTAGACAAGTTACATTATCTGATCTTTTAAAAACATATTCACATCCCTCTGCTGCACTATATAGAGCCATTGAGCTAAGACAGATATATGAAGGATGTAAAGAATATAAGTTTCTAAGCCCATCGTTGGACATAGGGTCGGGTGATGGAAAAATCTCGTCGTTATTATTTAATCATCGATTTACTTACGGCATCGACAACGGAGAGGCGAATGATTATTTGGAATCCATTAAATATAAGAGATATAAAAAAGTCTTTTTGGAAAGTGCCGCCAAAATGTCACTTCTCGACAATTCAGTTAATTTCGCTTTTAGTAATAGCGTTTTGGAACATATTCCAAATCTCAGAGCAGTTCTAAAAGAAACATCACGCGTGCTAAATAAGGGTGGTTATTTTGTCTTTACCTCCCCAAGTAAATATTTTCGAGACGGCACGAACATAAACCCAATTTTAAATAAAATCGGAATTGGTTGGATAAATAAGCTGTATTCACGATTTAGGAATAATGCACTAAATCATTACAATCTACATGACCATAAGTACTATACAAAAGAACTAAAAAAATATGGTTTTGAAGTGATTGACTATTCTTATGCAATCAGTGAATCTACACTCAAACTCTGGGACACTATGGCTATTATTATTAAAATAACGGCGGTTTTTGGAATAAATATTGAAAAAGAAGTTACAAAATATTTTCTGTTCAGCATAAGAAAGCATTACCGTAATTCCGTCACTAACAAAAAAATTGGAATGAACCTTTTGATCGTTGCCATAAAAAGATGAAAGCTCATCAAAAAATATCCATATGCGTTCCTGTATACAATCGACTGGAACTTACCATAAGGGCTCTTGAGTCGATAAAAGATCAGACAACGAAACCTTATGAAGTAATAGTTATCGACGATTCGACCGAGAATTCTGAGCCGGTCGAAGAATTCTGCAAAAAAAATAAATATAAGTATCTTAAGAACAAAAAAAAATTGGGGTTGATGAACAACATCAACAAGACAATTACCATGGCAAAAGGGGATATTTGGTGTGTATTGCATAACGACGACATTCTCTCACCTACATACATCGAAGAGTGCAACCGGTTCATCAACAAATATCCAAAATTCAATATTTGGGTAACCAATGGCTGTGCGGTGAATATTAACGACGAAGTCATCGGAGAATATAGACTATTTAATAAGGACACCATCGTAAAAAAGAAAACAGGAATCAAGTTCTTATACAAAAAGGGATATTACACGCTTTTGTCGATAATAGGGTCGACAATTTACCGAAGAAAATTTATAGAAAAACATCTTTTTGATAATTCCTGGGGTAACGAAGCGGATCTAGATGCCGCGTTAAAATTTCTGTCCACAGAGGATATTAAATACGTAGATGTTCCTATCTATTTTACCCGTATTCATGCGCAACAGCAATCTAGCAAACTTAAACAAGGCAACGAAAAACTAAAACTATATATCAACAACCGCTTGGCAATATATCTAAAATACGAAAGAATTTTCAGTCAGGGCAGACTTGAATTCCCTGCCTTTGCTGTACACATGCTCCAGTTATTAATTAAATACCGTCTATCGCCTATGGAAGCCGTCAAGTTACTAGGAATAAATGGCTTCGACAAAATCAGGCTCATTTGGGAACTGCCGAAATACGCCATTCTCCAACTAATTCAAAAAATTCGTTTTTACCTCCACAAAAAGAAAATCTCGCTTTACCTGATTCCAGACACATCAAAAAAATACGACCACAAAAATGAAAATATAATAAATGCCATCTTGGCTATTGGGAAAAAGAATCCCCAAATACTCGATATTGGGTGCTGGGCTGGTAGATTAGGTGAAGAATTAAGGCGAATAAATTTCGCTTGTGTAATTGATGGGGTTGACAATAATGAAAAGATGCTCAAGTTAGCCTTAGATTCTGGTTATCGAAAAACTTACTTAATAGATCTAAATGGTGGACTAAATATTGATCGAGAATACGATGTTGTTGTTCTGGGTGATATTCTCGAACATCTAAGTGACCCAAAGTTATTGCTAACGAATATTAAGAAAAACATATCCAAGAATGGAAAAGCTGTTGTGTCTCTCCCCAACATCGGATTTATAAAATACAGATTACTGCACTTGTTTGGCTACTGGAAATACACGAAAACGGGGATAATGGACAATACCCATCTGCGATTTTTTACTTTAGATTCAATGAGGGCCATGTTTAAAGAGTGTGGTTATAATATAATTTTTATGGAAGGAAACGCGGCCGTACCCGATCGTTTCTTTTATTTTAGATCACTTGCAAGATGGCTCCCTTCACTCTTTGCGCTTCAAGTGGTTTTTGTATTAGAAAGAAAATAATAGTATGCGAAAATGGTATCGACTCATGTTGTCGATAACCAAAGCAATTTCATCGGAGAAAACGTCCATTTTTGCAGGTAATATAGTCTAAGGCTAAGAAAATGATAATAAATAGAAAAAAAATAACTGGCAAAATAATAGCCATCTTTGATTCTCCGATTACGATATTGATAGCATCGCTGGTTGCTCTCACATGGTTACAAGGGAAATACCTCTTTAGCGGAACTGATACATTTCTTCCATTATCCCGTATTGAGAGTATCAAAAATCTATTTTATACATGGAGTACTCAATCTACAGGTATGCCGATGTCTGCTCAATCGGTAATGTTGCCATATGGATTATTCTTGATAATTTCTGAAAAAGTCGGACTTTCGCTGATACTTACCCAATCATTTTGGTTTTATTATTTATTGGCACTTTCCGGGATTTCAATGTATCTACTGTCAAAAGAAGTATTTATGCGGTCTTTTAACACAATACCCCGCTTGATCCCCATTTTTACGAGTTTGCTCTATATGGCCAATCCGTTTGTCACGTCCATGGCCAGCGCCTATTCATATTTGTGGCTAACGTATGCTGCCATGCCTTTAAAGATTTTTCTCATATTACGCGTTGTAAACAATAAATCGAGTTTTAAAACAATATTTTACTCTGTAGTTATTTGGAACTTAACCGCCTCTTCACAGTATACTAACCCGAAATATTTGATATTAGATCTCCTGCCAATTGGATTATTGATAGTGATGTTTGCATTGTTAAACAAAAATGCCAAAGAAAAATTCCTACTGATAAAAAAATCCCTGATTTTCTTTGCGCTACTATTCCTAACTAATACATACTGGTTACTACCTTCATTTAAAATGATCGGGGGAGCGTTTAAAGATACTCGTCAAGCTTATAGTGAAATCTCACTTACCCGGGATGCCGGACACAATCTAAACAGCTCAGTAGGGATAGTTCGAGGCCTAACCCTAACAGGGTTGTGGGCTCTTCCGGGTGGCACGAAGGAAGTGCCTTACTTCAAGTTTTATGAATATCTAAATTCAACCCTCATTCTACTAATTAGCCTGATTCCTATAACGCTAGCGATCCTGGCTGTAATATTTTCAAAAAACTTTAAACATAAAAATACCTATATATTCTTCGGAATACTAAACGTATTTTCTTTCTTGGGGATGATGGGATCTCATCCTAGCGTTGTGGGAATCGACGCAATATTGAAGCGAATACCTCTATATTTGGAAATATTTTCATATCCTTATCAAATATATGGAATTTTCTTTATTGTTTCGTTATTTGTTCTTGCCGCACTAGGAGCATTTGCCATAATTGATAGATATCGTTTATCTTCAAACAAAACCAAATCAGTCCTATTAGCCTTAATAATTTTACCCCTGGTCTTCTTATATGGGAAACAGGTTTGGACCGGTGAACTAATATCACCACGAATCAAGGAAACAAATTACATCATGCCTACAAACCTTTATCGGATACCCGGGTATTATTTTGACTTACGAAATCGCATGACGGTAGACAAAGGTCAATATAGAATACTCTCCATCCCGTACTCAAAAACAAGTGGTATGGTTTATCTGTGGGATGATGGTTACGCTGGAACGGATATTACCCCTGGATTTATCGGAAATGTAATATACGGATCAAATCATTTGGTAGATTCTCTACTCGAGAAAATATATACAAAGAATGCTATTAATGATGAAATCAGCAATCTCGGTATATCAGCAATCATATTTCACAACGATATCCATGAACTATTTTTCAAGGACCCAGACATATCTGAACGCGATCTTGAAGAATCCCTAGAAAAAAGCAATATTGATTATAATAAAGAAAGTTTCGGAAAAATCGATTTATATTCATTCAATATTAAACCCACGCAGTTAGTATATATAGATTCGGGGGTAAACAGTACCGTAAATATTAAATTTGAGCGAATAAATAACACCCAAATTGATGTTTTTATTAGCGGAATTAATACATCCGAAAGGCTAGTATTTAGTGAAACATATAACGATTTTTGGACTTTATCGACTGTGGATAATAAAGATCATTTTCGAGCCTCTGGGTACGCAAACGGGTGGACTATTGACCCCAAAAAAATATGTGACAGTAAT
>Ga0209727_1002461_pt1 | contig 12970 bp, 19 predicted proteins | sample RifGroC1_FD_183995 | JGI IMG/M metagenome (GOLD analysis project Ga0209727, IMG submission 183995) | Groundwater microbial communities from Rifle, Colorado, USA - Groundwater C1 (SPAdes) (version 2) | ecosystem: Environmental > Aquatic > Deep subsurface > Groundwater | place: Rifle, Colorado...
CAAGGAGGGTGGTTATGGCACATGCATCGTCGACAATCTCACTAGAGCAGATACTTGCCGCCATTGATCGCGCCTCGGCCTGGGCCTGGGTGCGCAGAATCCACCTTCCCGGCGGTGTAGTTTGTCCGGTTTGCGGCGCCATCGTCACCGGATCCCGGGCGATCGCCAGCTTTGTCGCCCTGGAGCGCACCTACTGCGCCGCTCACGGATCCACCTTCCGGCCGCAATCTGCCGTGGCCCAGTTGCGCGGCACCGAATGGAGCCCCGAGGAATACTGGAAGCTTCGGCTGCTCCACAAGCTGCAGCTGCCGGCCGCCGAGATCGCCCGGATCCTCGGCAAATCTGCCGGCTGCGTCCGCGACATGATCGACAAATGTGCCGCCTTGGATGGATTGCTGCACCCCGGCCCCCAATCCCTGGCGGGCGGTTCTACAGATAAAGGATAAAAAGGGCGCGCGCGGCGGGGGGGAGGCGGGACAGCCCCCATAACTACAGAGAGGAGACAACATGCAGGACAAATTTGAAATCATCCACATCGGCAGGCTGGCGCTGAACGACTACAACATCCGGCGTTTCGAGGTGAACATGACGCCACAGAGGCAGGCGCGGTTTAACGAGCTTGTCGCTTCGATCACCGCCGTCGGCATCATAGAGCCCCTGGTGGTCCGGCCGATGAATGACGGCACCATCAACTTTGAGATCATCGCCGGGGAACGGCGGTTCCGGGCGGCCCTTGAAGCTAACCTGATTGACATCCCCTGCATGGTCCGGGACGTCAACGACGCCGACGCCTTCGACCTTATGGTTATTGAAAACCTTCAACGGGATGACCTCACCCCCTTTGAAACCGCCAGCGCCTTCCGCGCCTACATGGAAAAACATGGCCACAGCCCCGAAGCTGCCGCCGATCTGTCACTCCGTACCGGAATACCGGTCCACGCCATCCGCAGAATGGTCCGCCTGCTCGAACTGCCGGCCGACGTACTCAAAGCCTGGCAAACCGGTGCCATGTCGCAATCCCACGCCGAACTATTCACCAGGATCAACGACCCCGCGCAATCCGCCGAACTGCTCTCCGCCTGCCTCCGGATGAAACTCTCCACCCGGGATCTGGCCGAACGCATCGGCGCCGCCGCCGTAGAACTCGACAAAGGCTTCTTCGACAAAACCGACTGCCAGACCTGCCCCGACAATACCACCGTCCAGTCCGGGCTCTTCTGCGACCTCACCCCCGGCGGCAAATGCAGCCACCCCGCCTGCTTCGAACAAAAACAGGCCGACTTCCTCACCGCCAACTGGATCCAAGGCAAAGCCGCCAAAATGTTCGGCACCCTCGGCTTCCGCTTTGGCCACCGCCTAGGTGCCGAACACCGCCAACCCTTCGAAAACCAGACCACCGCCGATCGCTGCCTATCCTGCGAGGCCTTTATCTCCGTAATCCGCGTCACCGGCGCCGTCATCTCCGGATACTCCCGCACCTGCATCGGCCCCCGGTCCTGCTTCGAAGAACTCTACGTCGCAACCCCGACACCGGATCCCCAGGATGTAGAGCAACAGCAACCCGAAACAGCACCCGAGGTGGTAATTCCGCCGTCGACAACACCAAAAACCGAAACCACCACCGCTCCAGCTCCCCCTGTCACGCCAAAAGCACCGGCCCCGGCCCCCGTGGCCAAGCCAACAGAAGAAACCGGCCCGGTATTCGATGCCGGCCGCGGCGAACGCGCACGCAAGGCCTATATCAAAGAACAGCTGATGAATAGCGCCAGCGAAATCATCTCCCAGCGGCTCACGCTCCTGGCTCTCACCCTGCAATCACCAGCCGCCGCCCTGGCCATGGCGGAATACGGCGTGCCCAGCAACGCCATCGGCACCAAGATCGCGGAAACCATCTTCGAGATCCACCCCGGCGACCTCCCTGCCGCCATGTGCCGCGCTGCCGGTGCCAGCATCATGGCCGACAGCGCCATCAACTCAACCGTCTGGCAATACGCCGCCGATCGGCTCGGCATCAACGTAGAAAAAGACTGGGCCATCACCGACACCTACCTGGCCGGCCTTACCAAAAGCGAAATCGTCAGGATCGGAGAAGAACCCGGCGTCGGCATCTGGACCGATGCCAAAGCAGAAGCCTATCGCCAGGAACATCACAAAGGCAAAGCGCTGCTGGCCCTGAAAAAAGAGGAACTGATCGACATCATCCTCAAAAGCGGCGCCGAACTGGTTGGCCGGGTACCGCGTGAAGTCATCGGCAAGCGGAAATAAAAGGAGACCCATATGTCAGATGAATTCAGAGAGTTCCCCACTGAAGACGATATCTGCGACGGCTGCGGTGAGTTTGATGGTTGCTGTCCTCTTTGCTGCGGGAATATTTACAGCCCCGGCTCAGAAGAATGCGACTGGTGCGAGTACAGCGATAATTGCGGAGGGGCATAGCCATGGATAAATACAGAGACGTGATGATCAAAGTGGTTGTCGAGGATATGGAACATTGCAGTACTGAATGCCAATATCTTGAGCATGACAGAACCCACGGCATGTGTATTTTCGGCTCGTTAAAATATGACCCGAAGGGCGGCAATTTCGAGCGGCACTCCGATTGCTGCATGTCAGAAAGATAGCGGATACTACTATGTCATCCACCCAAATAATAAACCGCCTCCGCGCCGCCTGCGCCTCCGGAACCCTCCAGCCGATACCGGACTTCAGCGCGGCCCTGGCCGTCACCACGGTCGGTGATCTGCTCCAGGCCTGGGGCGATGTCTACCCCGGCATCACCGTGCCACAGGAGGAATTCAACCGCAGCGTCTTTGGCTACAAAGGCCTGCGCCGTCCGGCCCTCACCGCCAGCGCGCGCCGCAGCCGCCGGCCGCTGCCCGCCCCGCGCCAGATCACCCCCGTGCCCAAAATCATCGACCCCGGCCTGTTCACCTCTATCCAGGCAATCTGGGCCTGGTATCAGCAGCACGACCTGGCGCAACCGGGTCTCCTGCACGGACCATTCACCGGCGATGGTCTGGCGGCATTCGTCCTCCCGCTCTGGGAAGCCGTGGAAGACTGGTACCCGCTCGGCATCAACCTCGAAAGCATCGGCTATGAAAACCCCATCCGCCTGTCCGGGATCAGTATGGTCCTGCCCCACGAAAGCTACGACGATGAACGGGGTGGCATAGTCGAAGGCTTCCTGCGCGGCGCCGACGGCCTCCACTGGGTACTGCAGAACTTCTACGACTGCCGCGCCGACTACGACATCATCCTGCCGGTGCCGGATCTCCGGCTGATTGATAAAATCGGCTTCTGCGACCTCACCAAATGCTATGCAGGCCACAAAGGCGAAAAAACCGTAGACCTGATCAAACTGGAAAACTGGGAAAAAAGCTATTTCAGCAAAATTGTCGAACAATGGCCGGACCAATGGGCCAAAGACTACGACATAATCAGCGCCTACGGAGACGGCACGGAAGTCGTCATCACCAGCGCCGCGGATATTGACTTTGCCCTGGCCTGGGGCGCCGCTTTCGAAAGAATGATCGGTGACATGCCCGATCCCGGCAGCCTGCACGAAAACTGCGGCGGCATTACTGAGGAATTCATCCACGAAATTTGCAACGCCTGGCGCCGGGAAAACCACAAACGCATCGTCAAATGGACCTCACCCAAACAAGAGACCATCAGCCACCGCATAAAGGTAGGTGAACTGTGACCGACAACACCCTGCAAAAACAACTCTACGGCGTAGCCATCTTCGAAGAAGAGATCGTCCTGTCCGACTTCAGCGATAATGCCGAGCGGCGCTACACCATCAGCCCTGAGCAACTGATGGGCTTCTTCAAAGCCGAAATCACCTTCCATCCCTTCCCTGGCCTGATCTGGATGAAAAGCAGCGGCGACAGCGAAACCTTCCTGCTCACCCTGCAGGCTGGGCCGCGTACCATCCTCTACAAACGGGGTGGCAAAAAGAAGAAAACCGAAACCATCCCACTGCGCCTGCCGTCACTGGCGGTAAAAGCAGCCATCACCGGCCCGGAACGCAAAATCACCAGCATAGAAATCTGGGGTTTTGCCGGCCGCAGCCTGCAGGCTGATACCATCCTTTACGAACTGCCCCTGCCGAACCTCACCGGATCATCCATGTGCCTGGGCTCCACCGAGCGGGCTCATGGCCGCGACGTAAAAGCCGCCGTCGAAACCACCATCTTCGACACCCCCTTCAACCAACACAACCACATCGTAGGCCTGGAAGGGCTCCCCTTTCACGACTACGCCAAAAAATACAAAGGCGGATGCCCCTTCCGAACACTAAAAAAGCTAGGTCTCGGTCGCCAGCTCCTGGAGGGCCGGATATGACATCACCAAACCGCAAACAGCACATCGCCCCTCAGATTCGTCGCATCATCCTGGTCGGCGTCGGCGGTACCGGCAGCTATCTTGCCCAAGGCCTGGCCAAGCTGATCGCCGGTTATCGCCTCCAGGTCGAAGTCGTCCTGGCCGATCCCGACACTGTAGAAGAAAAGAACTGCGCCCGGCAAAACTTCCACCACTACGAGATCGGGGAAAATAAAGCAGGCGCTTTGGCCTATCGCCTCAACCAGCAATACGGCCTCAACTTCGCCGGGTCAGCCTGCAGGGGCGAAGAGCTACTAGACTTCGCTGCCAACGGCTCCACCCGCCCCTCCAGCTCCGCCTTTGTCGCCGGCAAATCAAAAAATAATGACATGAGCCGCCTGATCATCACCTGCGTCGACACCATCGCCGCCCGCAAACATTACAAAGGCGCCGGCCCCTGGCTGGATCTCGGCAACGGCCTCGAAACCGGCCAAGCCCTCTACGGCACCACCGCTGAAACAAAAGACATCCGCGATGAAGCTCTCTTTTGGGATAACCGCCCCTCGGTTGGCCACCTCCCCAGCCCCTGGCTGCTGACCGGCATGGCCAAACTGAAAGACTCCCGAAAAAAGACCACCGGCTGCGCCGATACCCCTTTTGCCGAGCAAGGGATCTTTACCAACGAATGGGCCGCCTCGGCCGGATTAACCATCCTGCACCAGCTGCTGGTCAAAGGCACCGTAACCACCCCGGCCATCTACTTCGACAGCGCCAAAGGGCGCATGTCCCCCGAATACATAACCAGAGACTATCTCAAGAGGTGCATATGAACGACAGATGCCAGGAATGCGGAGCCAAACAGGAAAGCCATAAGCAGGATCACCTCTGCCGTCAACATCGCGATCAGGATGGTGTTTGCACTGTTTGCGGAAACATCAAGAAAAGATGCAGAGCTTACTTGATGGGGCCCTGCATAGGCCACCGTCCTGGCTGCGCTATCGATTGCCCTAATAACGAACATTTCTAAACCAAAGGAGACAAACCCCCATGGCCGAAATCCGCGTCCAGATTGCCTACCACTTCAAAATCAACCCTTCCGAGCTGATCCCGGGCCAGATCCGTCTGCCTGAACAGATCACCCGCACCGTCTCGGTCGGAGAAGAACTGATCACCGAAAAGGTCGCCACCGAAACCCTGCCCCCCTGGGATCGCCGTACACTGCACGAGCAGCTTGACCAGCAGTGCCGCGAGGCCACCCGCGCCGCCCGGCCTGCAGGCTCCGCCTCGGCCCACTCGGCGGAAAATCCCGCCGACATCCAGCAGGAAGATGAAATCAGCGCATTTTGATCAAAAGGAGATCGCCGCCCTATGAGCAAAAAAACAGACATCACCATCAAATTCGAAGGCCGCACCTACAACGTCCCGGTCGGCTTCACCGCCGAAGAATTCGTCGACAGCCTCGCCGCCACCAATCCCAAGGCCGCCACCGCCAAACTGATCAAAGACGGCGAAGGCGCTTACACCCTGAAACCGGAATACAAGGAAAAAGGCTAACCAGCCATGACCGAAATCGAACAGTTCCTGGCCGGACAAAAGCGCTACCGCTGCGAGCGCCTAGCGGCAAACATCACCCGGGACCAATGCAACCAGAACCGCTCCCGGCAACCGAACATCACCAAAGACATCACCAAAATACACGCCTGCGAAGGCTGCGCAGGTCTCGGAGAGGAAATAGCAATGCCAATACCAGACAAAAGAACCTGCATCGTGGAAGGCTGCGGAAAATGGAAGGTCATCGGGGACAAATGCACTAAACATGCAAAAGCCCCGCTGGAGACAAAACCGGCCACAATAGAGCCAAAACAGCCAAAAGTGGCACCGGAACCGCCCAAACCGGAAACAATTCCTGCCGCGCCGGTCACCCCCTCGGCCCCAAAAAAAGCAACCGGAATACAAATGTTTCTTCTGTGCCGAGCCCCATGAAACCCCGGCCAACGCCGTAGGCCACATAAAAATCACCGATCCGGAAGGCCATGATCGCTCGATCTATGTCTGCCACTACTGCTCCAGCGAATCCCTCGGCGATCTGCTCAATGCCGAAGCTGACAAAAGCAAATTAAACATAAAACTAGGGCTATTGATGTACCAGCGCGCGCTGGATTCAAGGGCTTAATGCTGGTTATGTGCGTATTTACAAGTAAAAGGAGAACTAAATGGAATTAGCAAGAAAAGCGCAAGAGGTAGTGGATGCAATCGAAAAGTGTGGATCGAGTGTGGATCTGACAAATGCTGTGTCTCTGGCCAGTTCACTCCGAGAAGATTTAGAGTTTGTGGCACGTCGAGAGATTGCTGTTGAAAAAGGGTGGCAGGTTCCGCCCGAAGACGCCGGGTTTTTGCCCAAACACGCTTGGAACTGGTATTGGTCCAACTGTGCGGCGCATGAAAAAGACCCGTCAATTGGTCGCCCGGTGCCTCCGCATAGGAGCGGTGGCGGAACTCGCCCGCCGAACCCGCCGTTTCTAGACCCTGCTAAATTTGGTCAGCAACGAGGGTAGCATCTAACGGCCTCTGGCTGAACCGCTCCGGCGGGTCGGGCCAGTGGTTAAATGAGCGAAAGGGGAGAGTATGGCTACAGTTTATAAGTGCAAAAATGGGAGCTGCAAACACATGGTTGACCTCCGTTGCACTCTGGAAGAAATTGAGATCGACAACGGCGGCGAGTGCGAATACCAAGAGTATCAGGAGTTAACATGAGCAAACTTTTCGATGATTGGCATGGGTCCACATACCCTGATGAAACGAGAGTTGCAAACAAGTTCATTCGTGAAGAGGCGTTTGAGGCTGGAATAGAGCCGTTTGTACAAGTGCTTTATGAAATGAATCTTTACTTGGATACAAACAAGAGAACCAATATCGGTTCTGGTAGCCCTTTTCACCGCAAAATTAAGATGCTGTTGGCGGAGACAGTATGAAGATAATCCCTCTTTGGAAAGTGGCAAAAAATAAGGGTGATCGTCTTTGGTGGGTGCGCTGTTTAGGATTTGGACAAGACGAGTCTAATTTCAAAATGACTATCCCATTTGGCATGACGATTTGTACCAGCACTGGCGAAGGATGGGAAGGAATAACAATAGTGAAGTTTTACTTTCTCTGCTTCTGCGTGGGTTTCGGCTACAAACGGGCAGAGTCCATTTAACGGCTGCGCCTTCAGCGGCGGGGCCTTATCGCCCGCTGCGAGGCGTCGTTAAACCAGCGGAAGGATAGAACAATGCCACTCCGAGAGAATATAAAAACTGCATTCCGAGAGTGTAACGAGTTGCGGGCTGAAGTGGAACGCCTCAAAAAAGCATCCTCCGCAAACTGTGCAACTCATGGCAAGCAAAGTATTGGACTCTGTGCCGCTTGCCAGAAAGTCGAAAAAGACGCCCTTCGCGTCACAATCAGACGACTGACTGAGATGGTCGGGGCTGCGTATACTGCTGGATGGATGGCAGGATACACCTCTTACGGTTCGGTTGCCGATATCGAAGAGGATAAAAACTTTTGTTGCGATGAGGACTGGGTTGAGGATGGTTTGCGGGCGGAGCTACTGAAAATTATAGAGTCGGCTTAACGGCCTTGGCGCTGAACCGCCGTCCTTTGGGCGGGTCCAGCGACTTGGTTATATCCGTCTACCACAGAAAGGGAAATCAATGAAAAGAACCAGACGAAATATCAATGAGTGCGAAATATGCGGTGCAGTAAATACCCATATCTGGCGCTGTGAAGAACATCATCGGTGCGACGATTGCGGGACTAAAGAAAAACTTTGTTCTTATTCGGAAGGTTTGCTTTGCGATGGATGCCACGATAAACGAGTTGAAAAACGCATAGCAGAGTTCGAGGGTGACACAGACTACACGCAAGAAGTGGTTTGTCCCTGGTGCGGATACGAACATTCTGACAGTTGGGAGATGAGCATGGGCGAGAGGGAATGCAGCGACTGCGGCAGGAAATTTGAGGCTGAACAAGAGTGCAGCGTCACGTACAGTACATCAAGGATATAACGGCTTGAGGGTCAAACGGGAGCGAAGCGAATCGCTTTGCACCCGATGGTTATATTTTCGGAGGTGAACCTTGGACTTATATCTGATTGAAAGGGGCGCTGGGACATTTCGAGGTAAAGCGCCATACCACCCGGTTATCATTTGCACTGCCCGGTATACCGCAAAATGGGAGGCCGGTGGGAGTCCATACGGTTCAACAGTTTGGAGTCAGGGCAATGTGAGACAGGACAGTAAAAATCTGCATTCGTGGTTTGTGAACCGCTGGAAGGGATTGGATATTACATTCCACGGAAACTGCGTTTATTTTGACCTACCTGACGGCAGCAACACCCGGCAGCATTCGGAACGGGCACATACGCTGATTGCGGGTGCCGTTTGGTGGAGCGATAAACCTCTGCCGCAATTTTTGCGGGACTTGGGTGTAATCGAAGCGCCGGATGATTTCACACGGGAACGAATCGCGGATGATTACGGCCTCTGTTTGCTGTCGGAAACTGCTGCTGAAAAAATCCGGCAACGTCGAGAGAAAATATAACATCCTTTATACCGCCACAACGGCTAGATAACCCACCAAGGAGGTGCTTCATGAATCCGAACGAAACTTTGAAAAAAATGCGGGAAACCATGATGATGCAGCGTAAAAGCCGTAAAAGCATCAAGGCCTATCTTGGCTGGGTTGCTAAATTCATGCGGTACATCCGATGCCGCCCCGCAGAGGAAACCAAAGAAGATAAAGTAATCGCCTATCTCACGGAATTAGCGGTTAAGCACCATGTCGCCGCCTCCACACAAAAACAGGCGCTTTGCTCAATCATTTACCTCTGTAAACGAGTATTGAAAAACGATCTCGGGGATATTTCAGCCTTCGTCCGTTCGTCCCGGCCCGCGCGAATTCCCGTAGTGTTCAGCCGAGAGGAGATTCAGGCGATACTCGATAATTTAGAGGGACTGGGTGAATTGTGGGGTGGCCTGATGTACGGCTGCGGTATGCGCCTCGGGGAGGTCTGTGCGTTACGGGTCAAAGACCTGGATTTTGACCGCCGGCAGATAACCATCTGGGATGGTAAGGGCATGAAATCCCGCATCGTCACCATGCCGGAAGATGTCGTCATCCCGCTGCAAAAACATCTGCGCAACAACCGGATCGTTTGGGAACGATATGCCGAGCAGCGGGTACCCGTTTCCGTACCTGATGCGCTTGATCGCAAATACCCTAAAATTCCGTTTGAATTGGGCTGGTTCTGGGTGTTCCCAGCCTCTGAACCGGTACGAAAACACGAAGGCCGATCGCTTAACCAGGCCTGGCTGGGCAAACTCTGGCACATCCATGAATCAGCAGTGCAGAAGAGGATCGGCCGCGCTATCCGTGCTGCCGGGATAATGAAAAAGGCCGGTTGCCACACGTTTCGCCATAGTTATGCTACTCACTGGCTGGAAAGTGCCGGCAGCGCGCAAGAAGTGGCACTGATTCGTTTACAGCGACTTCTGGGGCATGGCAGCCCCAAAACGACCATGATCTATCTGCACTGCATCAAACAACAATCCGATGTCCCGAGCCCCCTGGATACATTGCGGGCCGAAAGGAAAGCAGCATGATATCACCCCGCACCCTGCCCAGCATCATCATCGCCCGCAATATCGGCTCGGCCTTCTATTACGGCTGTGAGGGAGATTTCTGGATGGTAGCTTGTTGGCTGGCCGCTGCCGTATTGACTGCGGCGGTAACCTTCTAATGACCATCACCGCCACCGAAATAGACCAACGCCTGGCGCTCGAGCGTGCCGAAGTCGAGGCGCTCACCGACACCGCCGAGCATGCCCTGGCCCAACACGCCCTGCAGCTTAAGGCCTCGGCCATGAAAGGCAAAAAAGGCGCGGCCACCGAACTGACCAAGGCCCTGCGCGAACTGGCCACCTATCGCAAAAACCGTGACGATGCCGCGGCCTCCGGTGGTGATGGTGAATACTTCGCCAAACCGGCCCAGGCGCTCCCCTGGCTCCAGCGCGGCTTCGTCATAAACAAAAGCAAATTCTACAAAGACGTAGCCGATGGCAAGGTACCCCGCAAAAATGGCATCTTCCGCGCCGAAGATCTGCTCTTCTACGCCCGTGCCGCAGCGCTCCGTCCAGCCACCACCCCCGACCAGCCTGAAGACACCTATACCAGTGCCAAAGAAGATGTAGTCAGAGAAAACATCCGCAAACTCAAAATGGCCAACGACGAACGGGAAGGTTCCCTGATCGCCCGCTCCCTGGTGGAGCAGGAACTGTCCGCGCGCCTGGCCTTCCTTAAACGCGACCTGTTCAACCTCGGCCCCCGGGTTGTGGATACCCTCATGGAACAATTCAGCATCCTGGCCCGGGAGCAGGGCCTGGATCTGGACGGCGTCAACCTCCTGTCCCTGTCTCCGGATCTGGAGGCCTACTGGGACAAAAACATGGCCGCCTACCTCGACAGCTACGCCCGGCCGCGCGGCTTCCTGCCGGAAGACATCGGGGTTGACCCGTGACCGGACTCTGGCACATAGCCGAAGAACTCCCCTTCGACCTCTGGCCCGGCGAACAGGACATCGTCACCGCCCTGCCGGACATCTCCACCTCGCAATTCGCGGCCCAGCATCGCGTGGTTACGATCGGCGCCCACCAGGGCAAATGGGATAACGACATCACCCCCTATCTCACCGAAATCATGGATACCGCCGATCTGCCCTATGTCCACAAGCTGGTGATCTGCGGACCGGAACAGAGCGGCAAAACCAACGGCTGCATCAACATCCAGCTCAAACGGGTCGTGTATTACGGCGGCAATGCCCACTACATCATGTTCCCGTCCGAACCGTTGGCAAAAAACTTCGCCACCGCGCGCCTGATCCCCATTTACCGCTCCTGTGAACCGATCGCCCGCAAGCTGTCCGCCTCTCCGGACGACACCTCCGCCGGCAAGATCGCCCTCAGGGACGGCACGGTTATCTTCCCGGCCTGGGGATCCTCCGCCAGCCGGATCAGTTCCTTCCCTGCCGACTTCACCTGGGGTGATGAGGTCGACAAAAACAAAGACCTCACCGGCCAGGAATCCGACCCGCTGAAACTACTGGAAAAGCGCACCAGGACCTTCCGCCGCTTCATCAACCTGATCTGCTCCACCCCGACGGTAGAGACCGGCCATGTCTGGCGGGAACTGCAAAGCTGCGATGAAATCCGCACCTTCCGGGTCATCTGCCCCCACTGCGGCGAAGTCCAGGAAATGGTTGAAGAGCGCCTCACCTGGCCCGGACAGCTCACACTGGTCCATAACAGCAAATCCGGCTCCGTATCTCAACCCGAAGCCGACCCCAAACTGATCAAATCCGGCCGCTCCGCCCGCTATGTCTGTATCGCCTGCGCGGCACTCTGGGATGACATCGACCGCAACCGCGCCGTCAAACTGGCCATTGCGGGGAAAAACGACGGCCTCCCCTGCGCCTGGCAGCCACAGGCACCCGTCCACCGGCCCGAATCCGTCGGCTTCCACATCACCGGCTTCATCTGCCCCGACATCTCCCTATCCGACATCGCAGCGGCCATCCTCCGCGCCCGGGATGGCGACGAATCAGCGGAAAAAGAGCGGGACAACTCCTACCTGGGCATCTACCACCGCCCCAAACGTGGCGGCGTCCGCAAAGAGGAATACGTCCTGCGGCTCTGCGACGATCGCATCGAAGGCCAGCTCCCCAGCGCCCCGATCTCCGCCATCACCGTGGTTGCTGACATGCAGAAACGAGGCCTCTGGTACACCATTCGCGCCTTCGGCTTCGGCATCGAACAGGAAAGCTGGCTGCTGCGGCATGGCTATGTGGACAGCTGGGAAGCGCTGGAAAACATCTTTTTCCGCACCGAATTCAAGACCGCCGCCGGCGCGGTCTACGTCCCCAACCTCTGGGGCATCGACTCCGGAGGCGGCGAATCGGAAGAATATTCCGATCTGTCCCGAACCGCGGAATGTTATCTGTTCTGCCTGCGCCACCCGGAGATCATCCCCTTCAAAGGCAACGGCCGCATGCAGCAGATCTACTCCCGGACCACGATCGACAAACTGCCCGGCACGAACAAACCCCTGCCGGGCACGGTCCAGCTGCACAACATCAACACCCGCATCTTCAAAAACCGTCTGGCGTCGAAGCTGATGATCGAGCCTGGTGACCCCGGCTCCTGGCACCTGCACAGCGGCCTGCGGGAAGAAGACGTCAAGATGGGGCACCCCCGCGAGGTGGGCCGGGATTACCTGCGCCCCTTTGCTACTCAGATGTGCGCCGAAACGCTCCAGGGAATCAACTGGATCAACCCCACCAAGCGCGCCAACCATATCTGGGACTGCAGCACCTACGAGCTGGCCCTGTGCGAGATAGCGCAGGTCAAGTTCTGGCTGAGTCCGGAAAGCGCGGAAGCAGCAAAGCCGGGCCGAAAAATACGCAATAGCGGAGTCCAATAAACCCACAGGAGAAACACCATGGCAAAAGTGAACAAGATCGTCAGCAGCAACCCGCCCGCAGCACCCGGCAGTCTGGATATCCGTCTCAGCCTGCAGGAGATCGAACAAGCCAAACAGCAATTCATCGAACG
>Ga0209727_1002463_pt1 | contig 12959 bp, 16 predicted proteins | sample RifGroC1_FD_183995 | JGI IMG/M metagenome (GOLD analysis project Ga0209727, IMG submission 183995) | Groundwater microbial communities from Rifle, Colorado, USA - Groundwater C1 (SPAdes) (version 2) | ecosystem: Environmental > Aquatic > Deep subsurface > Groundwater | place: Rifle, Colorado...
TTGTTGAAGAAGAAGCGCCTCCATCATACCTCGATAAAGCGGCCAACTGGTTCGCCAAAAAACTGCCGAATAGCTAGCGTTCGTAGCTCAACGGATAGAGCGCCAGGTTGCGGACCTGGAGGCTGTGAGTTCGATTCTCACCGGACGCACATTTTTTGTCTTTTAAGACGCAAAAATCAGGACGTAACCTGGAAGGCTCGCTGGTTTACGTCGTTCAGGGCAATTGACTCAAACTTAAACGATGGGTTTTCCCTGGACCATTCCTCGAACGCGAGATGCTCGCCCCATTTCGGAGCTCCCTTGCCAATATCAATTGGATCCAGCCAGTCGTCGAAGTAGATGACTGTGCCTGGCTGCAACAACGGCCGTATCCACCGCAGGACCTGCATAGTCGAGCTGTGAATATCAACATCGATGTTGACGAAAATCAGGTTGTCAATCTTATCCCGTAACTCATCGGTAAAACTCTCGGAGAAAAATCCATCCACTAACTTGAATTGGGAACCAAGGGAAGCTCCCATCTCCTCCATTCGTCGGATTACATTCTCCTTTGGAGAAGCGAATGCACCTTTATTGTGGCGGTTCGGAGCCCACACGCCTGGAGTTTCCTCCGGTAGGCCCTGCCACGAGTCAAACCCAATCAGAACATCGTTCGGGTATCGGTTCAGGATTTGCAGAACCTGCCACATCCATGAGTTACCCTGACCAACACCAAATTCAAGGCATATGCCACCGTCCGGAAAAGTCTGGTGGGAATGAATGAACCCGTCTTTCAACGGAGATGGAACTTCAATTGTATCAAGCGTTGATAAGTACGGCACCTTTCTAATGTTGTTTACGATGTTATCGCGTACTTTGAGCGTCATTTACTACCCTCTTCCCATTTGCCAGGACTTCGCAAGAATTGTCTTGTACTTAAAACTCTGAACATCTTAACACATTTATTTAATGTGGCTAAGAATTCAGTTATAATATTGTTTGAACCTAAAAAGTGTGGTTCACCAGGGTGGGGTGCCGGAGCGGCCAAACGGGATGGTTTCGAAAACCATATCGATTTATCGATACGCGAGTTCGAATCTCGCCCCCACCGCCAATGACTAGTGTCCTTTGGTGATCGTCAGCCCCCAGACTTCTCTCGCTCCGGCTTTTTTCAGTGTCTTGGCCGCTTCTTTGATAGTCGAGCCCGTCGTCCAAACATCGTCAAAGAGAAGAAGGGGCTTGGGCTTAAGCGGGAGGTATTTCTTATTTATCAGGAAAACCCCTTTGACGTTTTCGACTCTTTCTTTTCTTTTTAACTCCGTCTGGGGAGAGGAAGTTTTCCTCTTAACTATCAAATCCGGAATAAATTCCCATCTCATCTTACCAGCTACTCGCCTACCTATTTCCTCCATCTGATTAAACCCCCGCCAATTTTGTCTTCGGCCGTGTAGGGGAATGGGGAGAAGAATGGGTTTGGGGGGAAGAAAGACTTTCTTCTTGGTTAATTTTTCGACAACCAGCTCGGCAATTTCCCCAGCCACTTCGTAGGCAAATTTGTATTTCAGGGAGAGAATGGCGCCTCTTATTCCCCCTTGATATTCCCAAATTGAGGTCAAGCCGTCCGGAGCAAGCTCGTAACAACACCTCGGGTGGGTCAAGCCTTTGGCCGAAGGTCGGCCGCAGACAGGACAAATCGGCTTGGCCATTTTAAGTTTTTCTTGGCAAAGGGAACAAAGGTACTTTCCTTCTCGACCGCAGCCGAAGCATTTTTTGGGGAAAATAAGGTCTAAAAGGTTCATCTCTTGTATAATTATGGCATGAAGGTTTCAAATAAGCGGGCGAGGTTCGATTATCTTTTGGGGCCCGAGAGATTCGAGGCCGGCGTGAGCTTAACGGGCGGGGAGGCTAAGGCAATCAGGGAAGGGCACGTCGACATCAGCCAGTCCGTCGCCAGAATCGCTGATACCGAAGCCTACTTGATTAATGCCAATATTCCCGTTTCGGGGGCAGTCAAGTACGATTCAAAAAGAACCAGAAAACTGCTTTTACATCGAAACGAAATCGTCTCAATCGGGGTCAAAATGAAGCAGAAAAAATTGACTCTTGTGCCTACCAAGGTGTATACTAAGGGCCGTTTCGTTAAATTTGAACTGGCGCTGGGAAAACCAAAACGCAAGTTCGAGAAAAAAGAAGCGATCAAGAAAAAGGATATTCAAAGGGAGATCGAAAGAGAGTTTAAAGTTAAATAATTAGGGGGCGACCGGTTTCGACGGAAAGTTCTTTAAAAAACTGCAAGCCAAGTTTGATTTCTACTTGTCAAAAGGAATCAAAAACAAGCGTCAAATCTAACGATTTCGCTGTAGCCTACGCTTAAAAAACGTTTTTAGGCTACTGTCTGAGGGAAAACGTTTCTCGACCGTACCCCTCGGGCATAAACCAGTCGGGATGCCGTAAACGTCCGTGGCTTCGGATTTTTACGAAAGACAATAAGCCTGACTCTTAATCGTCCTGTTGGTAGGTAAGATTAGGAGAAAATACAAAAAACCAACTAAGCTTGTAGAAGTCTTTTGAAGTCATTTTTCGGACGAGGGTTCAATTCCCTCCGCCTCCACCAAACTAAAGGTGTTTTGTTTCGATAGAAAAAAGTTTGTCTCCCGCTAAGATGATGATCTTCCCGTCCTTTTCCGATACGGCTAAATCCGTTGCTTCCCCTAACTTATCCGAAAGATATTGGGCTTTATATTTGCCGTCCTTTTCCAAAACCACCACTCTTTTCTTGTCCCTCTCCAGAAGATAGACAAAATCCAGCTCCTCGTTGGTGTAAATCGAATCGGGGTTGGCCAGTTGGGGAAAGACTCCCGTTATCGCCAGGCTAATCGAATTCCCTTGGGAAAATTTAGAAATTCGACCGGAGCCCGAAAGAAGCCAGACGGTGCCGTCGATGGTCATGGCCTTGACCAAAGAAAGGTCCGGGCTGACCCCGAGTGCCAGCCAGTTTGTCCCCGCCCCGAAAGTGCTACCACTCCCGGGATAGCGCCAGATAACCCCCGCTTCTTTGTCGACCACATAAAGATTGGCCGCATAGGCATAAATGAGCACTTCTCCCTTCCACCCACTATCGACCGCCTTGGTTTTTGTCTCGCCCACTTCATAAATCCCGTCGGCCTCTAAAACAAAAGCCCGGTCCTCGTAAACCGCCAAATCCCTAGCGTCCGATATCTGGTCGGGGCCGGCGACGATTTCACTTTTCTTGGTGCCAAAGGCAATGCCCACCACCTTTCTGCCCCTTTTATCCAGAACAAAAACCATTTCGCTTGATGCCGCCAGGCCGTCTCCTTTTAGGTTATCGCTTAAAATCGAAAGGTCGACAAAAAGCAGGGGTTCGACCTGATATTCGCCGAGAACCGACCCTTGGTTTTCATCGAGTTTGGCGATGAGTTCTTCCAATTGTTTGTCTTTAACCCCTTCGGTCTTCAAGGCATCGGCCAGAGCCCGGCTATTGGCAAAAAGTTCTCTGGCCCGGTCCGGATTGAGGGAGGTCAGACTGAGGGCCTCGTCAAATTCATGCTGGGCCTGGGTCAGGCGGGACTCGTAGCGGGCTCTTCCTTCCTTGATTGCCTTCGCCCGAATCCCAAAACCGATGCTGACCACAAGCAGAACCAGAAGAATGATTCCCACCGAAGAGAGGAGTTTTCTCTTTTGCGGCACTTCTTCTTCAACCTTTTCCATCTCCTTGACGTAAATTTTTCTTTCCGGGAAGAACCGGGTGAGATACCCCTTAAGGAAAGCGGCTCCTTTGCCAAGGGAAGATGAGATTTTGTCTGCCCTACCAATCCTAGGCGGCTCACCTGGTTCCCTGGGCGGGGAGGCAACTTCTCCCTGGGCCATCCCCCCCTCTTTAAAAGACAAAATCGCCGCTCCCAAACTGCCGGTATCCTCTCTTGAGTGGACGGTCGGGGCTAAGGATTCAACGGCGCTTCCCGGTTCCTTGCCTTCAATCGCCGCCTTAATCACTCCCGAAGAAAAGACCTCAAAGAAAAGCTTGGTCCCCAAAATCAAAACGTCTCCCTCTTTGGGATAACCCGAGGCCGAAATTACTTCTTCCCTGGTACTCTCCAATATCTTGGCCAAAATTCCGTTTCTGAAAATGGCCACCTGGGCGCCGCCGCCGACAACCGAATAGACAACGCCTTCGACCAAAGAAACCGCGGCAATCTCGACTTCTCCCCAGGTTGAACGAAATTCCTGACTGACTTTTTTGACCGCCGCTTCCAAGATGGCGAAAGCCGAGCCCTCCCCGCTGCCGAAATATTCTTCATGGAGACGGCTGAGAAGTTCCCGTCCGGCGGAGACGGCGTCAACCCCTTCCTCGTGCCGGCCGGTGGCGACCACGGCAAAAAGGCGTCCTCGTGAGGCTAGTTTTTCGGGTTCGGTCGGGGCAAATTCATGAACCTGAACCCAGCCGGAAGTGCCGGGACTGCCTGTAAGCTTTGCGCTGACGACTGCAAAGGCCATTTTAAAATAACAGCATCCTCATGCTACAAAACTATCAAGGCAGCAAGAAAAACCAGTATAGCAAATGCGAGATGTAAATACGAAATGATCTTGAGTTGCGCCTCAAATCCCACTTCCAGGGTCTCCGTCATTAGCTGAACCTGCCTGACGACGACTAAGGAAAAAATGATGTAGAGAAAGAAGGCAACTAAAATAAAGCCCTTGGCCACTCCCCAAATCAAGGTACCAGGAATCGGAATCACCTTATCCTCCCTTCAAGTTTCTCTTGCTCTTCTTCAATTCTTAGGTCCTGTAAAACGGTCGCTACTTTATCGGGCCTGGGCACGGCCAAAAAATCAAAATTGGGGACTTCGGAAGCGGTCTGGATAAGAACGTCGCCATAGTTAAAAAGGGTCCTGACCGCCCCGGCCATCTTATAGGTGACGTCTTGGATTTTGTCGATGTTGGCGTCAGAAACCTCTTTGTAGAGGAGATTCAAAAAATCAATGTCCACGATTCTCTCATCGGTAATCAAATAAACGTTGAAAAACCAGGTCAGAAAGCTCTCCAAAATAAAGGCGGTCGTAATCAGATACCAAAACAAAACCGCAATCAGTTGAAAGTTTACCGGCAAAAACGAAAGAATCGGAAAAATACTCAAGATACTGGGGGCCAAAATCATCAGTAACGCAATCAAAGCTTTTGGAACAAGTGTTATCGGGTGCTGCCTTAAAAGAAGAATGACTTTTTCTTCGCTCTCGCGGGTCTCGAAATTGACATTGTCGGGCAAATAGCAATAAGCGGCGAGGGGATTATGGGTATGCCCCGGGGCCTTATGTTTCTTAAATTTAGGTTCTGGCTCGAAACTTCTTGGGGTAGGCGTTTCAGCTTCTTTTTTCTCTTCCGGAGGATTGATAAAAATATCCGGCATTCTGCCTGATTATAACGCTCGAACAGCGATATATCAAAGTTCCGACTTTGCTATAAACTCAAAGTATTTTATTTCAAAATCAACTAGCCTTTTCTTTCAACGTTAAAGAGGGGGCCAACAATCTGGATGTTTGCCGGAGCCCGCAGATTGAAAAAGTCTTTAAACTCTGTCCCGCTAAAAGACTCACTTCCCCCATCTCCAGAAACAGTCAAAGAAGTCGTAATTCCGGATGACCAATCCACGCCATTAACCGAGACGGTTGAAATACTATTAAAGGGAGTTCCACCCCTGTTTCGCAATTCTTCTTTAACTCTCTCGACGCTCCAAGTATCGGTCCCAGCTGGATTTGGCTTATCTGTTTGATAAAGATGTTCTCTGGTTGAGGAATCCCTTCTTGCCAGAAGGATAACGTTAACAATATCGGCAACCTCCTTATGGCTTAACCAAGCAGAATTCCCGTAGCCTGACCTCCACCCTTGAGCTGCATAAAAACACTTAGACTCTCTGTCGTATGCTTTCGCAAAGAGGTCGGGAAAACTGCCAATAGACCCTTGGGCGTCTGCGAAATTTTTGGTGTAGGAAGTGTTTCCAGCATTCGGCAATTGTGCCGACGAACGCTGGGTATAACCACCAAAGGTAGAGGCATACCAGGCCGTAATTATTTGCCCCCCCGATACCAAAACTTCTGCTTTTCCTGCGCCGCAAGCTACTACTCCGGTGGCATCCACCGCTGAGTTAGCCGCCCCCCTCCTAGCAGAAGAGTAAACTTGGCAGTACTGCGTTGTGCAAATTGGCAGTGGTTGGTTGAGAGCATAGCTTCTTGCCGCGAGAGCTTGGGCCTTTAAAGCTTCCGGAATATCGGCACCCATCTCTTTGTTAACAACACCTTTTATGTATTCTTCAAAAGGTAAATCCCCGTATCCTTGTACACTAATTGTCGCAGGTACATCACGGCACTCGATACTTGTGTTCCCATAGTAAGCTTGCAGTATTGTTCTATAATCCTGATTGTCAAAGGTTGCCCTTCCATATGCACCGTACTGGTTCATTCCCACATAATGAGGAATACCAAATGTATAAAAGGCGAAGGCTGGTCTTTCAAGCGAACCCGGATCCAAATTTCTATCATCTGTACAAAAAAGCGGTCCTGCACCAAGGGTTCTTGGAAGATTAAGGCTTCCGAGTTTTTGTGCAATAAACTGCTGCTGCTTTGCCGTCAGGGTGGCCAAATAGGACTCGACTTTTGCAACCTCGCCTGCTAAAAACTTCTCCTGGTCGCCAATCTTCTTTTGTGCTGCAGCTAGACTTGCTTTATTTTTCTCAAGATTTTCTTTGTCGTTTTTGAGTTTGGCCAGCTCTTCTGCATATTTCTCCATCGTCTTTCTGTCTTCGTCCGCGGCTCTCTGTCGGAAATTTATTTCTCGGAAGGCTGATGCGGCATCCTCAGATGCCAGAAATGGAAGAATGGGGTCATAAAGCCGGATAAATCGATAATGGTTGCTTGCTTTCTCTTCAAATATCTCCTGGGTAAAAGCCAATTCTTCCTCTCTTTGGCTTATTTCTCCCTCAAGGCTTTTTAGCTGATTGGATATTGAAGCTATTCTCTTATTTAAACTGCTTAGTTGAGCTCTAAGGTTAGCCAATTCTTGTTTGTTTGTTTCGTGTGCCGGCTTAAGGGCGTCAATTTCTCTCTGAATCTCTTGAATTTGACAGTCAAGGTCGCTGGCAGAACAATGGCTGGCTTTGACAGAAATGGCTAAAAACCAGACCGCAGTTATGAAAAAAAATACAAAAAGAAAAATTCTCAAAAATTTCATTTGTCTTACTATTATACCAGTGCATCCCCTTTCGGGTTTGTGCTAAACTCAAATCGAAATGAAAAAGGTCTTCTTGGTCTCTGCCCTATTTTTATTGATGGGCCTTTTTGTGCCCTCCAGGGTAGGAGCAGTTGCCTGTTGTCCCGATACCGGTACCAGTCAATACAAATACACTTATGACGCAGCAACAAACAAATGTAGAATCACTGGGCCACAAGGAACAATCTCTGTAGATACAAACTGCAAATCCCCTCAAACCTGTAACGCCACGACTGGACAGTGTGAAGTCTATCAGGAACCGGAAATACCATCAGGCTGTTCTACGGGCTCAGAAGGTAGGGTGTTCTGTGTCAACACGCCATATAACTACACTATCTACTGCTCTACCCAGGCCGAGTGCGACCAGTACAAAACATCGCTGGAAAATTTTTATCCATCTCTAAATCCCAAAGAGGCTTCTTCTGCCCCAGTCTGTAAAACAGCACGTGGCGAAGATGGAATCGATACCGCTATTGGTTGTATTCCAATAAGTGACACCAATGCTTTTATTGGCTTTATCCTTCGTTGGGCAATAGGAGTCGGCGGAGGAATCGCATTTCTTCTCATTGTCTACTCTGCTTTTATGATAATGACCTCTCAGGGAAATCCGGAAAGACTAAAGGCGGGGCAAGAACTTTTAACTAGCGCAATTGCCGGTCTTATTATGCTTATTTTTTCGGTATTTATACTGAATATAATTGGAGTTAACATATTGGGAATATTCAAACAATGAGAAATGTGGCACAAGTAGACAATCCATTTAAGGGGATAGAAATTCCGACCGTAGAAAAGGGTATTGTTGATATAAATAGACCCAGCTTGAAACTGGGAGAGATTGTCAGCGGGCTACTTCCCTATTTGTTTGCAGGTGCGGGACTTTTGCTTCTTCTCTATCTTATTTTCGGGGGAATCCAGTTTATGACCTCAGGGGGAGATCCAAAGGCGATGGAGTCTGCCAAAGGAAAAATTACGGGGGCCTTAATCGGATTTATTATTGTTTTTGCGGCTTACTGGATAGTTCAAATTGTCGGAACAATTTTGGGAATAGAAGTAATCCAAAAAACCTTTCAATAAAAAGAACTTGGTGCGCACCCTTTCGGATGTTTCTGCTTTGAAAAGCAGAGCAGCGGTTTAAATCCCGCATCGCAACCCTATTTAGGAGTCCTTAGTCTTCACAAACTGGAAACATCAGCGACTCCATCGGCAACACATCAACCCATTTGCAGACATCGTCCTGCCCAGATAGCCCTATTTCGATATAGGCTGTTCTGTCAATCCCCCCATTGTCCTCTGCGCAGTAGACAGTCATTCTCTGTCCAGGGCCAACTGTTACACCATCAGGAAAGTTACAGCTCCACCAGTTTGACCAGGCCTCTAGAGTAAAATCGGAGAGGTTCGTGATTTCATACTCCCCGTAGACAAACCCGCTACAGCTACTCCCGCAGCCCACTCCTTCTCCTAGGGGGATTTCGTTTCGGACTCGCGTAATTTCCAGAAGGCGCCCCTCCCTAACTAGAAGGTCGAATTCTTGCTGTTGCTCTTGCTGTTGCTGCTCTAGAGCTTGTCTTTCACTCTCTTGGGCCACTCCTGTTACCACACCAGAAACCATCATCGCAACAAACACGAAAGCGATCAGCCCTGGTATGGCCCAGTACGCTGCGGCTTTGTCCCACTCCCTTCTGCCGGCTGCTCGAAATCCTTGGACAACAAGCCTGACCAGCAGATAGACCAGGAAGCCGATTGTCCAGAGAATGAGCATGGCTATTGCAAAGAAACAACCATCCCATCCTCCTCCGGCTGGAGTGAACTTGCCAACATAGCTCCCCCATTCATCGAAAACGTCGAATTCGCCGCTCATTTTAGCCTCCTTGGCTTGAGCCGTACTTGTGGTTTCGGTTTTCTTGGATCGTTAAAGGGCGTTGGCCCCAGAAAAAAGAAGTGGTAATCCGCAAGTTGGGTATACTTCTCCCCCTGCTCCAACTCTTGGGAAAGTATTATAGGTTTTCTGCCTAGAAAAAGCAAATTGTTGCACTTACTTTTACCCCTTGCTACACTTGAGTTATGAATTATCTCGCCCAAAATCCCACTGGAGTTCCCATCGGCGAAAAGTTTTTCGGAAAGTCAGGCTCCTTCCTTACTGAAATTACAGATATAGGCAAACTTGTTTCAATAATTGTTTCCAATGCTATGGTAATTGCAGGCATTATTCTTCTTTTTTTTATGGTCTTCGGTGGTATCTCAATGATTGCTGGCGCAGGAAACCAAAACCCCGAGCAGGTCGCAAAGGGCCGCCAGGCGGTAACTTCGGCTCTAATAGGTTTTATCATTGTTTTTGCGGCGTATTGGATAGTACAATTGATTGAAGTTTTAACCGGAGTAAAAATTCTATGATGAAAGAGCTGCTGTCCCAAACTAATCCCTTTGGACAGGTAAATCCTCCCCCGGGCGTTGCCCAATATGGAGGGTTAGAAGGTTTATCAAATTTCATTAACAACATTCTTAAAGTACTTATCGTTGGGGCCGGAATCTTTGCCGTTTTCAATTTGGTTTTTGCGGGATACGGCTTTCTCTCTGCCGGAGACGACCCCAAGAAGGTGGCTGGTGCCTGGGCAAAAATTTGGCAAAGCCTCATGGGCTTAGCCTTCGCAGCAGGCGCTTTTGTCCTAGCCGCAATTTTCGGACAGCTTCTTTTTGACGATCCCAATGCGCTTCTACAGATAAGGGTCTTTGGTCCAGAATAATGAAAAATCTATTGACACAAACTGAAGTTTTTAAAGGAACACCGTTCAGGGGTTTCGGCAAACTTGGCCTAGAAGGGGAGTCAGGCGAAGGCGCCATAGATACTTTCGCGAAATTTATTTCATCCGCCATCGGACTTTTGACTATCGTAGCGATAATCTGGTTCATCTTCGTACTTTTTGCCGGCGCGATGGGTATGATGAGCGCGGGTGGCGATAAGGCTGCACTTGAAACTTCACGAAAAAGAATCACCACGGGTCTGGTCGGGTTAGTGGTGGTTATTTTGGGAATTTTTATTGTCGACTTGGTCGGCACATTAATCGGAATACCCGTATTAAATCTAGAAGAACTTTTTAGTCTCATCCAAATTAATCAGCCGTCACAATGAACCTTTTAGCCCAAATCATTGAGAATCCTGTTGGCCCCTCCAGGGGAGAAACTGGTATCTCGGTATTCCAACAGTTTATCCCTAACCTGATACGCCTAAGTTTTGTGATAGGGGTACTAATTTTCTTTTTTGTGATGATTATCGGTGCTATTCAATGGATAAGTTCGGGGGGAGATAAGGCCGCGATTGAGACGGCAAGAGGAAAAATTACAAATGCCATCGTTGGAGTAGTTATCCTTTTCGCTTTGTTTGTCGTCCTGAAAATTATTGGAGATTTTTTCGGAATAACAGCACTGGAGAGACTAGAGCTCAACCTGGAACCCTTAATCCTTGACTAGTTCTAGCTCTTGACATTGGCCCGACAAAGATTGAATAATATCATTAACTTATGTTATCAAGCCTTTTGGCGCAAGACATTAATTTAAAGCCCGGAGGGGATTTCGTGAATCTTGAAGAGCTTACCATCGGAGGAATCGTCGCAGGACTAATCAGATTAATTTTGGTGGTTGCCGCTTTAGTTTTCTTCTTCATTTTGGTCATCGGGGGAATACGCTGGATTGCCTCGGGCGGAGATAAAGCTCAAACAGAAGCAGCCAGGGGCCAAATTACAGCGGCGCTGGTTGGACTCGTCATTGTCTTTGCCGCCTGGGCGATCGTTCAGCTTATCAATACCTTCTTCGGAATTAATATCTTCGAATTGACTATTCCGACGGCAGGGTAATTAAAGGCTTGCTCGCAATACTTCATTAAGTTAAACTTAGTCTTGAAATGTTTTGGCCGCTTCTTACTGTTTTTGCCGCGGAACCTGTCCCGACTGTTTGTATCGACGGGGATCTAGAAAAATGTGCCCCCTCCCTGGCTGGATTAGAACAAGTTTTTTCAAACGTTGTTGAGGTCGCCCTGGCTCTTGCCGGAATCGTTCTTTTTATCATGCTCATTTCGGGAGGATTTAAATATATAACGGCGGGCGGAGACCCTAAGGGAATTGAAGGAGCAAAGAAAACTTTGACTTATGCCATCGGCGGCATGGTCCTTCTGGCGATGGCTTTCTTAATTTTGCGCTTTATTCAAGAATTCACCGGAGTCGATGTTACCAGGTTTAGAATTTTTCAAGAAAATTGAGACATGTCCCTGCCTAAACTGTCTGCTTTTGTCATTCTCGTATTAACCTCTTTATTTTTGGGAAAGAGCGTCGCCGCCCAAATCCCTGTTCCCTCTCAACCGGTTGAGTGCGATGACGTTACCGACCAGGAGTTTCATTCACTAAGGCCTTATCAAGCCAGTCCCTGTAATACAAGCATCTCGGGTGCGGCTTTTTGCGGGAACGGTATTGCCATTTCGGAACAGGTCGCAACCCCCCAATCTCTTCGCCCCAATCTCGACCCCAATTGTACCCTTTTAGACCCCAGAACCAGCAGGTATCGGTGCACCTATGAGACCCACAGAGAAAGAAGAATTGCCGTCGACCTTTCTAATGCCGAACTTCCCATCCTTGGCAATACGGAGCAGGTAATTAACAGCCAAAACCCAAGCGACGAATTGGACGATGCCGAAAAAACCAATGAGTACGTCAGCTGGTATTTAAGCGGCGTCCCCTGGAAACTCGAATACGGCACAGGAACTAGTGAACAACTGGTCAACTTTTCCGGACCCGTAAATAAACTTCTTCCTTGGGACATCCAAGCCCAAGCCAGAATCGAAACAATTAAAAGGGCTGACGTCGACAGGCATAATCAAATCGTCACCCCGGACGGCACCCGCTTGGAAGAGTGGGAAGGGGAAATTGCTTCAGGCCTGCTATCAATTCCCGCCAAACTTTACGACCTTATTCTACCCGACTGGCTGATAGTCCTGGGCGAGCCATGGAACGACAGGGTTCCGCCACTAGCCAAAGACTTCGAGGATGATCTTTTATATAGAAAGGCCTACAACGAGTGGCGGGGCAAAAGCTGTGCAATCGTAACCTTACCAGTTGTCAATGTGAAGAGCCTTCTTTGTGTAGAAAATCCATTAAGACCCAACAAGTGGGCCGATGATTTTGCCTACATTCCCCTCTCTTCTACCGAAGACAGAGAGGGCTCCGTAGCGATTTCCGAGTTCGGAATTAAGGCAACCAGTCCGGATGCAGAAGTCAAAAACCAAAAATTCACCAACCAGACTCCGGCCGAGCTTTTCTTTGCCCACACCGAGGAAGTTTCGGACCTGGCCTCACTCCTTCAGTCAACCTATGCCCCCGAAGGCGGCTCGGCCGGAAGTGCTCCCTCGGTTGGTATCGCCCCAAATGACTGTAGCTTGGTCAATATCCGGTCAAACCCGGGAGACCAGCTTTTTCCGGGAGAAATTAGCGGAGACCTTTCCTACGACCTAGAATTTTCCTGCGAATACGAAATCCCGGATATCGGCTGGAGTCCAAGAGAGTGTCGAAAGGACGTGCTTGTTTCCTTGGGGACGATCACCGAAACGCCCTTGGCCGACGAGATTTGGTCAAAGCTGGTTGCCGGGCCCCAAGGGGTCTTTAAAAGAATCTATCCGAAAGTGGGAGAGGGAGGAGCCATTGAGTGTCTTGCCGATA
>Ga0209727_1002467_pt1 | contig 12916 bp, 25 predicted proteins | sample RifGroC1_FD_183995 | JGI IMG/M metagenome (GOLD analysis project Ga0209727, IMG submission 183995) | Groundwater microbial communities from Rifle, Colorado, USA - Groundwater C1 (SPAdes) (version 2) | ecosystem: Environmental > Aquatic > Deep subsurface > Groundwater | place: Rifle, Colorado...
ACTCAATACGCCATCAATAACGTTTTCTTCAAACATATCACCTCCCTCCGAAAATATCTTTCAAAAAATCCGGCATTTCACTTGAATGAGATTTATTACGATTACGATTCTGATTAAGCATTGATTTAATTATGTCGTTGCATGGCTTGCAATATACCGCCATGCCAGCGCGCACCTTTGCATCACGCAATGTCGCCATGAATTTACCGCAATGTTCGCAATGTAGTTCTGTAGTCATGGGAGCGCAGTGTATAGACATATACACACAATGTCAATTACTTTGTGAATGCTGTAATCCGATTACAGTTTTTGTCAATAATTATGTTCACGCTACCTGCTTTGTTCATTTTCGATGAACATTCCATAAATGGGCATGTTCGTACCCAATTTGGGTAAATCAGCCAATTTTGCGCATGATAGTTCACATAAAATTTAACCAATGTTCCAAATTACCAGCAGATTTTAATAAATGTAGGTAAATCGGAACTGTAATCGGATTACAACTTCAAATCCGTGAAAAGTTATACTTCCTTTCTCGGATAAATAGTATAACTCTATTCAAGAATCAGGAACTCACGATTACACTTGGTCACTTAGGATGGGACTATGTTAAACGTATTCTATATTCAAGAATTAAGAATGACTGTAATCGGATTACAGTTTCAATTCATATATTCACGCTCAAAATCAGCAAAGTATTTCCATGAATCCATTGTTCGTTCATCACATATACGGCCAAAATCATCGGCAAGCATAAAGAATTTGAATGCTTTATAGCAATTATGATTACTAAGAAATTTAGCCATCCTGACTTTAATATCATTATCTTTCGTTGACCAAAATATCTGATGGTGCGCGATCATCCAACTAATACGGTAAATATCGAATTCGCTTACTCCATGCTTGGCTAGTATCTGTTCAGCCATTTCAGCACCCACAACATCATGCCTGTCGTATGAATAATATACTCCACGCTTTACGTTTTCTTTCCTTGTACGACATACTGGTTTAGCGATGTCATGTAACAAGCAAGCAAATAATCCAATCCAATACCAATCCTCTTGCTCTGATGTAGATTCTTTATACCAATCGCAAACCATGCAAGTGTGGAATAGCACATTCGGCTCACGATGATATGGACTATCCTCGCATACCTTTCCCATTAAGCATACGGCATATTCAAACCCAAGAATCTTATTGTAAAGTTCTAAATTTAGCATATTCATTTTTTATCTGAATTTCAATTCCACTGGTAGTTGCGTGAAGAAAGTTTCTAATCAATTCAGATTTTCCACCAATGCTATTTACAAAATGTTGCATGAAAACTCCAAGTTCTTTACCTTGAAGTCCGGTTATTCTGGATACAATTTCCCCGTTGAAGTTCTGTTTAACGCGCAATAAATTTTCATGCTGAGATAATATCTTGCAATGCTGAATATCAAACCCATCAAATGTCTTCAATGCCAATTGCAAGAATTCAGGTTTACCAGCATACCCATCTTGCTCACGCATTTCTGTCCACGGATATTCTGGCAATCCTTGTGCCGTTTCGCACCATGTGCGGAATTCATTGTAAATCTTGCGTTTCTTATCCCGTGTACGGCTAATGTGATTGCGATTGTGTAATAAATAAATATCCTTGTGAAAATACTTGCTCTTCGATACCCATCTAAACATTTGTTCAACCGTGTCGAATCCAACAATAAACTCCTCGTAATTCAAATCACCAAACTCAATAATTTTCTTTATATCTTTTGATACAACTATTTCAGCAAAAGAATTGAATTGGTTATCTTTGTCTCTAAATATATAACTCAATCCTTTGTGCCCATACTTGAATCCAAGTTTCTTAAAAATCCTGCCAGCAAGATTACCAAGATCATTCCATGAATAATATGACAATGAAGTATCATAATATTCGGTTGGAGTAAGAATTAAATCAATTTGGAAGTTTTCATAATCGAACGAATAAACTCCAGAATTAGTTACTAATTGTTTTGGTGAAAACCACCCATGAATCATATCTGCATAATTAAGAGATTCTCCGCTAAAAGTCTCAAGCAGAATATCCAAGTCTCCGAATGATTCTTTCGTGCGATATGCTGGAATATCTAAAATACGCCTATTAACAAATGAATGATTTGCAATACCACTGCTTATTTTCTCAATAACGTAGTCGCGGATTTTTATATATTCTTCTCTATCAACCCTGCGAGTAGTTATCTCTTTTAACGCATTTCCACCCATAAAATATCCTTTTAAATAATTGTTCAAGCATTATAGCATAAGCAAGATTTATTGCAACTGTAATCGGATTACACTATTTCTCACGGTTTAGCGGGAATGTGAAAATAGTTGTTTACTTGGCGGCGGATATGTCTATAATGCTCGACATCAGCGTTGTGCAGCGCGAAAGAAGGTTTGACCCAGTTGTCATAGGCATGTAGGGGAGAAATCCCGCCGACCTTCTTCGGTACTGCACACTACATGACCTATAACAACTGGGTTTTTGTTTTATGCGCTGATTGTATTATTGGTCTATCGGAATAGCTGCGTCACGAGAGTACATTTGGCGGGAAGGAAGTGGGTAAATCCATGTAGTCCCGTTAGAGCGCGGTGTAACGGTCTGGAGTAATGCATATTGGCGCATCAGAAGGCTTCCTAGGCGCGGGTGATGGGTGGTTGTATATATTGCTGTGCTGCTTTGGATGGCAAGGATAACCGAGTGCTTAACTGACACCGTAATGCCGCAAACGGATATATGCACTGACGGACACTTGGATACAACATGCTAGTTGGAAAACCGTTGGATATTGAATGATTGCGTTTAATTCAAGACCGGGATGCGTACTGCGAGGCTCCGAACCGGATAAAACCAGAACCCGAACTTATGCGTAATTGCATCGGTTTGGGGTAGGGTAGTTTTTGACCAAAAAGCACCAACGCCCACCATCCCGGATAAATTACAATGAACATAACGAAACAATGCGACACTTGCAAACAATCCAAGCCACTCTGCGAGTTCTTCAGCCCACCACAAGGCGCGGCAACATCTTGGCAAGGAACCAGCGAACATTGCAAGCAGTGCCACAAAGAAGCGAAAGTGCCGCACGGTTACGGATATTATGGCAACAACTGGACTTACCCAGACGATACTCCGTTTGGACTGAAGTGTAATCGGATTACAGAAAGGAAGGAAAAGTGAATGAATCAATGCACCTTTTTGCTGGAGCAGGTGGCGGATTGCTTGCCGACCTCATTATCGGACACAATCCAGTCTGCGCAGTCGAGTGGTAGCCATACGCCTGCCGAATCCTGCGAGAACGCGCCGCCGAAGGATGGTTCCCTGACCTGCGGGTGTACGAGGGAGACATTAGGGTGTTCGATCCATCCGAATACGCGGGACGAATACATACAATCCATGCGGGATTCCCTTGCACAGATATTAGCGTTGCAGGGAAACAAGTTGGAGTTGGCGAAGGAACACGAAGCGGATTGTATAGGGAAGTCCTACGAATCGCTGGCGTGGTACGACCAAGAGAAATCTTCCTGGAAAACGTCTCAGCAATCCTTTCTAACGGATTGGGAACCGTTCTCGGAGACTTGGCCGCGCTCGGGTACGATGCGAAATGGATATGTATTCGAGCTTCCGATGTTGGCGCAAATCACCAAAGAGACAGATGGTGGCTACTTGCAAGACAAGTATTGGTTGACTCCATCGACCATACAAATAACTCCAAGTCAGAACAGACGAGAAAAGCGGACCGAATACAGAGCATCGGTAGGAAGGAAGGATTCCCCAGGGTGTTTGGAGGAACAAGTAATGACACAGAAGTTTTGGCCAACACCGACATCCCACAATGCGAAAGAGGGAGCGTATCCATCGGAGTATCTTCTGAATACGCCGACACTAGCATCGGAAGTTGGTGGAAAACTGAATGCCTCGTGGGTAGAATATCTAATGGGATGGCCAATAGGATGTACAAACTTAAAGCAATAGGAAACGGTCAAGTTCCATTGCAGGCAGCTTTGGCATATATGATGTTGTCAGAATTATCCGCAAAGTAGCTTTTTTACAAATTTACAATTCAGGCAGGTCGATTAGCCACACCAAATAGCATTTCAATACTAACACACCACTACCACCATGCAAACGCGCTAGGCGGCTTCCTGACAAGGATACGGACTATCAGATACCAAGTCCGATTATCTAGAAATTCGCAATTTTCAAATCTGCATTCCACTCACACCAATTCACAATCTGTAATCGGATTACAACCACACAGACAATGTGACTATCAAGCAGGCACTGTAATCGGATTACACTCAGCACGATATTCACGGAGCATAATTCGCAAGCATTTAGGCAGGATTATACTCTCGAACTCTGAATGACATGACGCTAATATAATATCATGGATGTTGGGGAAAGTGATTGACAGAATTTTGTCAAGGGGGGGCAAGCGGTCGATTTAAGAGGAGGGGCAAAAAGTACAATACAATCAACAGCTTACGAGGGGAGCGCGCCTGGTTGCTGCGCATAGGTTAGTGACTGCTAACGTGACGCAATTTGCGTCACATTGTGACGGATTTGGTCACATTATCAATGCAGTGGCACGGATTATATACTGCCTATTTATTAAACAGTTGCGCTATAACTCAATAAGCGCGCCATTCTCGCAGATACTTATGCACAATGGCATGAGGTGGCACGCTGTTTGCATACTATAATAGCACCGGCAACGTGCCGGATTTTAAGGAGAACGAAAATGATACATAACACAATGACACCAGCGGCACATGCGGCGCTCAAAGCGGCGCGCATTTGCGCAAATTTAGGGCGGCGCGCGGGATATACGTATGCCATGCGGCGTGGGTGCAACATGAGCTTATACCGTTTGGCCTGCCAGCTCCACGCTGCACATCGTAGCGGGGTGACAGCATGATGCGCGCCCCGGCAGTATCTCGGCCTTGCATATTGACCCAACTGCACCGCCTTGCACGTGCCCGCGCGTGGTCTATGGTACGCCCTCAGTCTATCATCGTGGATCGCTATCAGGCCGTGACGGTGCACTACAGCAAAGGAGGGTATTAACATGCGTATATTGGACGTTTGGACTACTCAAATTCAGCGGCGGTTATCATGACGTGTTACGCCGCTCCGCTGATTTGCATGGCACGCCTGAATATATACGGCGTGACGGCGTGCTAATTCCATGGGCGCAGCGCTTTGTCTAAAGTCATCCTCCCGCGCCTTGGCAACAGGACGCGGCGGGCCTAACTTTGGGCGATTATTGAGGGGATGTTATGAATAACTTTAAACAACTGCGGCACGATGTAAACGGTAACACGCGCTTTGTAACTTCGTGGCTCGGCTTCGGCTTCAATTCATACGCTCAAGCGGTCAAGGCGGCAAACACTCTAGGCGGACGCAAATACCATTGCAAAGCATACGGCGGCGGAATAGTGTTTCAAGCGTATCAGTGCGAACTTGCGGACATATCGGCACGGCTGCAAGCGTTAGCAAAGGCCGCCTAAACGCGCCACAAAGCGCAACAAGGCGTTTACCTGCTATCGGGCAGGGGTGAGTATCAATTAACGAAATGAAAGGCTTAAAATGGACTATTTGCTAACCCGTCAACAGGCTCGCGAAACACTAAATAAACTTGGCTTCCAGAATTCCAAACTTCCGGCCATACAACGCAGCCTGATTCTCAACTTTCCGGGGAAAGCATGGCGCATTGATTGGAAAGGCAAGGATGCTTTCTTGATGTACGAAATGGCATAGGCATAGGCTGATAACCTAGCAGGCACAATACCGCCTAGAATCGCATCCTGCGGGTAATGGCGGGTAATTAACTGGACTAGCAAGCGGCAAGTATAGCGGCTAAACATGGCAGCAATTCTAAAGGGCGGAACCGGAATATCGGCAAAGGCATAAAACAAATATGCACGATCACGGACTACTACATCACCCGCAACCTAGCAGGGGAGATAGTCAAAGAGCGATACGTTGCAATTCACATCATGTTGGGTATCATCACCGATTATGATATTCCAGAAACCGAAGTCGCAAGAGGCTTGCTACCAGAATACCAGCACTTACTCTAAACGCGGAATCCATGTATACCGCAACCCGGCAAAACATGGATTCTTCACAGCCCAATAGTTAGCACTCACTAACCTACCCAAAACATCGGAAGCGCAAACCTTTTACCGTGTAAGTAAAGGTGAGCAACCGCAACAGATCACACAAAACATGGAATTATTACCATCCGGTTAGCACTCACTAACATTGCGGATATAGTTGGCTATTATAACCTTTAGCCAATGGTAAAGCATGTTGTCAGTCATTACTCACGCCAAAACACGGAATTAGTGAGCCAAAACACGGAAAAGTTGATATTCGTCAACTAAACATGAATTCTGCACAACTTTTAAGCAGATAGTCAGGAAAATAGGGCAATATATTGAACAACTGCTTATTATTTAAGCAACTCTTAAAGTAATACATTAACTATTGCTTAATAATTAAGCAACTGTTCAATATATTTTAGAGGAAAGTTGAACAACTGCTTAAAAAATAGGCAATTTACCCTAAATGCAAATAAGAATCATTATCATTAAAAAAAATAGTGAATGAAAACAACTACTTAAAAATTTATAATCAATTAGAGAGTTGATTCCATTGAGGAAAACGGCAAAAAAGAGAGGATATTATGCAGTTATTCCACATATAACCCTTTGTATATCTAACAAATAACACCTTCACTACCCATATAGAGAGATTATTTTATAATAAGAATATATATATCTGTAGGCTGTGGCTGTGGTGAATATTTTTCATTTATCCTGTTTTTAGCCCTTTAGTGAATATAATCAAGTATTTAACTGCGGTTTTGCCTAGGAATTGCCTAGGAATTAATAGGGTTGTGGCTTTGCGGGTAGTTATAAAGCAAAATAGTTTATTATTATGTTGTATTCTTCGTGGATTATGCTATTATGACTACTTGTTCGGTTGATTAACTTTTGAAAGGGTAAATAAAATGAGAATTACACAAAAAGATTTAGAAGCTGTAGTTTCACGGATTAACCGTATTTGTGGAACTCCTGCTACTCCATATTCCAAAGATGCTGCCGGTAAGATTTCCCCTAATGCTGACTGCTACCATCTATCCTACGCTTACGGTGGCGTCCAGCTTGTGCAAATGTCCGATGTTATCGGTTGCTCCGGTGTCCGTAATGTTCTGGGAACTGGTCATATTACCAAGTCTGATTTATACAATCGGATGCAAGCGTTTATTGCTGGTTTGGAGGTGACAAAATGACATTTACCACATATTCCGAAGCTGAAGCCGAAGCCGTAGAGTTTGGCGCTGTTAACGTTGGCGTATTCTCACCTAACTGGCCGTTGCATGGTGCATTTTGTGCTCACTTCTTCGATGCTGCTGGTTTGGAGGTTGGCTTTTATCATTACGACCTGCATAATCCGTTGCTTGTTCTTGAGCCTCGCCGTTCATGGAGCCAATCATTCAAGGATGGTTTGAAATTCAGTAAAATTGAAAAGGTGTCAATATGAACCGATCCGATATATCCGGCTTTGAGTTTACCATTTTCGGCTATACCGTGGAAGTTGTGACCGTTCGCCGTATCCCTCGAACTATCGCCCTTTGGCATGGCTCCCGTTTTATCTATCGGAAAGGCTGAAAAATGACTCCAGAATATAGAAAACAGATTGCGGAATGTGAGAAGCTATACGCCGAAAAGGGCCGCAAAGCATTAAACAATCCCCACGGCATGATCGGCAAAACATGCGGTTGCCGTGATTGTTTCTGCTGTGCCGCTTATCACGTGCTGGAAGCCGCTGCAATTCGTGAATATCAAATAAGGAGCTTGAGAAAATGAAAACTCGAAATAAAATCAAGTTTATTGCCGGAATACATGGCTCCGAAGGCAATCCAGATACATTCGCCATGATCGAATGCTATCAGCTCAAACATGGGCTTGCTATATCTGCCCCGATTGTTGCCGATGAATTCGGCCAATGTACCTATAAGGCAGGCTGGATCGTTTACCACGTTGCAACAGGTAGAACGGTAAAGACTGACTACGGAAATGGTTTTAAGACCCCTTTTGATGCAATCCTTGCGGCAAAGAATGTCGGCGGGTTGTATGCCAAAATTACCGCCCGTGATTTTACCGCCGAAATTGAGGCTTTGCCGGTTGCGGAGTGTGTTGTTCCTGTAATCGGTAAACTTCGCGCCATGCCTAAGCCAAAGGCGGACAAGGTATTCGGCCTTAATCCTGCAAAATATGGCTCCCTTGTTGCCTTAATCGGCGATATTGACAACGCACGCCGGGAAGCATATCGAACCAGCGGCCAGTTTTTGCCCTTCCGGTTCGGCAAAGCAACTTTTAAGGTTGGCGCAAGGCTTGAGGCGTTAAACCTATTCCGTGAACGTGTACTGAAAAACAAACGGGCATTTTCGGATGCCGCCCTTAACGCTTAACTTTGGAGACTGAAAACATGAAAACTTACACTTTTGACGGACACGGAATAAATGGCGCGGATGAATATAAAAGCCGCTTGGCTACACTCACGAACGAAGGTCACGCTAAAAACATCGGCAAACTGTTTGCAGCCGCCCCTGAATTGATGGAAGCATTGGAAGCATTGCTAGAACATGCAGAAAAATATCTCCGCCTCGGTGAAGTTGGAGGCAAAGAAAAACGTATTATTGAGTCCGCCCGTGCATCAATTGCAAAGGCGAAAGGCTAATCATGGAAACAGTAAAAATCCCAAAAGGCGAGCAAGTCTATATCTGGATGCGCGCCAACAATGCCACGCAAGCAATGGCTATGCAGCAATTCGGCATGACGCAAACAGGGATAAGCCTTGCCCTGAAGCGCCACTGCACAAAACATGGGCTGATTAAAATTGATAATCGTAAAAAGGGGATGACAAAATGAACGCCACACTCGAAAACATGCAGAAAGCGCAACAATGCGCGGCTATGCTGGTAAATGATCTGCGCGAATGCCTGAAAACATGCTCGGCGCTAGAAGCCATGCTTATTTTACCGGAAATTGAAAAATCGGCTGATATAGCCAACAAACTATCGGCCATGCTTTCCGCAATGAATGCAGGAAGCGAAAATAAGCCATTTTAAGCCTTCGCAACAAGCTGGACAGCCTTCGTGTTATCCATAGCAGTAAAACACGCTAAAAACGCATCCTACGCGGTTTTGGCGGTATTCTAACTAACTAATGAGGTGAAACCATGTTTGAAAATACAGGAACAAGAATAACACTTAACGGAGATGATTATGCTTATTGCCAAGAAGCTGAAAAAGCCGTTACGCTGCTTAACGATGCTCGCAGGTTGAATGATAAACGCAAGTACACAGAATCAGCCAAGACGATCTACAAAGCGGAACAGTTAAGCGGTTTTCGTTATCTGCGTCCGATTTAAATAGGCAAAACATCGTTTTGCTGTGAACTTTTGAGGGGAATAAAATGGAAAGCCAAAAACTTACGCCAGAAAATACCGCCGCGATACTGGAAGAACAAGGCGAAGCGTTTAACCTGTGCGCGCAATGGTTACGCGAAGGCAAACACGATGCCGCTATGCGTTACCTGATATTCACTCAAGCCGTAATCGCGCAAGAGTTGGCAAACATTGCAGACAATTGGAATGAGTAAAACATGGTAAACCTGATAAAACTATACACGCGACACGGCGCAATCTGGGTGGATACCGCAGAACTATCAGCACGCGGAAACATGCCGCAAGGTCGTTGCCTGCATATATACACTTCACACGGCAATAGGCTCGTGGATACCGAAGCATGGCACAAGGTAAGCCCTAAAACACGCCCAAGCGGTATCGTTCACCCTGCTAACCTATTCGCTACACCGGAACTCGCAAAGGCAGATAGCGATAAAATCTTCGCGGATATGGCAAGGCGCGCAATCATGGAAACGGTGCGGTCAATTTAACTAACGAGGTGAAAAATGTTATCTCAAGATAGTCTTGAAATTATAGCAGCAAGGAAACGCCGCGCAATCAAGCGGCAGTTGCGTGAACATGGAATCGCTGTATCTCTTTCGATGCCTGAAATTATGTACGATCTAGCGGCATTGTGTAAGGTCAGGAAAGACTTTTTATTACTAAATAACGAGGTGAAAACATGAGAACGAGTGCATACGAAATTGTTTTTATTGATGGAAGAAGCATAGAAGTGTGGGCTTTTTGTGCAGAGCAAGCAAAGATACTCGCGCAGGCAGAATGTATTAAACGTGGTGAAAATTATGACGTAAAGGAATGTAATTACATAGGTAATATTGCATATTAAATAACGGGGTGGAAAATGGAAACTACATTATGCTGGAACTGTAATACAGTGTATTCAATCGAAGATGAGAAATTGCCAAGTTGCGGATCGACTAACGCAAACTTTGACCAAGAACAAGCGCAAATTGAATCACTTAAGGATCAAAACACGGAACTGCTGCGCGCTCTTGAATCAATCCCAACAAGCTGCGACCATGAGTATCCGCATCTTTTGGCTTGTTGGCATTGTATTGTCAAGGATGCTATCGCAAAACACGAAAATCAGGTAGTCAAATAATCGAAAGGTGGAACATGCAAAAATATCAAGTAAGAAATGCAGAAAATGCTTTGGCATACATAACAGATTGCATTTTGGCGACTGTTTGCTCGATGGCAATGAAGAAATCGCGTCCTAAATATGAATTTGAGCGTCAAATATCAATTGCTCAAACTTCTATTGATTGGATGATAGAAATGCACATTGATTTTTCAGGAACACGCGCTACAAATGTAATCGAACATGGGAATGTTAAAACATGGGCAGATACATTCATTCATGATTAAAACACGAAAATCACGCAGCCTTTTCATCGCTCCGAATCTTTTGCAATATCCGGTCGTTGTATTTGTGATCCCCTTGCGCACGAAGATAGTGCTGCGTGATGTCGGCATTGTCTTTGAGTTGCAAAGCCGGATGTCCACGGCGCAGATATAATTTTGGATTGCCAAATCCCAAATAACCTTCCTCGAATCGAACATGAACTCTGCCATTATTGTTATACAAAAAAGGATGCTCGACATAGCCAATGCTCTGGATAAGGTCAAGCCGCTTACGGTAATTCTGCCTGATCTTGTTCGCCTTCATCCAGCGTTCAATGGCGCGGTTAGAAAGCCATCCGCCACGAAATCCCCACTGACCTTCTTCGATAGCATCCATAATCGCCTGCTCTTCCTCAGTGCGACATACAAAAATGGCTTCCCTAGTTGAGCTAGTGATCGGTGCGCGGACGCAATCCTTCGCCGGATTAAGCGCGTCAACCAGCGGATAGGTATGCAGATATTCATTCACAATCGCATACCCACCCTCGCGCAACCAATCCCAAAGGCGCGGAAAGTAATTGCCGGTCATGCCGTCGCGCTGGAGGTCGCCAAGATATTGCTGCGCCGTGTAGAAAATCGCATAGCGTCTATCCGTAGCAGTCTTTCCTATAGCGTCTTTGTAGTTGGTGCAAAACATGAAATTTGCGCGATTTTCTACGGTAATCTGGTCAATCCCTTTTTTCTGGGATTCGATAATGGTGTTCGTAATCATGGGTTTCAAAACATCCAAAACGCTTCTATCTCCGCCTAGATAAACCTCTTCCATGCCGATTAAAAGCCGGTTCTGAATCCATCCGCTAAATTTTCCTCCGCTTTTCGCGAAATCCGAAACATTTGGTGTGTGTACGTATTTTTGCCCGATGCACTGGACTAAACATGCGATTAACATGGACTTTCCGTTACCCTCGATGCCTTGCAAAACAGGTGCCCATTGAAACTTCTTGCCTTGATTCTGTACAAGTGCCGCCATCCAATGAATCAGAATATCTCGATCAGTCGGGTCTGGAAGCATCTTTTCGATATGCTCGATAAACGGCTTAGGATTGCCTACAGCGCGTTTAGTCGTGATAGGCCACCATGAGTTCGCCAGAAGGATACCGTTCTCGTCTATGACGCTACACGGCTCGCATTCAGGACGGAAACATAAAGAATCAGCGCGTGGGAATTTGATAGCCTGCGACTTGGTAAAACAGTTCCAAGCAGAATCAGTGGTTTTTGTACCGTCTTTATTCAAGTCGAAGATATACCCGCCGAACGAAGCATCAAATTGCCCTTGAGCCAGCATAGTTCCGCCTTGAACAAGGATTTTATGCGAATCTCGGACGTAAACACATCCTTTGAAAACTTCCGGTTGTTCAGATGGTTTTAGGTGCATACTTTCTCACGAATTATCGCATCAAGGCGTAGGTACTCTTTTTGGTTTACTTTTGCATTAAAAACCCAACAATCCCTGTCGGTTGCGATTAAAGCCACCCTGTTTTTTAATGCAGCAATATCTGAAACAGGCTCTCCACCATAAAGCCTAATCCATTCTTTATTTATTGTTTCAGCGAGTTCTTCGAACATAAATATCTTACTAAATTAGTCCAGTGTAATCGGATTACAGTTTGGGCGCTTCTGGGAGTGGCATCCATCCAACTAATGAATACGCGCCCCCTTCTTCTGTTCTGTAGTGACCTTTCATTGCCCAGCTTGGACTATCAGAATATCCAGTTGCGTAATAAATTCTGTAGCGTTGTCGTGGGTTATTCCAATCCCCCTCCCAAACAGCGAGCAAAAAATCACCTGTTTTCGGAGCAGTCTCAATTTTTTGCCATTCCATATTCTCACCTCAAATAAAATCCATTTTAGAAAACTGTAATCGGATTACAGTCTGATAAACATTTTGCATTGCTTGAGTCCAATACCGTCATCTGTTTCAGGTATTAGCATATCAAGCACTTTTCCGGCCTCTGATGTTTCGCCATTTTTATCGCAATATTT
>Ga0209727_1002468_pt1 | contig 12914 bp, 12 predicted proteins | sample RifGroC1_FD_183995 | JGI IMG/M metagenome (GOLD analysis project Ga0209727, IMG submission 183995) | Groundwater microbial communities from Rifle, Colorado, USA - Groundwater C1 (SPAdes) (version 2) | ecosystem: Environmental > Aquatic > Deep subsurface > Groundwater | place: Rifle, Colorado...
AGCTTCCTATCCCCCGCTCCCCGCCGCTCCGGTCCTCTATATTCTTCCTGCACAGTCACCTCCTCACAGTGTTTGAAGTTCGTTTGCCAGGATGCTACGTTCGTGGGGTTGGTACATTAATACAGTGCGACCCAAGCGTAATTGTTCGATGCGTCCTTACGACAAACTTTGAGCGTATCCGCCACCCCTGCCCCGCCAGCGACATAGTTAATGGTTCCCCTATGCGCTTCGTCGCAAGTCTGTTCTGTTGCGGTTGCTATACGGAATCCACCATCAACGGGAAGGGTTGCTCTTAACGCCAGGGAAGTGTAAAAAAGCATATCGCCGGGGATTGAGTTATTGGCCGGTGTGCCGTTGACCTTATATCGAATTATGCCGCCCCGGTAATACTCGTCTCCGTCGTAACCGGAGAAGTTAATATCACCTATCACATCGGCATTCTGCACGGTGAAGGGTGTAGTAGTGCGCTTTTTGTAAAGGCTGATAAGCGAACCTTCCGCCCCGTCGTTGATCTGTTCAGAGATAATGCCGCGAACGCCGGCGGTCGAGGTGTTGGAGGCGTGCAGTTTTGACAATGGCACGGTGCCGCCCACTATCAGGTTGCCCCCGGTGAGGCGCATTTGTTCCGTGTTGTCCTCGGTAAAAGAGATATAACCATCGGAGGAATCGGTTATTGCAACCGATGTATCGTCTGTGCTGATGGATGTACCTGATGCACTTGACGCTATGTTTTCAACCTGATACACCCCCGTTGTTGAATCCAAGGGAGCAATAACAGCGGCCATATATGCGCCCAATGTCCAAGCTGAGTTGCTTCTAGTGCCGTTGATGTTGAAGTAATCGCCTGCCGAAGCACTATCTATGGTCATATCGGAAGACGTATTATTAACCAACAGTGTTCGCGCCGGTTTTGTCGTATACGTTGACCCGGTACTAATAAGCTGCGGTACTGTATGGGCAGTCCCTGCCGTGAAAATAACTACTTTCCCAAAGTCGCTTACACTAGGGTTCTGCCCGTCACCATAGGATACTATGGCGCTGTATTGCATCCCGCCTGTGCCGGTGAGGGATGACCCATCACCATAATATTTAAGCCCACTTGCCACTGTTACGCCTGTAGAATCAATACTGAATACATCAGCAGGGGTTCCATTGCTTCCGGGGCCACCAGCTTGGAATGTCCATTTAAAGGGCTGGTCTGCGTCAGTAAAAGCCCCAGTTGTTAACCCGAGAATCTTCCCACCAATTTTATTGGCAGTCGACCCTCGGCCAGTAGCTCTAAATTCAAATAGTGCTACAGTGGTGTCAGTGGGCGCAGGTGTGGCTCTACTTCCACCTAAGTTTTGCATATCAACCAGAGGGTTTCCTGCCAGCCCACCGTTATAATTAACAATACTCAAAGATGGGTATCTTGGCTCAGTGGATTGCGAATTGCGAATTGATATACTTGGGCTGCCATCATCCATCCCAAACATACTTGGCCCATTTACCGACAGCCTATAAGCCGATGAGTCAAATTCGGAAGCTGCCCCGAGCAATAACCTATGGTCCGCCTTTACCCATTTAAATAATGAATCAGAATCGAAAGCACTTGATGTGGCAAATTGAACGTATCCGTCTGAACCGGACGCGCCAGAAGCAGCCAAACCATTTATAACCGCACCTGGATCGGTGCAAGTTACGTAAGTATTGGAGTGTACGCTGTGCCCTGTACCGTAAGTTCCTGACACGAAAACTATAGGGTTACCAGCCCCGTTAAATCTATTATTGGTTATAACAGTATCTATTACGCTAGCAGGCAAACTGATGTATGCGTTGCCGCTTCCAGGCCCCCCTAAATAATTATGTGAAACATCTACTCCATTAACATCTATCCGTATTTTTGCACTTCCGGAAGTCATGGTGTAATTACAAATGTCCAGTTCATTGTTAAGTATACTTGTCATGGCATCCCTGTAACCAGATGCCCAAATATCGTAAAGACGATGATTTACAAAATAGTTCTTACTTATTTTTGCGTAAGAACTTTCATCGTAAATGCCAGCTATAGACGTGTCTCCTATTTCCACACCTTCTATGCCGTTGTCAGTACCATTAGTATAATTATGTATGCCAAATAATGGTAAGTTGGTTGTCTTGTTATCCATGTTTATGGCAGTGCCCTGCATGGTAAAACTATATGTCCACGCGGCTATATCATCCATATGGACACCGGCGGCAGGAACGGTGCGCGTTTCCTTTAACGTCCACCATGAACCATCAGATAATGCATGATTTAAGTTTCCGTCTTGCAGTGATTGATACATGGCTCCGTCATCCTGCACATAGGCATACTTAGGATAAGTTACTGTGCTATCCCAATTAGCAGGATGTGAAAAAGCAAACCCTGATTCAGTGCAATCGGTTATTTTTATGTCTATTCTAGCCCCCTCCATATACCCGATAGACATGCCTATTTCAGCTTTCAAATCACCATCTATCTGAAAATCGACAAAGCGGCTGAAATGGTTGCGAGCGGCAGCACCTGATATATTGAGGACATTTGAAAAAAACACATTCCTCATTGGATTAAGAGCCTTAAAGACAGTCCCTTTATTTACGGCAATATTCTTACCTTGGCCTATGATGTCGATACGCTTTGTTGGGTCGAGAACCAAGGTGGCGCCTACGCCATATATCCCTGAATCGGCTATAATAGTTAAACTATCTCCAACAGCGGTGTTATCTATTAACGCCTGTATAGACGCGCTTACATCCGAGCCGTTTGCCGGGATTCCCTCTTTAGACAAATAAACAGTTTTCGAGGGGATAGGTGCCGCGTTTGACGTATAGCCGTCGAACACTGATTTTAACGGATACCGCGCATCCCCCCGCGTGTCGTTGTGGTACTGGGGGTGATCGTCGGCGGAGTTATGAGCAATTCTCTTGGCGTGTTGGGCGGCGGAGTAGGAGTTGAAAGCCGTCTGTGTTTTGTAGGTGGAGGCGGCGGTGGATGTCGCAAGACGAGCGTTTATGTTGGAGTCTTGCGCCGCGTCCTTTGCGGCCTGCGCCGTACTGTAGTTGTCATGGATTGCTTTAAGATTCTTTCCCTGCTCAGCACTTAATGCCTTCTGAGTACCGCCGCTGGTCAGATCATTGACCAGCACCTGGGACGTCAGCACCCCAGACTCCATCTCAGTGAGATAACTCTTCTGGGTGGTATTGGGAAAGCGACCATCATTTCCGGCAGCAGCCTGGTTTGCCCCAGTTCCCAACGTGTGGTGAAGTGACGTGGTCGCGGTATCGGTATCAACAGAATCATGTGTACGGGACTGGGCAAAGTTACCGGTGATGGTGCTCGACGCTTGAGTACCGGTGTGGTTGCTGCGGTTGCGGTCCGACGTGTGGTAGTGACCAGCAACGTCCCCAGCCAGCGCATCCTGCTTGGCGGTCCAGAGGGCCTTCTGAGCCGTCGTGACCTTACCACCAGCGGAGGATATCTGGCCCTGGGTGTAGTCTGCCACCTGGCCAACATTGATCGTGTTGGCGGTTGCCTGACCAACGCGTCCGGCCGGGAGCTTGTCCGTAGACCGCAGCGGACCAGTGAGCAGCGGAGTGTTATCGAGGGTGGCGCCCACGGCCACAGTCGCAATAAATATGGGAAAGATATACCAGAGCTTGTTCATGGATCAGTCACCTCTCAGCGGGTGTTCCGTTGTTGAATAGGATGTCGGTTCCGTCATTGAACTGCCAGCTCGCTATCGGAATCCCCGCAGTGCCGCCGGGCAGTGTTATGACAAACGGCGCCCGGGGGGCGCCAATGGTGATTGCGAACGGATCGAGGGCCATCCGTATTATCTGTTCCGATAGGCTGGTCACAGATATTATCAGCGGATCAGTCACCGTAGGTGCTCTCCGGTGACACGCTCATCACGCCCTGGACCACTCGTCGGACCTTCTCAACCTCACCCTCCATCAGGTATATCTCCACGTCAAAGACGACGTCCTTGTTCCTGGGGAATATGGCGGTCTGAGCAGCGGTGAGCAGCGGCTGAATGATGCCCGATGCCGCGCTGACCGAGAATGCGAAGTTGGCCAAAGCCCTGGGGGAGCTATACGAGGACCGCACCTTGCCTCGCACCCCCCAGTTGGTCAGGTCGTAGGGGGTGCCGTCGTCATTCTGGAGGTGCAGCGGCGGGAATACGGTTTCGTCAACCGTGGTGCCCTGGTCGATGGTGAGATTCAGCTCGATGGCCATTTAAGGGTCTCCCGTCAGAATCTGAAACCGTTGGCAAAATTGAATTGATGTTTACGTGACTTACCATTCTGTACAATTATCGGCTGCACCGCGCCGATGTAGCTGCCGCTCTCGCCAGTGGTCAACAGTGAGGAGTTTGTAGGGGTGAAACCGGCACGGACCCAAGTAATTGCAGATGCGGCATCAAACCCGCTAGTGTATGCCGCCGGCGCTCCGGTCTTATCGAACCCGTTGCGTTTTACGGCTTCGTCGGCAAAATGAGTAAGGGTGGACAATGCCGGATTAAGCGAATGTGCATACCCGCCTAACGTGCGCGAAGGGTCAACAAACTGCGGGTCGGTTGAAGACAGATCGTGAGTGCCCAGACTTGCAGCGTTGGTCAATTGATAATATTTCGCCAAAGTCTCGCTGTTCGGCCCCTTAAATGCGTTGTAGTCAGCTTCGTCTACCTCGTCAGCCGTATTGCTACCGCTTATCAGCTTAAAACTAATAAAGGTGCTGGCATAAAGGTCATAAACAAAGTTACTGGAAAACTTGGTATAGCCGGTTCTGTACCCCGCGAACTCGAATGAAAGCGCCGGGTCGCCAGGTAAGTTGCAGTAAAAGGTATTATTAGCTACTGTTAAAGCCCCTGCTGAGCTAACCAAGGCAGCTAAGATTCCATTACCTTCCCCTAAAAACAGGTTGCGCCGGATTGTTATATCCTGTGGCCCTGACGGACATAACATGTTTGGGGTCGATGCCCCGGTATTGTACAATTCCAACACACTGTTCTGAATAATTATATCGCCGTTATCTGCCGAAGTGGCGTTCGTAATACCGTGGGAATTTGGGTTATAGCCGGCTACAATTCCCTGCTGGAACGTCACTCCACCCAAGCCTAAGTTAAATATAGGTTGGTCTGCCTGGGTAACGGCCGCCGAGTGGAAACCGATATTGCCATCCATCGAACCCAAGAAAGTCCCGGCCTGCCAAATCGCATCGTAAATCACATTGTTATTCGCTTGCGCCGTTGGCTTAAAATATCCTCCGGCCACATAAACCACCTGAAGCGTAGTGGGGCTATTCCCTACAAACGTGTTGCCGGAAATAGATACAGTGTTGGTCGAATCGGAGTTGTTCTTTTGAAATTCCCACATCCGGCCCGATATACTGGCAGAGTTGCGTATGTCGTTATTGTTAAAAATATATTGAGTCCCTGCAGGCGTGGACAACGTGCCAATCGTCCAGCGGATTGTATCTTTGAATAAGCAGTTTTGAATATCCATTGACGTGTAGGCACCAAGAACGTTTCCCGATGCGTTCGTAAACCCGGTAAGGTCTGCATAGCGCCAGTACAAGGTCATGCCGCCTGTTGGCTGTGTGTGTTGGAAGCGGCCCGTACCACCTTTTATCCAAACACGCTTTACAGCAGTCCCTAGCAGATTGGATGTTGTCGAACCAGCAAAACCCGAATTGTGATAAAAATTATAAGCACCACCCGACATATCCAAAGTGCTACCGGGGTGCATTGTCAATGCCCCGGAGCCTGAACTATTCGACAGAGTGAAAGGTGCGTTGTTAGTAAAGACGACATCTTGGTTAATTACTAGGGCACCCCTTACGGTATTAGTGGTCGATGTGTCGCCTGTGGTTACATTTGCGATTACAGTGACTACGTGGGTATCTGCAATCACAAAAGAGTCACCGACACCGGGGGGCGCTCCATCTACCCACGTTGCAGTATCCGACCAGTTGCCGGATTGTGCGGAGGTGATGGCCGCACCCCAGGCGGGGACACTGAAGGTGAGGAGTGCTGTGATCAAAAGCCAGATCTGTAACATTACTGACGCCTCATCGTCCCGGATGCCCCGGAGAAATTAAGATACACCTTCTTCCCGGGGGTTATATTGTGATTGATCACGTCACCATCCCACATGGCAGCTGGGAAAGTGTGCTGTATACCAACCTTTGTGGCGGAAGTCATCACGCGAAATTTAGCCTCAGCTGCCGTGTATGCCTTCCATGCAGTATCAGCTGATATATCGATGGTCTGGGATTTTCCCGTGAGAACCACATCCTTTGTGGGATTTGGAGCCATGCCCTGAACTGGGACCAAGCTACCCTTGCCGTCAGACACCATCTCGATGCCCGGGGTAGCAGCCTGAGACAGTCTCTCCTCGATGATGCTGATGGCCGCGATCACAGCTAACAGGCCAAATATAATATACCTCATTTTATCCTCCGTACGGTTTGGTCGTGTCGCCGTTGGCCAGCCAGCTCTTGAACTCGTCCATGCTCAACTGATACATGGTACCCAGGCGCCGGTGAGCCATGCCATCGCTGAAGCCCGACAGATACAGGTTCCGGGCCTCGTGGACATCACGACAACCCAGGATCACCTTATGCTCATCGAAGATCCCGGTCTCGCAGTCGACCTGGTTCACGACGAAGACGAGCTGGCTCTCGTCATACTCTCCCACGTACACGTCGACGTGATCCCCGTCTGCCCCGGTGGTTCGCTTCACGTATCCGTAGTGAGCGGGCAGGGTCGACTCCCATATCTTGAGCGTCTTCGGATCTCTGCCCCTGCGGATCGAGCCCTTGGGATTTTCGATGGCGATGTCGAGTCCGTGGAGCCGAATATGGTGCTTGCGGTAGTTGCCGGCGGCGATCTGATTGTCAGTGGGGTCGGCGTGAGGGTCGAGTGTCAGAGCGTTTTCGATCTTGCTGAGCTTCTGATAGTACTCCTTGTCCTCGGCCAGGTGATCCAGAACGATCCTCGTCAGCTGGAGGTCATCATTCGGCTCGGCATCCTGTGCTACCGAGGCCCGGTGCTCCTGTTCTGCTTTCCAGCCCTCTCGAAATGCATTCATGTCAATCTTCTGAGGGTCAGCACCGGCGGCCGATACCAGCAAGGCCTCACGATTGAATCCGAGGCTCATATTGGTCAGCTTCTCAATCTCAGCCTGGGCATCCACCTGGTCCGCTGCGAGCTTGTCGGCCTCATCCCGGGCTGCCTGGAGCAGTGCAAGGTCATCGACGTCCAGCTTGACCGAGAGGATGCCGCGGGAGTTGATCTCCTCGATGGCCTTGTCATCACCCATGAGTGCTGCCTCGACCAGCTTCAGTACGTAGTCAATCGTCTTGCCGGCCCGGTCGGCCTGCTCAGTGGCCGTCTCGTTCCAGAGCGGGGGCCACTCAATCTCAAGCTTGTCGCGCTCCTGGTCCCACGTGGGGAGCTCAGCGTAACCAATCACGTCGATCAGGCGAATCAGCTGAGGGGTGATGTGCTCAGTCTGCATTGCGTCGATCACGTTGTAGTAGTTCTCAAGGTCACTGTCACCGGTAGCGTTCAGCCCCCCGGGAGCCTGGCCCAGGAAGCGAGTCGCCGGGATATCGGATGCGGCCGATAAGACCTGGAGGTAGGTGATCAGAAGCTCGGGAACGGAGCCGAACGAGGCGGAGTGCTGGGATATCTGGACCTTGTCACCGTCGACGATGGCCGCCCTGAATGCGGACAGCTGGTTGACCATCTGCTGGATCTTGGCCAGATTCTTCTGACCGGGGGCTGCTCCGCTGATGTCCTGGAGGTCCTGGATCGCCGCGATGATGGCGCCGTTGATCTGGATGAGCTGATACGCGGCCTGACGGGTCCCGCACGCCATGACCACATCATCCCAGAGACAGCCGAGCACCGACGGGCCAAAGCCCGCGAGGTTGGCCCGGTACTGGGTCAGGGCAAAGTCGTTGGGGTCGAAGAGGGGATCGCCATCCCAGAGCAGACAGCGGCTGATGTGGACCTCAACGTTATTTATGAAGAACGAGTCGGGCCGCATGTAGTTTTCGGACAGCGGGTTCGTGTCCCAGTGCATGCGGCTGATCCGTGATACGGGGATGGAGTTGATGAAGCGGAGCTTGGCCTTCTCAGACTTGGGTACATACCTCTTTGACGGCTCGTCCTTGTCGGACTCAAGACCCATGAACGTGAGGCACCCGCCGAGCAGGCGCTCCAGCTTGAGGCTGCGCTTGAGGATCGGGATCAGCTGAAGGCGGTCGAACCTCCTCTTGAGGTGGTTCGCGGACTCCTCGCTGATGCCCTTGAGCGTGAAGGGCTTGCGGAGGGCATCGTCAATCGGGATGTTGACGATCTTACGGGCCTCCCAGGAGGTCGTGTACATGATGACGTATTGACGCCAGCGTTCGAGGGGGTTTGTGAAAGTTTCTGGATTCTGATTATAAGAAGGTACGCTGCTAAAGGCGGTGCGGTCACCGGTGCCGCCCTGTCCCTGTCCGGTGACCTGCATATTCTTGACTCTGGTGGCGGTTCGCTTTGATGCCGTGCTGGTGCTTGCTCTTGGCTTGGACATCCCGCCTCCGAAACGAAAAAGAGGGCCCGACGCTGTGTAACGTCGTGACCCTCTTCCTGGAATCCTAGATAAGTTTTAGTTTGACAGTCTACATTGTAAACTGACTCGCTGAAAAAGTAAACAAGTTTTAGCCACTTTCAGCGCGTCCTCCAAAAATAATCTCTGCGCCTCAAGCTCCTGCTCCTCGGTCATGCACCCGCAGCACCCCTCACACTGATCAGAATCCAGATATCCGGGGCAGGTGGTCGACATCACTTGGCCTTCATCGCGTCGGTGTTGGCACCGGTCACGCCCAACACGATCGTACCGAACACCTGCTCCAAGAATCCCGGGCGGCCCCTGTTGTCGACCTTGATCTGAACCTTCTCATCCTTGTACTCCATGAGCCCGTCGCTCTGGCACATGACACTGTAGACCTTGCCATCGGGTCCGGTGACCTTTGACTCGCGGGCGCCCATGGTGGTGCATCCGCTGATGAGCGGTATGATGAGAACAGCAAGGTATTTCACTGGTTTCTCTTTTCAATGATGCTCCAACTCTTCAGATCCCCTGACTCAAGAACATTCACACCTTGCCACAGTTTGTTGGGATTGGGGTCATGAACCACAACCCCAGCTGAGTCTATGAGTACCGCATGAGTCTTACCCGGGAATGTACGACTGGGAACAACTGCCTCTATGCTACCGTTGATGGTTTCGGTATCGGCCAAGCTGTGCTGCCCAGGATAGCCAGTACCCACCCACTCGTATCCAAGCCCATAGATGAAATACCAGTACACAGTCCACCATTGAGTGTCTGGGTAAAGAATAAAATTTGGCACCTGGGTTATGTCAAGATCAAACAGCGACGCCATGACAGCCTGATGGCAATTGCCAAATCCCGAATCCACAACGGTCTGGTCAACTGGGGTCATATTGCTCCTCTCATTCCGGCACCGGCCCCTGTCCGCCGCCCCGCTGCTGCCAGATGAGCAGAGCCAGGGTCGCGGCGTTGGTGGCGAGGCCCTCTATCTCGGTGATGGCCGACACTGGACCCTCAGGCGCGAACACCCGGCCAGCCGAAAGATGGACTGAGGCCTGCTTGGCCCGGTAGTCTGGGTCGAGGACCTTGGCGTCCTCAGGAGACTGACCGTTGGATGGTCCCAGCCACTCCCGCGCGGGAATACTACGTCCACGCAGCGTTCGCAGAAAGGTCTGACCAACAGCTTTGGCTTCGAGCCAAAGCTCCGTGGCCGGCTTGATACTCAGCACAGCGCGGGAGTGCTCGGACCACTGTGTGGCGATGAAGTCGAGGATCTCGGTCATCTCTCCGAAGGCCGCATACTCCTCAATCAGGTACATGCCCTGCGCGGCCCTCATTCCCCAGAGCTGGTACGATGCTCCGAACTCTGCGGCGCCCTCGCTGACCTCTTCGATGGTGACCACGGCTATCTTGAGGGTGACCAGCGTCTCCAGTGATGAGCGATTGGTCCAGCGGCGCCATGCTGACGGCTTGAGCTTTACCTTGCCGCGGATCAGTGGGGCCAGAGCATAGCGGATGGCATCCCAGCAGTGGTTGTTCTTGTCCTCGACCTGGGGTAGGACCTCCTGGGTGTTCTTGTCGACCTTGTAGCTCCAGAGCCTGGCCTCGGTGTGGGTGTTTACGCAGCGGGGGTGGATGACGATCTGCCTGAACTCCTGGCGGAGGTACAGGATCCCATCCTCTACAGATCCCGGCCACTTCTCGACGCCGACCACCAGCGGATGGCCGTGACGGCGACAGTAGCTGATGGTTTCGGGCCTGGCGGAGTCGGCACGATTGACGTGCTTGGCGGAGTCGGGTATCTGGGACAGCAGCTTGGGGATGTCGTCCGTCTCGGTGTGGAACTCGTACGCCTCATGCTCGATGTAGAGCACCTGGTCATGGATCCAGCACCGGACCTCGACCGACGGGTCAGTGGCAAAGCCCCAGTCGGTGCCCTGGTAGGGTCCGTCCCAGTGGGACTCCGGCTCGAAGTGCTCGACCACATACTTGCCACGGAGGACCTGGGCGGCGCTCTGCTTCCTGGGTTTCCCTCCCCAGATGTGCTCGGCTCCGTCGGGGTCGGTGGAGTAAAGGTGGTCCTTCTGCCTGCGGAGATTGTCCGGGAACCAGGGATTGTCCTGCCAGTTGATGGGAACGACGATGGCCCCCGGGGGAGGCTTAAAGGTGGGGGCGGGATGCTCACCGCCGACAAAGTACTGATAGATGAAGTCGGTCTCGTCAGCTGGGTTAAAGCTGATCCAGATTTCGGGATCAACCCAGCGCCCTCCGTCCTCAAGCTCCTGGTGGGTGAACTGGGTGTCCTTGGGCCAGAACTGGGTGGGCAGGAGCCACGGGGTGCGGATCGTGGGCTCCAGGTATTCCCAGCTCGTCTTGCTGACATTCTCCGCCTCCTCAATCCAGCAATGTGTGAGTCCCTCTTTCGACTTGATCTCATGGGCGTTGGAGTGAAGGCCGCCAAAGATGAAGAAGGTGCCCGTGTAGGTGTTCAGCACCATGTTGTCGGTGACCCGGTAGCACCAGTCGAGGCCGAGCCGCTCAATCTGATCCCTGAGGATCTGATGAACCGACTCCTTGATTGACTTCTGGTACTCACGAGTGCAGAGGCAGCGGATCGTGGTCGCTGCGCCGAGAATGAGGAGGGCCCTGGCGATGCTCCAGCTCTTGGCCGAGCCGCGGCCGCCGTACGGAACTTTGTATGGGGCTGGCTGGAACAGGAACTGGAGCTTCTTGGGGAATTGTACCCGGGGGGTGCTCATTCTCCGGAGGGCTCGACGAACTCGACGCCGATGCCGAAGCTGATCGGTCCGCCGTCCTCGCCTGTGACCTCGAGGGCCCGTCGCTTCGGATGAAGGTACTCGGATACCTCCTTGTGAAGGGAGGCCCTGGTCTTGTCTCCGATTGGCTGGAGCACGGGCAGCCCCGTGACTGGGTCGACAGCGGGGGCGTTGGTCGCCGGGTCCCATACCTCAAAGCCACCACGCTTGGCCGCGAGTGCCATTGCCTGGACTGGGTCCCAGTCCGCACCGCACGCTTCCTGGATCAGCCTGCGAATCTCATCCGTTTTCTTGTTCGGGGTGCCTTTTGATCGGCCGCCGAATCTCTGTCCTGGTTTGGCTCCTGGTTTCATAGTAAAAACAATTATAAACTAGGATAGAGTGAGATGTAAACACCAAACTGCGGAGCATGGATCCTGGGCAGCCTCTTTATATAACGAAACTTTTATTTCATTTATTTAAATAAAGGTCAAAATATCGCCCTACCTAATTAGAGTACCAGGTATTCTCTGAATTACCCAGTAATATTAATACCAAAGTACGTAATAATACAATAATAGGATATATGCTCAGAATAAATGAACCTTATTTAAATAAAGGTTTTTTTTGCTCCCTTATAATAGGCACGAGCATCGTATTCAAATTCAAAAATCAGTACTTCTTTATTTTATTTACACTTACCGCAGAATTGTATATTATATTTTAAATGTTGGCTAAAACTAAATATGCGAGGTAAATAGCCTGTGCGTAAAAAGCAAAAGTCCAAAGACAATGAGAACCGCGACACATTTCTCCATAAGCTGCTCGGACAGTGCTATCATGAGCCGGTGCGCAGAAAAGACAATTCAAGGATGTGCATACGGTGTGGTCATAATGTACCGGATTATTGGACCCCGGGATTCTCCAACGCAGGCGGATTTGCCAGCCTGATGTGGAGACTCAGGTTCTTGGTCACCGAGTCCAAAATGGATGAGATAGTAGCCCAATGCATACCATTCGATGATAAATTTGCCGACAGGTACTGCACTAAGATATACATGCTGCTCAGGGGAAAGATGCCCGGCATGCGAAAGACCAAAAACAAGGGTTACAAGCCTGGAAAAATTTACATACCAGAGGAGGTAAAATAATGCCCCGCTACCCCAAGCGCGAAATTGGTGACGACAACTACGTCGGGGTCCTACTCGACTGGGACACCAGGCGCAAGCTTGAAGAGATGTCCAAGGTGACCCTGCAGTCCTTCAGTGAGCTGGTGGCCATCGGCCTGAACATGATCTACGAATCCAGCCCCTGGCCCGAGCTAATTCCCCACAACAAGCTCACCGAATTTATGGTCCACCTCTCCAGGACCCGAGGCTGGGACCTGGAAGAGTGGTGTCGCCAGCGTGACGTCGAGCTTCATAAGGTTTACTACATCTTCCGCAAGCTGGGTGCGGGAAAGCGCCCAGGCAACAGCATGGCGGCGACCGAGACGCGGCGTGTCCGCAGGCTCATTGAGGACGAGCTGGGCCTTGAGCACGGCGGGCTGCT
>Ga0209727_1002469_pt1 | contig 12905 bp, 18 predicted proteins | sample RifGroC1_FD_183995 | JGI IMG/M metagenome (GOLD analysis project Ga0209727, IMG submission 183995) | Groundwater microbial communities from Rifle, Colorado, USA - Groundwater C1 (SPAdes) (version 2) | ecosystem: Environmental > Aquatic > Deep subsurface > Groundwater | place: Rifle, Colorado...
CCCGGGAAAGTGAATGACCGTCGATGTCCAGGACTATCACGTGATGTTTTGGTGAAAGCATGGCCACTAATTCACGTCCTAAGCCGTTAGCGCCTCCGGTAATTACAACTACAGATTTCATATATCTATATTTATATTAAAACATTTTATTATGTTTTGAGGTAAGAAGGCGGTTTTAAGGTATAATCGTGGCGAGTAATTAATATGGGACAATTTATAATAAAAAAAAGATATTTTGCGGTTGGGATAGGTTTAATCTTTTTGTTTTTGTTGTTTTATATCTCTAATGAATTAAAAAAACCGATAGTTAGTAAAGATGTGGAGATAATTGTCGAAGAAAGGATAAAAACAATTGATCCAAAAGATCTGTGTGTTGATTTACCGGTATTAATTTACCATCACGTCCAGCCGCTGACGATAGCCAAAAAAAACTCACAAATGGGTTTGTCAATTAGTCCGGAGTACTTTAGGCAACATTTGAAATACATCAAAGACAAGGGTTATAAGGTGGTAGAAGCCAAGGATTTGATAAATTATTTTTATAAAGGTAAGGAATTACCAAACAAGAGCATAATGATAACTTTTGATGACGGATATGAAGATAATTATATTTACATGTGGCCGATATTGAAGGAGTTTGGGTATAAGGCGACAATTTTTTTGGCGACCGGATTGATGGATAGTCCGGGGTATTTGTCCTGGCAACAAGTTGAGGAGATGAGTGGAGAAATATATTTTGCTAATCATACCCAAACACACCGTAGTTCATCTGAGGATAAAGTGGTTTTATATGATGAAATTCAATCTGCCAACAGACAACTCAACAATAGTGGTTTGGATAATGTCAAGGTATTTGCTTATCCGTATGGTATTCCGAGTACTATCGCTCAGGGTGTATTGATGGAGTTAAGATATAATTTGGCTTTTACGACTTATAATGGTCGTGTTCAGTGTAAGAGTAATCGTTTGGCACTTTTTAGAATCAGAACGGGGAATTTTGGTCTGGGGATGTCTGGTTTGTAAGAAAAGCAAAAAAATATTATAATGGAGTTAGGGAAGAATGTTATTAATTTAATTTATAGCTATGATAAGTAGAATATTAATAGTCGAGGACGATAAGGACTTAAGAGAATATTTAAAGGATTTACTTTTATCAAATAATTATTTGGTTGAATTGTCGTCGGACGGGGCTAGTGCTTTGAGTTATTTAAAAAAGACAGAGCCTGATTTGGTTATATTAGATTTGGGGTTGCCGGACATAGACGGAAAATCGGTCTGTATTGAAATAAAAAAAACTTATCCGGATTTGCCGATATTAATATTGACGGCCAGACACTCTACTGCCGAAATTGTAACCGGTTTGAATTTGGGAGCAGATGATTATGTGGTAAAACCATTTGTGGGAGAAGAACTAATGGCGAGAATTAAGGCAAGATTGAGAAATAAAGATAACGGTAAGAGTGTTTTGAAAGTAGCAGATTTAAAATTGGACAATAGTAAAATGATAGTGGAAAGAGGAGGCAAACAAATTAGTTTGACAAAAACTGAATTTGATTTACTTCATTTTTTAATGAAAAATTCAGGAAGAGTAATGACTCGGGAGACAATTTTAAACAAAATATGGCTATATTCTCCGGACATTGAAAGTAGAGTTGTGGATGTGTATGTTGGTTATTTAAGAAAGAAAATAGACAAGGGTAGAAATAATAAATTAATCCAATCTATCCGCGGATTTGGTTATACCATAAGAGAAGAAAAGCGAGCCGCAGTGGCCGCTAAATAAGCTGACTAATTGATGAAACCAGCTGATGTCCACTGAAAGGTTTTTGAAGATAGGCATCGACTTTGGCTGCCAGAGAAATTTTTTTGATATCGGTATTTCCTGATACTAATAAAATTGGGATTTTTTTGGTATCAGTGGCTTCTTTTAATTCAAGAGCAATGTTTTTGCCATTATCCTGATTTAAAAATACGTCCAGAATAATTAAGTTTGGTCGAAAAAATCTAATTTTTTGGTGGGCATTATGACTGTCTGCCGTAGCCACAAAGCCATAGCCAGCATCCTCCAAGACTGAGCGGACACCTTCTAAAAAATCATGATCGTCGTCTATAATAAGAATTTTGTTCATTATAAAAGTTAACAAGTAATCTTGTTAGTTATCTATTTTTAAAATGTGCTAAAGGTGTGAGAAAGGTAAGGGGAAGGTATGAGTTTTTTATAGGATGGACTTGGCGGTAGGAAGTTGAATTGCATAAATAAAATCAAGTTTGGGATATTTGTATAGTTGAATGAAACCCCGGTAATGAAGAGCTATCTGATTTGCTAATGAACCGGGAATATCATTTTGAAAATCCCGCGAGTGTTTGGGTGACGGGATTAGCAAGGAAAGATTTGATGGTTTAATATTTTTGGGAGGATTAAGAATATTGATGGTGAGAGAATTAGATGAATCGGTATCGAATATAAAGATCGGATTGTGATTTTGGTGGTTGAGATTTTCGGTTAACTGGACGAGAAGTAGGGAAAGCATTTGTTTAAAGTATTGATGATCAATTTTAATTTTACCTTCAACTTTGATGATAGATTTAATATTAATTTTTAGATCGGTTTGGATTTCGGCGAGAGTATCGGGGATAAGTTGTTTTAGCAAAAAAAAACGTGAATTGAATTCTAGCTGATTGTTTTTAATTTTAGTAATTTGGTAGTAATTATTAATTTGGGTAGTCAGAAGGTCGATTTTGGAATCTATTTTTTGGAGATAATTTAAAAAAAATTGGTTTTTTTCTTTTTGAGAACGACTGACCAATAGGTCTATAAATATTTTTATGGTGGTTAGGGGTGTTTTTAGTTCGTGAGTAAGCATGTCGGAAAAATTTTGATAGTGGGAATCAGTGGGAATCGGAATCAATTTTTTATTGGACATATGTAGTATTTAACCATACTTTTAACTAAAAAGACCTATTCTTACTACTTTATTACGATATATTGACTCTGATTTAAAGACCAGAAATTATTATTGGCGTAAGGCTTTATACATTATAAGTGGGGAGGTGAACAATAAGGATGAATATTTTATTGTGGATTATTTTAGGTCTGATTGCCGGGTGGATTGCTTCGGTATTAACAAAGACCAATTCCAATCAGAGTTCAGTAATGGATATGGTTTTGGGAATAGTCGGCGCCATTGTAGGTGGTATGATCATGAATTTATTGGGATATACAGGAATAACCGGGTTTAATCTTTACTCTTTGGTGGTGGCGGTGTTTGGGGCGGTTGTATTGGTGGGGTTAGGCCGATTGTTGAGAAGTTAGGCACAAATTAAGCCAATATTTTGATGGTGTTTTTGATATTATTAGTTTGGTATGGTGACCAAACAGAGGATTTTAGTGGTGGATGATGATTCGGGAGTGCTTGAGGCGATTAAGATAATTTTGGTTGACAGTGGTTTTAAGGTAAAAACGATAATTAGCACGGATGAATTTGAGAAAGTTATGACCAGATTTAAACCGGACTTGGTGATGCTAGATATCTGGATGCCCAAAATTAGTGGTGAAGTACTTTGTCGAAAAATTAAGGAAGATGATAATTTAAAAAAGATTCCGGTAGTGCTTTTGTCGGCGTCAAACAGAACTGAAAAAATTTCAAAAAAATGCAAGGCCGATGATTATTTGACAAAACCATTTGACATGGAGGAGTTGATTGAGACAGTGAAAAGAAATTTATTACCTCTCCCAATACTGAAGACTTAGTTGTCTGTAATCACGGCTGTATTGAAAAGTATAACCGTTGGTTTCGAGTATTTTTTGGTGGTCGATACCATGGATAGCTTCACCATAAGGTATGACGTAAAGTCGACCGGGAGAGTTTTGGGAAACTTGGGAAATGTCGTTAATGACGATATCGGGATGGTAATATTTTAGCGGGTCGGCAAAACTGGGAATCATCCAGACCGAAGTTTGAGACGAAAGATTGATAGAGAGAGATTGCCAATCTTCACGGTGAAATGTTGGATTTATAAGATAGAGTAAGGAAAAAATTACAAATCCAAAAAGAATAATTGATTTAATAAATTTAGAATTAATTAAGGCCAAAGATATGGCCAAAATGGGAATTAGATAAATAAAACGAAAATATTGAAGCATGGGCGAAGATAAAGAAAATAAAGTGGCAACAGTCAGGGGAAAAATGAAAAAGTAAAGTAATTTTTGATGATGTTTGGCGGTAAAAATATAGGAAGTAAAAATAAAAGTAGTCCAGATTGATGAAATTAAATAATAAAAATATTTAGGTAAAAAAGTGATATGACCGATGGCGAATTTTACCGGTATCAGCAGTAAATTTTTTAGAGTCACCTTTCCAAGAACCAAATCCCAATGCGGAACCAGTTGAAGCATGATTCTAGAATTTTTAAATTGGGAAATAAGTAGAGGCGAAAGAATAAGAATTGACAACAAGATTCCGGGGAGAGTTTTTAGAAAAAGTGACTTTTTGGTATGACGAAATAAGTAAAGATAAATAGCGAAAAGGAAAAATATTGAACCGTAGAATGTTGAGAAACTCAAAAAGGTAAAAAAAATAAATAATAAAAGATGTTTTGTTGAGTATTTTTGGTGGGCAATAATTAGCATCAGATAAAATGAGACGGTTAGAAAAAAAGTGACCATAGAATACATTCTTATTTCCTGAGAATAGTAGATAATTAGAGGGTTAAACATAAAAAAAGCAGTAGCCCAATAAGCGACCTTGGAGTAAAATTTTTGACAAATAAGAAAAACAATATAGGCGGTGGCTAGACTAAATAAAATAGATAATAATCTTAGTGATATTACGGATGGACCAAATAATTGTGACCAGAATTTTAGGGTTAAGTAATATAGGGGTGGGTGAAAATCAAAGGGAGAAAAGCCGGTTATAATCTGATGATAGTTTAATTTGGCGGTAACATTGGCGGAAATAGCTTCGTCCAACCATATTGATTGGTTAATTGAAATAAGACGGAAAACCAGGCCAAAGAAAAATAATAAAACCGTAAGCATTGATAAATTATTAAATGGTTACGGTTAAATATCAATGTTTTGTTTGTGATTTGGTAAATTAGTTACCAGAAGGAGATAGGAAAAGTGTATTTTGTATTTAAAAATGATAGAATGAATTATTCCCATGATATCAATGACGGGTTTTTTTTTAAACCTAGTTTAAGAATCTATGAATCAACAAATTAAAAATAAATTAGATGGCTTTTTTGCTCATTTCCAACCAATAAAATATAAAAAGAGACAAATAATAAATGAGCCGGGTGCTAAAACTGAAAAAGTTACTTTTGTAAAGTCCGGGTATGTTCGATTATATACAATGTCTAAGGACGGGGAAGAATTTACTTTAAACACTTTTGATTCAGTGTTTTATTTGTCTTTAATAAATATCCTTTCCTCGACTAAAAATAATTACTTTATGGAAGCAATAACTCCGGTTGAATTGTATGAAGCCCCCAAGGAGGAATTGATCGAATTTTTCAATAAAGAACCCGGGTTAATGTTTGAATTATTGGTGGATGTCTTGGATAATTTTAGAAATAATTTGGTAAACAGCCAATATTTGGTTCAAGGTACGGCATATTCTAAAGTGGCTTCCGTTTTGATGTCTTTGGCTAATGATTATGGGACTAAAAAAGAAAAGAAAGTCACACTGAACTTTGCCACGACTCACCGGGTACTGGCTTCTTTGACCGGAATTGCTAGAGAAACTACCAGTTTACAGATATTAAAATTAAAAGATAAAGGAATAATTCAAACTAAAGGTAGTCACTTTGTAATTAATGATATTGATAAATTAAAAAAAGAGACTGTAATTTAAGTTTTTTGACCTTTGATCTGTTCGATTTCAGTAGGAGTAAGATAACGCCAATGGCCGACGGGGAGTGTCTTTAATTTGATTGGTCCGACGGCAAGGCGTTTTAAGGAGATAAGATTTAGATCTAATACCTGACACATTCTTCTTATTTGGCGGTTTATACCTTGTTTTAAAATTATCTCAAAAACAGTAGTGTATTGATCCTGAGAAATAATTTTGACTTCAGACGGAAGAGTAATACCTTGTTCGAGCTGAACTCCGGTTTTGAGTCGGTGGAGTTGAAGTTTGGTAATTTTCCCCCTGATTTTGGCCAGATAGGTTTTGGCTAATTTATATCGAGGGTGAGTCAATTTGAGGGTAAGATCGCCATCGTTGGTGAGAAGAATTAATCCGGTGGTATTGTAGTCGAGTCGGCCAATTGGATACAGACGGGTTGGGAGTTTTACTAAATCTAAAACGGTGGTCCTGCCTTGACTATCTTTGGTAGTGGAGAGAACCATAAGGGGTTTGTTGAGAGCGATATATATTTTTTGTTGAATTTTAGGTTCTATTTTGCTGTCATCAAATTTTATAGTATCTTCTTGAGGGTCGATTTTATCGCCTAAATGGGCTGTTTTGCCGTTGACGGTAATCCGACCTTGACTCAAAAATCTATCGACTTGACGACGGGAAGCTAAACCAAGAGAGGCAAGATATTTGTTAATGCGGATTGTTTGGTCCATTTTTATAAAATAGTGCTATCAGGAATTTGATCAGTGTCCTTTTTGGGAAGAATATAGGTGTCGGCTTTGAAATCGTCCAATCCGACAAACTCTCCTTCACCGTGGAGAATTCTCTCAAAAGGCAGACAATCACGACAGCCATCCTGAGGGCATTTAAATCTTTCAAGTGAACGGGCCAATTTGATTTGTTTGGCAACTTTGAGAACTTGTAGATATGAATTTTCTAAGTCGGGTAATTCTTTGGACTGAAGATCATCGCTTCTATCCAGATACCAATAACTGGCTTTTGAAACTTTTCTTTTTTGACAATTGTGAACCAGCAAATGATAGATGGGTAATTGAAGGCTTTCACCACTTTCATCATGTTTGGAAGTTTTGAAGTCGATAATATGGACACTGTCGGTATCGGATAGGTATTCCAGCCAATCAACTTTACCGCAGAGAATGATGTTGTCGTCTTCTGAGAGCCAATAATACGGTAGATCCTGGGACATTTTGACTGAAAGGTTTTTGAGAGGACCGGGATTTTTGATGACACGCTGAATCATTTCAATACCCCGATTTTTATAAATGGTTTCATTTTGAGAATCGAGAAATCCGCCGTTTTTACCGGAAACTTTTTTCCATGATTTTTCAAATTTTTCCAAAAGAGGTTGCTTGAATCGGGAAACAGTGGGCAAAACTGAGAGAGATTCCAAAACTACGTGGACTGCTTGACCCAAGGCTAAGGGGGGAGAAATAATTTTTATTTTATGACCGGTGGCGGGGTCTTTGTAAACATTTTGGAGATAATAAGCCCGGGGACATTTTAGAAATGTACTAATAGATGAGTGGGAGACCCAAACGGCAGTATATTTATCTTTAGGCATAAACTGATGTTAGCAGATGAAGGAAGATACTAAAAGAGAGCAGTCAAACAGGATAAATTTTTAGTTATAATTCAGGTAATGAGTAAGCAATATTTTGTCGGGATAGAACTGGAAGAAAAGGATGATAGATTATTTTCTTTGGTAAAAAGACAGTTTAACGCAAAGGGGAATTTGATCAGTCCGGCGCATATAAGTCTGACTCCCTCATTTGAGTTTTTTGATGAAAAAGAATTGATTGAGAGATTAAAAAATTGGGCCAGCAAAGAAAACGGATTTGAAGTTAAATTTGAAAAAGTGGGTAGATTTGTCCAACCTAAATACGGAACTGTATTTATGTATCCGGAAAAGACTGAAATAATAAAAAAATTACAAAATAGTTTGATAAATAATTTAAAAGAAATTGAGCAAATTGGGGAATTTGTACCACACCTCACTTTGGCTCAAAGAGTTGACCTGGATAAAGTAGATAAGATAAAAAATGAAATTGAAATGATGGGTTTGAAATTAAATTTGAAGGTGAATAAAATTGTTTTGTACAAAAAGGAAAAAAGTTGGGAGAAATTTGAAGAATTTTTTCTACTATAATTTTTATATTAGTTTGGTATAATAGCTTTATGACCGAATGTAGGGTAAAGTATTATCCGACTGATAAGAAAAACCCTTATGGTTGGAATAGCGGCGAGACTTGGGTAAGCCATGAAGAAGGAAGAAGAATAAAGATACTGATGGATCCAAAGGAAGATTGTGTAAGGTGGGTAAGGCATGAAGAAGACAAATACGGTGATGTGAGAGTTAGTGATCCGGGCAAACCGGGAAGAGGTAAAAGAGTGAAGCCAGGTGAAAACAAGGTATTAAAAATATTTGACGGACAATTGACTTTGGAGATCGAACATATGAAAGGAAATGAAAATACGGTTTAGAAAAGACTGATTTGATCGGAAATATTGGATGATAGATTTTTGGGATAGGAAAAATCAACTTCAAAAGTCCGTGGAGTGTTCCACTTGTCTTTGTATTTTAATACATTATTTTTGAGACCATAATCATAAACTTCTTTGGTAATTATGACGTCGGCTTCACAGTAATCTTTAAGTTTTTTGAGGCTTTGAGGAGTGTGTTGATTCCAATAAAGCACAGCATTGGTTCCTATATCAGTTTTTGATTGACCAAGAGTTTCTTTGGCAATGGCGTCTAGAGACAGGCGAAAACCAAGAGATTGTTTGACAAAATCCATTATGTCAAAATGATTTAATTTTTTAAAATCATAGGTCGGACAAAAAGGATGCATAGCCGGAACGTCAAAATGAAGAGAATTAAAACCGATAATCCGGTCAACATTGGTAAATAATGGCCACATTTGGGAAAATTCATCTTCCCAAAAACTATTTATCTGTCCGCTGATTTCATTAAAATTATCGTCGATTTGGCGTTTGTAAAGAGAAACAATGGAAATACCCAGGTCGGAGGGATTATTGCCTTCGATTTCTTCAAATAGCTTTTTGGTTTCAATATCAAAAATTATTTCGGTAAACATTAAAGTGGAATTAATAAAAGAGAAATATAAGGATAGTTTATTTTGATTTGGAGGTCAATCCGCTAAAAATTATTTAATTAAAAGTTCCAGATTTGAATAGTAGACAAAAATTAGAATGAGAATAATCCCCTCCCATGATTCGAGACGCTTTTTGGTACTAATAAAAAGAATAAAAAGGCTAAGGATAAAGAAATACTCAAGACCGGAGAGATAAATGATACCAAGTTGACCGGTGAAAATTATTGGCTGAATTATGGCAGAAATTCCGATAATTAAGGTTCCGTTGGTAACGCAGGAACCAATAATGCTGGCGGTAACCATACCGGGATGATGTTTTTTGATGGCTCTAAGACTGAAAACGAGTTCAGGAAGTGAGGTGCCGACTGCGATAATAAAGAAGCCGATAAAAGTGATTGAAAATCCGAAATACAGGGCAAGGAATTGGGCTTTGATAATTACTAATTGCGAGACAAGAATTAAAATTAATATCCAAAAGAAAAGACTAATTAGGGTAGGAAGGGATTTACGAGAAATTAGTTTTGGTCGGGGACGAAAAAGTTTGGGTGAAGTTGGTTTGGGGCGACTGAATATATTTTTGAGATAGTAAAGATAAATTACAACCAAAATAATGCCATCTAAACGGCTGACTATTCCATCCAGTGCCATAATAATAGGGACAAAACTTAAGAATAAGGGGCTAAAAAGTTTTTTGGGGTCGGAGTTGTGATGAAAAGGAAGAACCCTGGCAAAAACAGCGGTAATACCAACAATAATGGATATATTGGCAATATTTGAACCAATGGCATTACCGTAAGCCAGCTGGGAAAGACCATTTAGAGAGGAGGAAATCGAAACCATTAGTTCAGGGAGACTGGTAGCCAGAGCAATAATAAAGGCAGTAGTAGCGAATTGAGTAAGATGGGTCAGACGGGTGTAGTGTTCAAGTTTGGAAATAATTTTTTTGGTAACTTCGCCAAGAAGGTAGGTTCCAACTAAAAGTATTATCAAATTAATTAAAACCGTCATAGATAAACAATATCAAGAAATACTCGGAGAGTAAATTTAAAGAAAATTAAAGCCGGATAAAAACTGATTACATTGGTTGTCGTTGGTTTGGTGACAATATTTTCCGGTGATGGAAATAGTGTTTTGATTTAAGCGAAAAATAAAAAGCCGATAAATAATTTGGTCGTCTGATTGAGGGGAGGGACTATGTAAGATGATTTCTTTGCCCTGATGATTGGATAAATAAATGTTGCTTTGTTGGAGGGTGACCAAGCCGGGGTAGAGATTTTCGGCTATTTGATCATCAGTGGTAGTAAATTGCCAAACACCAATATTCCAATGGATAGGTAATTGTTTTTGATTGGCATCGGTGACTAAAATTTGTGAAAGCCGGGAAGAATCTTTGAAACTGTCGGTGGTATTGATTTGCCAATTTTTTGGATAATAAAAACTAAATTGCTTGTCGGGTGAAAGATATTGATGGTAAGTTTTGGAATTAAAAGTGACGGGAGTTAAATTGAGGGGAGAAATTTTGGGGGATGGGGGTAAAAAAGGATGACGGGAACTATATAAATGGGAATTATAAAATATAAAGGTAAATAGCAAGGAAATGAAAGTAAGAAAGAAAAGAATTTTTAACTTTAATCTAGGCACGGTTTAAGTATAGCTTAAATAAAGTCTAAATTATCCACATGGCGTCGCCAAAAGAAAAAAAGCGATAGTCAGAAGATACGGCATGGAGATAAGCTTGGCCAATGAGTGAATCGGAGAAATTTGAAAATTTTTGAGAAGTGTTGGGGTAAGTACAAAAAGCGGAGACTAACATTAAAAGACTGGATTGAGGTAAATGAAAATTGGTGATGAGACTGTCGATAAATTTAAATTTATAAGGATGATAGATAAAAAGTTGAGTTGAGGTGGCAGTCGGATTGATGGCATAACTTTCCAGACAACGGGTAGTGGTAGTGCCGACAGCAGTTATTTTTTTGCCCGATTTTTTGGCATTATTTAATCGATTCATGGTATCGGGATCGATAAAATAAGATTCGGTGTGTAAAGTTTTGGATTTGAGATTTTCCAACTTGAGAGGCTGAAAAGTTCCCAGGCCAATATGGAGAGTAATATATTCAATCTGAACTCCCCTGTCGCTTAATTTTTTTAATAATTCCTTGGTGAAATGAAGTCCGGCGGTAGGAGCGGCACTGGATCCGGTATTTTTGGCGTAAATTGTTTGATAATTTTGGCGTAAAATTTTTTCAGATTGAGAATTTTTAATATATGGAGGTATGGGGGTGTGGCCGAGTTGATTTAGAGATTGGTAAAATTCGGTTCCGAATTGGTTAAATTTTAGAGTGATCAGACCGGTATCGGGGTTGGAATCGATGATTTGAGCGGAAAGTGAGGAAGAAAAATTTAGCAAGAGACCGGATTTGAGACGGGGACGGGAAAGAGCCTCCCAGGTGTCTTGAGAAATTTGATGAGCCAGTAAGATTTCAAAATGACCGCCGGTGGGTTTTTGACCGAAAATTCGGGCAGGAAAAACTTTGGTTTGATTGAGGACTAAGACGTCGTTTTCGCCAAGATAATTTTCGATTTCAAAAAAATGATGGTCGGAAAGTTTTTGAGATGAGCGATCGACAAAGAGAAGTCGGGATTGGTCACGATTATTGAGCGGTTGATTGGCGATTTGATTTTTGGGAAGATGATAATCAAAATCGGTTGGATTTAGCATGAAGCTATTTTAGCAAAGATTGGGAAAGATCGACTTTATTACCAATAAATTTGACACCTTCGGCTTCAAGTAATTTTCTTTTGGCGGATAATCCGCCAGAAGCAGAATAACCGTTGAGAGAACCGTCTATGGCGACCACCCGATGACAGGGGGTGCGGGGGGCGTCGGGGTTGACGGAGAGGGCGGTGCCGACAGCGCGGGAGGCGCGGGGATTGCCGATTTTACGGGCAATTTGGCCATAGGTGGCGACTTTGCCTTTGGGGATTTGGCGGGTGACCGACCAGACCTGTTGTTGAAATTTGGTGGGCATAGTTTATTTTATCAATCTGCGACTACATAACGGAAGCGTTCGAAGCGTTTGCCTTCCGGATATTGAGACAGGGCAGTGAAGAAATCGGCGGAATCTTGTGCGTCTTTTGGGGAATATTGGGATGAATGACAGGCATGACCTTTAACTCTTTGGTCAATATTTGAAGTGACATCGATGTAAACCAAGTCGGGGTGGTCGTAATAATCAACCAATAAAAATTCGGAAACTGAGTGGGATGAAGCATTAGAATTTTTCAGTTGCTCCGGGAAAAATAAAATATCACGACTATAGGGAAAAGCTGCGTCCAGTGTGGTATTGGCCGTATTAAAATGGTCCCGATGGTTGACCCAATTAACATCTTTATCGAAGCGGATAATTTTATTTTCAGGATTATGGGTAATTATTAAATCCGGCTTGAATAGACGGATTTGTTGGGCAATTAATCCAATTATTTCAAGATTGTTTTCGACTTGACCGTCAGGAATTTGAAGATAAATATTATTTTCGGGCAGAATACCTAACACCGTCATCGAGTTTTTGTCTTCAGTTTGTCGAAGTTGACCTAACTGTTGAGAAGTAACATTTTCCTGGCGTGAACCCATGTCTCCATTGGTTATCTTGACTGATCTGACAGTTTTTCCGTCAGAGGTAAGCCGTGAAATAAGACCACCAGCGTAAAGTTCGAGATCGTCCGGGTGGGCAAATACAGCTAAAATTTTGTTTTTGTCTTTAAAAATTTGTTGATAAGAGTCAGTAATTTGTTGATTCATAAACTAATTTTATCATCAGAAAAAATAAAATTTTCCAAATCTTTGATATTACCGAAGCCGATGCGGTCGGGGACGGCGTCCCCTGTTCCCAGCATCATGGCCGGAGTAATA